>Ga0325402_1001200_pt1 | contig 20639 bp, 6 predicted proteins | sample PopdelMetagenome_22_FD_207212 | JGI IMG/M metagenome (GOLD analysis project Ga0325402, IMG submission 207212) | Populus deltoides microbial communities from Bellville, Georgia, United States - Xylem-PdKOR-R3 | ecosystem: Host-associated > Plants > Phyllosphere > Stem > Wood/Secondary xylem...
ACTAAATATATTTTCTTGCACATTAATTATTCTAATGATTAAAACTCTAAAACAATTATTTAAGGGTATGTTTCTTTGTGCGGTCAAGCACGCAGATAAAATTAAAGATACAAGATAATTATTGTATACACTAACTTTAATCATCATTCTAACCAAAAGACTAAAGTGGGATATATAGGAGCAATAAATATTCTGCTTTTCAAACTAATTATTCATCATAGTCCGTTTACTTTTCAATTTTAATATTTGCATCTTCAGCTATAGTCTCCCTTGTTCAAAAGAAAAAATTAAAAATTAAAAAGAAAAAAGAAAAAAGAAAAAGGAAGTCAACGTTTTTTTTCCATCAATGCCAAATGGGGTTGGAAGACAAGGGCCTACAAAGTGAGTGGAGTATGGCTGTTATAGGAGTGGATGGCATTAAGGATGCTTGGAGTTGTTGGATCGTCGTGTATCTTTCAAACTCTTTGAATTTTGTTCCTATTCATGGGCTTGAGGATGCCCTTTGCCAATGTACTAATATGTAATAAGATATTGTTTGGTAATTTAGTGTAACGGGTTTTTTTTATTAAAAGTATTTCAAAATTAATTATATAAATATGTTAAAATTATTAAAAATCATCTAAAGCATTAATTTAATTATTTTTTCAAGTGAAAATACAATTTAAAAACATTTTAAAAATTAAAAACTAACACGATACATATACCTTGCAGCAACTAATACACAATCCAATAACTAGAATTGAAATGGGTTTATAGCTCGAAGGACCAGCAAAGATATACACCATTTTTAGATTAGAAGAAAGTAATTTCTATTTTGCAACATAATTAATTGAAACATTTTTAAATTGGTTTTAAAATCTAAATAAATGAGTTTAAAGACGAGTTTGTGAGGAGGGATTAATAAAATAAAATGAAAGGATGAAAGAAGAAAAAACAAATGAATTACCATCCAACAAGTTAACAAGAAATATTCATTATAATATTAGAATTGAAAACTACATTAAAGAGAGAGAGAGAGAGAGAGAGAGAGGTGTAAGACTTAATTTGTCCGAACTATTACAATCAACATATCCTAAAGGATAATTAATCAAATTAAAAAAAAAAGGATAATTAATCACCAAGAACTCAGGGATTTTCTCCAAGGACCCACATCCAATTCTCTTTATGAGATTCAAACACAAGTGAGACCTTCAACCCAACAACTAACATAGATACGACATAATTAGAAGCTAGATCAAAGAATAAAATACGTCATTTTCTACTTTAATATGATCCTTCTTTTTCAACCAAGCTGTTCCTGAATTAGTCAAGGATTAGAAAAAAAATCATACCCCACTACAAATAATAATATGCTTAATTACATGAAATTTCATGTGAAAGGAGCCTTTAACCTTGACATAATTCAAATGGATAATATCAAAAACAGCTTTCCCCACAATGGAATTTGTTGTGTGGAAGTTATCAGAAACACCAACTCCGCGATGGAATTTCATTGTGGTCATATATTCACAAAACACGAGTAGCTAGAGATTATAGAGATATTTTCTGATGTAGTCAAGCACAAAAAAGAAGTATAAAGATTGAATAATGTAGAGTGTGTGTGTATCCTTCCCTTTCTTGAAAAAAAAATTACGAAGAGAGAGGGAAAAAATCGAACCTACCTTTCAAGAGATTGATTAGTCTTAATTAGCTCCATATATCCATACACGTCGATAATATTAAGAATATTATTCTTCCATGAAACTTGACACGCAAGGGAGCTAGCCTTCACCTTTGACACGGCAGATAGATAATATCGAAAATTCCGACAGCGGAGTTTTACTGAGTGGATAATATTAAAAGGTGCATGGAAATAATCCCTCAAGACAAGAAAAGATTGTATAAATTTTGTGGTATTGGAGTGATTATCATATGTCTAGTTTTAACATCGAGAGATGATTCTTAGTTCCACACACGTTGATCATAAATTTAACTTGTAAAAGTGAATTTGAGAGAGCATGATCTCTCTTAATCATATGACAGTTTGTGATGATCTCATATTCCACCATTAAACCCGATGGCTCGTGGAGGTAGGCGAAAGTATGCTGTCTCAGGTGGGCATTAATCATTTTCACTGTATTTATTTAGATTATTCTGCTTAGCAATTATCGATAGGTTCGTTGATCTTAGGCAACTAGAGTGCACATGGTTTTTCCGTGTACAACTTCTCTAGGTTTAGTTCAAAAGAAAATGACCTTCGTTTGAACTTTTTTTGAGCCATCGCAACCAAGCTAACAAAAGGGAATTACAAGAAGAGAAAAGGCAAGGATCGAATGTGTGGTAGGTGTCTCTATGATTATCTTTTTGTATGATGGTGGCTCGTATGGTTCAAAATATGGCAAATCAAAGACAAGTGGATGCAAGAAGTAAAGTTGGGTGGACTGTATATAGGCAAAAGGTCTAAAGGTTGGTGCCTCAAAATTCGTTTTAACTTCTTAATTATAGAGATAGAGTGGACTTGAGACTTCGAGGGAACCCTTTTTGAGAGAGGATTTTCCACCTAATTAGAACTTTACAATGACATCACTTATGTTTCTTACAAGTAGGCAAACATATATTCCCACCCACCGTCCCATAATTCACAAAATTTCAAAGGGCAGCTGTAAAGACTTTAACGGATATTTTTACATGTTCAGGTTCTACGTACATGACAAAAGTAGGATTCTGAAACTTGATGATATATCAATACTGTAGTTCCTCTTCTAGCTCCATCTTTCTACCATGGTTACAAGCGGTTCAAGGCTGGGGTTACACGTCGTATGGGCAACCCAAACTTCGACTTGTGTTTTCTTTTTAAATTGAAACATATTATTTTAGTTAAAAAAAAACATAATATTAATTCTGTTGATCGGTCAAGAGCCCGGCTCTAAGTTAGCAGGTTGTTAAGTTAACTCATCATGCTAGACACCGAGTCCTAAAGCTAGCAGTGCTTTTTACGTACTACCATTTGTTGCATACCTTGGGAGGGCAGCAAGAAAGATATGAACCTTAAGAGCTAAGTAGATAGGTTGGACCAATTAACAATTAATAAAATGCCATTTTTCAACATTTTTTTATTTTCTTTTCGTTAATTAGATTGTAGTACATCTTCTCTACATTTGCATACAAAAAATACTTAATCATATATCGGGGGTCTTATCTTGCTCGATCTCTGCTATGGTCTGGTCATTTTCTTGAATGTCAACTCTAAGGCTACATCTTCTTCATTTGGAGTCATATATATGTGTATCTTCAAATATTTAAGCAACTTCTAGTGTGTGTCGTTTCTCTGATTGATCTATTTATACTTCATTGTTCCGTCACGACTCCTGTTGTTGGGATTCTTCCTTCTCTTATGTTTTGTTTCGTATTTGTCGCTTGCAGCATGTTATTTGTACTTCTTTCCTCTAGTTTGTTGTTTCAAATTGGTGTTAGTAAAATGGTTTTCCGGCAAAAAGTAAAATATAAGAACTCAATTATACATCTTCATGATTTTGATTTTTGTAAGTCAGTTATGAAATAGTAAGTGTTGGCCGGAAAGTTTTTTCATCTTTTTCTGCCAATAAATCTAGTAAGGTTATTTAAACCTAGCTTAGTCCGGTGGGTTAATTTAAAATCTAGACTGGACCGGGTTTTAAAAAAATTATATGTAAATTAATATGATATATATAACTTAGTTGATTTAGCGTATCAACCCCCCGTAACTCAATTAAAACTCTTTTTGACTTTGTTTTTTTATATATAAAAAATTAAATAATATCATTTTAATTTTAAAAAATTAAAATGAAATTATTTTACTCAAATTAACTTGAATTGACCTGACTGATATATAACTGAGTCTTCCACGAGATTATAAACCTAAGTTTCATTCCTATGAAACCCAAGGTTTTCCAGATTTGAACATCTTGAACATGAGGCATGCAAGTAAAAATCTCAGCTCTTAAATGTTGGTGAAAAGAATATTTTAATTAACTTCAATTTCCATCATCCACCACCAACTGAGTGTGATGTTTAAGACTTTTAGGGTTCCGCCTTCCAATTACAATTTCTGTCTTGTCTTCACCGTCTTCTATTAAAAAAAAATAAAGATTATTTATCATTGTTATTCAAAGTCACAATTTTGACCAAAAATATCAAAAAAAATAAAAATAAACTTTTCTAAGTTGACTAACTATTGAATAAAAAAAAAATATCAAACTAAAGTAACTAGTTCACTAGCTGATTTCAGAAGTGATCACTCTATTCTCTAGTATGGAGAATCTGAAGGGGTTGTTATATATATATATATATATATATATATATATAGCACCACAAGTAATACTAATAAATAAAAAATCTTTAATTCCATAACTATACTAATTAATAGGAAAAAAATTAATTATTAGATAGATTAATTTAATATTCTTAACACAATATTAGTTTTTCAAGTACACTTAAAGTAGATAAAATCATAGTATTCGGTTATAATCTTGAGATAGAAAAAATTAAAAAAAAAAACATGTTTTATATTTTTTTTATTTTTGAAGGGTATAAATTTATTTCAAAACTTTAATGTGAACAGATTTATTTTATATTTTCATTTTTTTTACTCAAACCAAATTCATTTATGTATTTTTTTCCAATCGTGTAACACTAACCAGTGATATTTGAAGCTAGTACTGTGACCAATAAAACTAAGAAGACAAATAATTAACCTTGTTATTAATTAATCAACTCACATTTTCCTAATTAGAAATTTGACTACTATGTTGCCTGGAGAAAAAATGTGGCACTGCATTTTATCTTCTTGCAAGCAGCTGGCATGAGGAACCTTCAGAAGAGTTTCTTGGAAGTTCCTTACACAGGAACTCAAACCATGAACCTTACACAGGAACTCAAACCATGAATCTAATCTAGGATCATGTCCATAGAAAACAAAGGCTTATACAGTTGTAAGCAATCCTGTCTTACAGAGAAATGGCTAGTTTTGTCTTAATAAAGCTCAACAGTTTGTCTGGTTTGCAATTTCCAAAATTGAACACAGGCTGGCACCTCCCTCCCGTGCATGCAAACCTGACAATATCAGTCTAAATCACCAATATAATATTTGATTTAAGTCAGTCCAATGCCTCCCTCTATCTGAATGGAAGCTTCCTCTGGGACATATTTGGTCCCCATAGCTGTTGCCAGTAATCCCAAGTCCGTACTACAACAAAGGATACTTCATAGTTCTGTTCCTCGAAATCTGAGATCTTGAACAGGATAGGCTGTCTTCCAAGGTTTTCTATAAAAACCAGGAGTTGTTGTGGTCAGGACACTATTGCCAACTGCCTGAAAATTGAAACTTCCTTTTCTTTGTTAATCCTCTTGATAAGTACGTACCACACCGTTCTTGTTTCTTTGTTGAAAATGGCACTGCCTAATTTCAATGCTCTCAGAGACTTGCATAACTCTGCCAATGATCTTCTCCATTCACCAGAGATCCAACAAGTTCTTGTCAACCAGAAACAAGAAAAATGGCTTCACGAAGTCTCGGAGTCATCTCTAAGAATGCTGGATGTGTGTGGCATTTCTAAGGATGTTCTTTTGCTTGTCAAAGAACATCTTCTAGACTTACAATTCACATTACGTAGAAAAAGAGTTAGCAAGCCAGATATTAGTACCAAAATTGCAGCCTATAATTTCTACAGAAAGAAGCTAAAGAAAGAGACAATGAAATGCCTGAAATCACTGAAGGGAATGAAAGGCAAGTCTGTAACTTCAGATATCTCAAATGTAGACCACAGCATTATCGTGGTTGTTGAAGTACTGAGAGAAGTGAGAGTCACTACCATCACCATTGTTGAATCTTTGTTGTCTCTCATCTCAATTCCATGGCTGGACCAAGGATCAAGTAAAGGGTCTTTTATAAGGTCAACGTTCTTGCGATCAAGTGGACAGAGTTTGTACGATTTTTGTGACGAAACAGCACTTCATACTGCAGATAAAAGACTGGAGGCAGTGGAGATTGCCGTTGAAGATCTTGAAGTTGAATTAGAGTGCATGTTCAGGCGTTTGATCCAGACAAGGGTTCTGCTCCTTAACATACTTACCAATTAAGAACCTCTTGCAAACTATTCAGCCTATCTTTAACGTTATTAATCTGCAGACCAGTATTCAAGGGATTGCAGGTTGCTTTGCCGTGGGTGTATTGGGCGGCCACTAATTACTTCTTGGAGGAAATTAGATCATATGTAAATTTTTATTTATTTTTTTATTCTTTTCAAATAAAAATGTGTGAATCTTCACACAATTTATTCTTTTATTCCTTTCTTAATCCTGAAGGGCAAACGACAGGGCATTTCGTTCCCAAGTACTTAAGCTGGAGCTTTGCCAATACAATCTCAATTCATAACACATATATATCATTGGTGTGAAGATTCACCACTTCTGCACCTCATCTTTCTTCCTCTTGTAAACATTATGAAAAGGAAAATTGTAAATCAACCATTGCAATCCCTCCTTTAATACACAAGTATTTATCATACGTAAATATATTACTTTGGCCATTAGGCACCGATAAAAAAAAAAGCTAAATGGCGTGGAGATTTCACTGTAATTCTAGACATAGATTATTGTGGATTACGATAGTAAAATTTACATGGTTATATTGTGTAATTAAGAGTATCATGAAGGCTTTTTAGTATTTTTCACGTTGTATTTTCTATTTTTTAATCGAAAAGTTGTCAGTGCGTGTTTCACACGCCCCAGCGAATGGGCAACACCCATACCATTAAGGAGGTGCATGAGACACTTCCTGGTGGCCAAATCTATCCATCCACCATATAACTAGATACGTAAACATGCCCTCTTCCACATGGTTTAGCGCGTGTAGACATATCATGGTTGGATTGCCGCCGGTGATCGATTGTTTTTATTTTTTCTTTCATTTCTCTCTCCCGACAACTAAAATGCACAATTGTCCTCTATTTGTTTGTTGTTTGCTTAGGTCTAGCATGAGTTACCAAGCCTAAGAGCCTTGGTCTAGCAATCATGTTTGATGTCAGAGCACAGGTCTGGCATGATTGTCATACCCAAGCTTTGTGGGGCTGGCATCTCTGTGCAAGTGTACCGTGGACCAAGACACAGTTCACTGTAGACCTGCATAGTGGATTTTTCAAGCTTTGAAGGCTTGAGATGGAGCTAATGTTGTGTTTTCACATGAAGTTAAAGTATCATTTTCCTCTTTATTAGGAAAAATTGAAGCTCTGGTTATGAGAGTATTTCAATATTTTTCATAGGCTCATTAGTATTAAACGTTTAAGCGGGGGTATGGTAATTTTTTTATTATTATTTGCATAGTAAAAATATTATTCTATCCCCAAGGCTAACAGAATTAAGACTTGTTGCCTAGGGATTTTTTGACCTTACACAAACTATTAAATAATTAAAATACATCTTTGGCCATGGAAAAGACAAAAAAAAAATAAGTTTTGTATATGAGGGTATTTTTTTTTTGTTTCACACTATTTTTTGTGTAATTTCTATTATTATAGGGGACATTTTGGTATTTTGATATTGTTTTATTATCTTTAAATTCAAAAAACTATGTTGGAAACACGTTTACTTGGATCTAACTAATAAGCAAAATTCAAGTTACTTGGCTGCCAGACTCAGGGTACTTGGGTTTGACATGGCTGTCAAATCCAATTCACTTGGGTCGGGCTTGGCTGCTAGACCCAAAAGCTTTAAGTCTAAAAATCAATTGACTTGGTGGACCGCTTGAGACAAAGCAACCGGGTGAAATAAGTTAAAGTGGTTGACCGATTGAGAGACGGTCGACCAATTTAGTCGGCAGAATATAATTCATATGCAGATTAAAATTTATCTATATTAGTTTAATTCCTTAATTGTCTAAGTCTTTATGCCTAATCTTTTTTTTGTATACCTTTCTCTCAATTTTTTTTTTATTCTTGAGTTTTTTAATTTGCATTACAATTTTGATTTCATACTACACCTTGCAAGAGAAAGCTTTACGTAACTTAATTTTATTCCATTTGAACAGAATTTATTACATTCCTTTTTACTTTTCAAAAAAAAGAAAAACTAATACCATTTCCTTAATTCCACGGTACCAGCTAAGCTGGAACCTTGCTTACATGATCTAAATTCATGAACTCAATCCATGACCTAGAATATAGGCTACCAAATTCACGTAAGCATAAGTTAGTCAAGAATAGAAAAGCCTTTTAAAACCATGTGTCAATAGAAAGAAGGAAGGCATGCATGAATGCCTCGACCACTCTACTTTTTTTTCCATTTATGCTGCTTGTGCTCTTTCAGCGCAGTTGCTCAAGCATCCAACATGCGAAAAATCATTACCCGTGAAGAAGTAGGCAAAGGCTTGTTGGACACCCGACAATCAAGTAAAGAAGCTTAATATTCTACCATGCAACTTGAAAGAAAATTGGAGATCTGAGAACAGGGCAATAAATGGATATTCCCATGTCTGCGTTATAGAAATATCATGGTAATGCATCCCTTATGTTGTCTGGATTATTTTCATTAAAAAAGGAAAAAAGATGTGCAGTTGTAATAATGTTAATAGACATGCCAAGTTGCCAGCCTATCACCCATTTGACGCCCTTCCAAATGTTTGGGTAATTAACAACAAGATTTAATACTTGTTTAGGTTAATGTTTCCTTTTCGATTTGCATAATAATTATGTTGTTTATACCAGATTTGTTACACCTATTAAACAAATTCAACTTGTCAACTCCAATTATTATTTTAAAATTTAAACTAGCTCGGTAGATTAACTCAAAACTTGAACTAATTAAAATTTAAAAAAATAAATAAAAAAACCCAACTAATCCAATTAATATAATCAAAAATTTAAGTTGATCTAGTTAGAAACTGTTTGTCTACGTGGTGGCGTCCACGTTTCCTGCGGCTAAATTTTACAAGCTGTTTGGTTAAGAAACAAATGCTTATTACTATACATGGGACCCATGAATTACTGCGTTTGAAACGCAGGAAAAAAGGAAGCAGCTAGGCGCTGCTTCCTGCACGTTTCAAGACAAAGACCATGCTTCACTGTTCAGTGAACAGTGGATGCATGGCTCCACTGTTCACTGAACAGTTTTTTTTTTTTTTAATCTGTGTAGTTAATTAATTTCACTCGCACTGAACGTGAACAACAATTTTTTTTTGTTTTTTTTTAAAAAGTAGTTTAAGGTGAATTAAATTTACTTGTACTATAATCTCAATTTTATTCCTGATAATATTTTACCTAATTTTGTAGTTCTTGTCGGATGAATTTTGTACGTAATGGAATTGTAGATAGTTTAATGAAACAATAATTTTTTTTTATATATAAGTATGATTTATTTCAGGATGTAATAACAATAGTTAAATCCACAATATTTAAATAAAAAACCATCAATATTTTATAACCTCAATTTCAAAAATACTCTTAACCAAACACATTAAATTACTTTTTCTTCAACTTCAATTTCAACCACAGTTTTAACCAAACACCTATTTTTTCAAACCAACCTCAACTAAAAGTACTTTTTATAAAACAACTTTTTTCAAACCACAACCACAACAGCTACCGCAATACCAAACACACTCTTAATCTAATACCAACTCAGTTAAAACATTGAATCTACTCTTGAATTAAAAAAAAAAAATTCTTGTGAGACTCCAACTGTTAACACAAGTTATTGACATCTACAGTTACATAGCATCCAAATCTTGCAAAATGCAATCTGTCGTGCGATTTACACTTAAAATCTTCATAATTTCGGCATCTGATGACTAGACCTTGCTAGTTGAACTTGGATCCTGTGGAGACCTTTTAAAATTCGGTAGGAAAGATATGCAGGAGCCTGAGGCCCAACTAATATGTGTCTCAAGCATCAGTGTTGGACACCAGGCTGCTTTATTTAAATTTAGGCCCATGAACAATGTGACCTGAACCATCGCGCCGAGGGCAGTTACGTGTCAAGCATTCCATAAGTTCTAATCGTTTCTTCCATCGCGCAATTGGGAAATAGTTGTGTGATAGATATATATATCATTACCTCGTTGGAAACATTGGAAAATAGTTCGAAATTTTGATGCTGTGAAGGGTTAGAGCACAAGGCTGATGTTTTACCATGATTTGCTACATAGAGAACAGTGGGAAAAGCAAATGATACCTTGCCTGGCACCGAAAACATGCTGGGATGAACTGATACAGCATGATACACAGAGAAGTGCCCATGTCTAGAGAAGAATACATACAAACTAAAATCCATGATCACAAAGAAGCATGTTAAAAAGGGTTTCAATGTACGCGGGAATCTTTTTCCGCCACCACTTTATTGAAACGAAGAAAGAAACAGGGCTCATCAAGACAGCATGGCCAACAACCCATCGACAAATACATTTACGGTTGGCTATTGATCTTCATTCTTCAATGGGATGCCTGAAATCAGCAAAATAACAGTATGGTTGCCCCATTTCCTTGTAAATTCTAATATTGGTAAAATAAATTGCTGATACAAAATCTGAGGATGAAAACAAAATGCTTGTCAAGAATGTCAGATAACTAGAAATAGCTATGACATGCATAAGTAGTGACCACCAAATTAAACTGAACGTTCACTTTCTAATGAACTGAGGTTAAGCAAAGAACAGAAAACTAAATAACAACTATATGCATGATGTTGTGAGACAAATTATGATGTTTGTTTCTACCTAGTGGTTTTTTTTTGTTGTCTTGTTAAAAGATAAGATTGACAACTATTTTTTTGTTTTCAATCCAGTGCTTGAGATGTTGCAGCATGCCACTTCCATAAATGGGCTACAGTCTACAGATCATGAGAGCACAACGACCCCACCAGTGAATACCTTCAAAATATTTCACACAAAATCAACCATGATGCCATCCATTTCTTGAAATGGGCACAATGAAAGTGAGAAGTGCATCAACCATATTCGACTACCCAATATGAAATTTCCAAGAAGTGAAAGAAAATCCTCAGGGCCATCGGGTTCAGTAAACAACTTTTGCTTGCATAGAATAAAAGGGGTCCATGATAATGCTTTTCTCATCTAATCAATTTCACAAAAAAAAAAAATCTTAATCCTCATCATAAAAATCACAGCCATTTACCGCCCACTAAGTTAAAGTGAAAAGGAAGATTGTCAAGTTCTTGTTACACAATGGTTGGCAGGATTTTGAAAAAACACTTTGGCTCAAAAGATTAGCAGGGGATCAAAAAGTATGCCTCAAATGAGGATATCATTTTAGACAACCTGATTTGTATCAACAAGAAGTGCACGATTTTCCTATAACCAATTTGGGAGCAAAATAATTACAATGGCAATAAATCCATAACTAAAAGCTCCATATCTAAAGTATATAACCATACAAATCCTTTTAGGTCAATCTACCAATGCTATCATGGCTCTAAAACAAACATCCCCACACATATTCCCAAGAAAATCCAAATAATAGCCTTCAATCAACAGTACTATTCCTACGATGGCATAGCGCAAGCACACAGATCCTTTAGATCTCCTCATGATTGAAAAATGGACACCAAATCGATCTCCAGTTTTTATATCACACAATAAACACCCATCCAAAACAAAAACAGTTTAAATTTAATTACAATCAGTGGCAGTTCCACACGAATATAATTGGTTTTGGATACACCGGGTATCGGCAAACCAATTCATGACAAAACTAAAATGATAATTTAAAGAATATCAGGAATATCTATCAATTCCTTCATAAAATAAATAAATAAACTGTGAATCCAATTAATAACAAGAGACCATAACAATTGGAGGTTGCTCCTTAAACTGACTAGCTATGCAATTTATTTACGCTGCGTTCACATCCTCAGCAAAGAAGATAAAAGTAATGCGCGAGAAATTACCTAGTGTCCACTCTCATGGCCATGGTCACCATGGCCCTCCCACGGATGTCTCCAGCCCTGAAAAACACAGCATAATCCCTTCCAATTGAATTAAATGCCCAATGCAAATCATTCATAAAGGAAAGAAATTTTTCTTTAAAAAAAATCAACTCTTACCAGTACTACAGGGCCATCTTGCTTCGCCCTGTAAAGTACCCAAAACCTGAAAACAAAAATTACAACAAAACCCCAACAGTCAGCTTCCTTACTTCAGATCAAGAGCAAAAAAATTCCATGATTTTTTTTTTTTAATTCAACAATCCAGAGCTAACAGTAAACCAGATCGGAAAATTAATACATACCAAAATCAGATTAAAACAAGGTTAAGATCAAATCTAGGGTTTGAAGCTGGAAAAGGGGAAAAGCAATGGAGGATAGCAACTAACCACATGACAGCACACAAGCCCTTTCCAGTGACTACATGCCATCGCTTTGGCTTATGCATAGTCAAGCCTTTGTAATTGATGCCCTCTCCATGCCCTCCTGCCATCTCTTTCACTCTCCTCTACCTCTGGAATGATCAATTGGTGCCCAGGACTGCAAGTATGATTTTGTTACCCAGAGCCGTTTGATTTTAGATTAGTAAATTAAAATTTTATCTCGGAATTTCTTCGCGTGCCGATGCCGCGCCTGACCTTGCCCTGGTGCAAATATTGGGCCCATATAATCGAGGCAAGGAATGGGCTAGAACCTGTCCAATATTATATTTGGGTTGGGTCACTTTAATATGTGGGCCTCGGTCCTAAATGTTGGGCCAGACCTTTCCAATACTATAACGTTCTTCTCTTCTCCTTCTTTCGATTAACAAATGCCAATTTCTTATTGGTATGTCGTCCACTCATGCTAAAAAGAATTGTATGAGATTCTTTCATATTTAATTGCGTTCATGAAATATAAATTAAATAATATTACATTAAATATTAAAAATAATAAATTTATTTTTTTCCTCAAATAATTTCAACCATTGAATTCAAAAGTAGTTATAAGAATTGAAAATTAATTTTCTTTTCGAATATGAACATGACATGATTCAAAATATTGATTAATTGGAAAATTAGAAATAGGTCACCATATTATTTCTTTCTTGACCATTTTATATATTTTTTGTATATTTTATATCAAGTCTTCCTCTTATTTATTTTATAAGTCCTTCCATATTTTGTACATATAGCTAATAAAAACTTTCAATATCTTTAACTTCATTAATCTTCAACCTGATTTATAATTTTTTATTTTTCATATAATTAATTTTATAATTTTGAAAACAAAATAAAGGTAGTTAATATTATAATTTTAGTTCTCCATTCAATTTTTTTTAGTTTTAAATTAAAAAAAAATAGTATCCTAAATACCCTAAAATTATGATATCAAAATTTGTTTTTAAGATTTTAAGAAAATAAGAGAAAAACTTGATTTCATATAGAAAAGGTAAAAACTAAAATTAAGAACACAGTGACTAATTTTGTGACACTCTAAGTTCAGGGATATTTGGCCAGTTTAGAAATTTCACAGTGAGAAATAAAATAGAGAGGGGGTTGATATAATTTTTGCTTATTTTTTTTAAAATGTTTTTATTTTGAAAAAAAAATATTAAATTAATATTTATTTTATATTATTTTATAATTATGATATGATAATAATAATAATAATAAAATATTATTTAAATAAAACAATCACAGTTATATCAAACAATTCATATCATTGACCTGATTGTAAATGGTCCCACACAAGAACGCGGTTAGAAACAGCCTGCAAAAGGACAAAATATCTGCACGTGCACAACATTAATCGTCACATGGATAGAAACATATTCTCGCATGTTTTTTTAATTAATCTTCTAGTTCTCTCACCCATGAATTACTTACAATAATATAAATCTCGCGCTGGATGGAAGTATATTATGCCTGATTAAATTATCCAAATCTAATCTCATTTCATGTTGGCTTTTCTATATCTTTTCTTCTCTCGAAAATCAAACATTATTAAACAAATCAATTTAATACCTTGAACCGACGTTAAACAAGAAGAATCCACGTGCATGTGTTGCGTTTAGCTTTAGTCTGGTGTATATATAATCTAATCTATATACAATTTATTAGTAGAATTGAGAGGGTGGACCATATCTCCAGATTTTCAATCTTCTCTATTTACAATTTCTTATTCAACAAAACGGCAGGCGTGTTGCCCAAAAAAAAAAAATGAATTGCAGGCAATGTATTTTGTAGCTTAATGTTGATACTAATGGGGAATTTAAAACTCGGTAGCATTTGGCTTCTATAAACACTTCTATCGCGAAGGTTTTTAATTTCATTCTAATCTGTCTGGAATAGCATATCTTGTACCCGTTTGAAAAAACAAAATATCCTAGAATAAATCTCATCTCCTTCAAGATTTTGGATCGTTTCAAAAAGAAAATTTTGGTTCCCATCATTCCATTTCGTGAATAGTTTTTTTTCTTTTTTTGCTTTTTTAAAAAGAAAACATATATATAATAATTCAATCTTTTAACCTTTAGTTTACTAGAGACTTTACTTTATAATTTGTTGTGATTTGTTTATTTTTTTGTACGTGATTATCTCAATCTATATAGGTTTTGCAGGTTAACCAAGTTTATTCTAGTTTTTTTTGTTTGTTTTTTTAATTGATAATTCTTCTCAGATTTATTATTCAACATTTTTAACATTTGGTTGATTATGAGTCAAAATTTATCATTTGTTTCAATTTGTTTTCTAAAAAATTATCTCAATCTCATAACTTAAACCATGAGTTTTATAAGTTAATCCTAATAGAGTTACGTCATTTTATTGTGTTATTTTTTAAATTATTATTTTTCTAATTTTATCACTTAATAATGAGTTTATTGGAAAGTTGACGCAAACCAACAAAGTTGCTAAATGGAAATGGTTAAATTATAAAATTATATTTAGATATTTGATATTGTGTTTGACATTTAGATTGCACAATCTCAAGTTAATTTATTTTTTTTGATATGAATTAAAATTATATATGATGAATTAATATTTTGAGTTTTATATATATATATATATATATATATATATATATATATATAAACAGTACAATCTTGATAAATTAAAATGCTTTAAAATTAAAATATATTATTTGAATTAAAAAAATATAACATCAATTGAAATAAAATTAACAACCCTGTTTGGATGACGTTTAGTATAAGGATGTTTAAAAAAAATATATTTTTGTGTTTGGTAAACTAAGGTATTTCAAATTCCAGAAAATCATAAATATCCTCGTACATTAAATTGCTTTGAAACCTAGGGTTTTGGTATTCTGAATTTTTTTTTTTTCTAAATGAAGTTATCTGGTGTACCCTTATTTTTATTAATAATTACACAAATATTCTAAGTGACTGGTACATGTGTTCCTAGAATATAAATTTAAACCATTAATATATGTCTTGTTGACTTTAATTTAGCATCAAGATAGTATTATAACTTGTTGGTGTATATATTATTTTACTCAACAACAACAACAACAATAATAATAATAATAATAATTCCACACAATTAAATTTATTATTGATTCGTTTCAATAGATTACTTTTAAACACAAATTAATACAAGTGTTGCATTGAAATAAGATCAATATATATTTAATAAATCTAGGAATTATAATTCAATGTATTTAAACACAAATTAATACAAGTGTTATCTATCTTGTTTAACTTATAAATAAGACTAGAAGGATTACAAGTTATCAGTTAATGAAAATTTAAATCTATTCCCATCGAGAGTTTCGTAAATAAATTGGTAGATTTAATAAAAATAAATAAAGTCATGCAAAATAAATAAAAAGTAGGTCTCCATGAATGAAAAATAAATTATTTTAACTTTTACAAAATCAAAATTTAAAATCGCCTTTAAGTTTTTTCTTTCAAGCCTAGTGCAAAAACAAAAGTTATTTGATTAACTAGATAATTTTTTCTTTATGGTTGAACAAAAAGCAAAAACTAATACAGTATCTCTCTAATTGTAGATGATTAATATCAATCAAGGGACTATTTAACAAATTATGATACTATAGAGATTTATTAATCAATTTTGATAAACTACAAGGACGAACTTATAATTAATTAGCTAAAAATGTCGGCCATCTCCATCGACTTTTTTGACGAGTGACGACCTGTGCATAAATAGTCCTCTTTCTGTCAAGAGAAAAAAGAACCACAACAGCCAGTAGCTAGTTTTGAGAGAGATCTTGCTCAATAATTTAGCAGCCATGGCAGACAACAACAACCTCACAATCGACCCTAGAAGCGGCTTTTGCAAATCAAACTCTGTTTTCTACAGCAAACGCAAGCCAATCCCACTCCCACTAACTGACTTCCTAGACGTCACCACCTTCATCTCCTCCCGTCCTCACCACGGCAAAACAGCCTTCATCGACGCAGCTACCGGCCGCCACCTCTCCTTCAAAGACCTATGGAAAGCAGTAGATTCCGTTTCCACTTGTCTCTGCGACATGGGAATCCGCAAAGGCCACGTCATCCTCTTACTTTCTCCGAACTCCATCTTCTTCCCCATCGTTTGCCTCTCCGTCATGTCTTTAGGCGCTGTAATTACCACCACTAATCCTCTCAACACTCCTCGTGAAATCGCTAAACAAATTGCCAACTCGAAACCTTCACTCGCTTTCACTACTCCTGAGCTCCTTGCCAAACTCACCGAGTCAAACTCAAACCTCACCATCATCCTCATAGACGATGGGATCACTGATGCCTCCACTAAAACAAACGCCAAAATTGTGACAACATTAAGTGAAATGGTAAAAAAAGAACCAAGCGGGATCCGAGTTAGAGAGCAAGTCAACCAGGATGACACAGCGACGCTACTCTACTCTTCAGGCACAACAGGAGAAAGCAAAGGTGTGGTGTCCTCACACAAGAACTTAATCGCTATGGTACAAACGATTGTTGAACGGTTCAGATTAAACGAAGGAGATCACAAATTTATCTGTACGGTCCCGATGTTTCACATCTACGGTTTAGCAGCGTTTGCCACAGGAATTCTGGCAGCAGGGTCAACGGTCATCGTTCTCTCAAAATTCGAAATGGGGGAGATGTTATCGACGATTGTGAAATACCGGGCCACTTATTTACCACTCGTGCCGCCGATACTAGTAGCGCTGATCAACGGGGCTGATCAGATACGGGAGAGGTATGATTTGAGTTCGTTGAATTTTGTTTTATCAGGCGGAGCTCCATTGAGTAAGGAAATGGTTGAAGGGTTTTCGGAGAAGTATCCAGGGGTTACGATTTTACAAGGTTATGGGCTCACGGAATCGGCGGGGATTGGTGCTTCGACGGATACGTTGGAGGAGAGTAGGAGGTATGGTACGGCAGGGCTATTGTCGCCGAACACGGAGGCCAAGATTGTGGACCCGGAGAGTGGTAAAGCTTTGCTGGTGAACCAGACCGGTGAGCTTTGGCTCCGAGCTCCTTCTGTCATGAAAGGTAGGCTGTATGTTGCTTTCTTTTTCTGTGTTTTGTTTTTTTTTTGTTTGGTTGTTTTTGTCGTGTTAGAATATTATAATTGCACGTGTCATTTATTTCTTCCGATGATAGAATTAGAAATTGACCTAATGAACTTGTCAAAAAAATAATGCAAATATATTTCACGAATCCACTTTGATAAAAAATTTAACTTAACAAAAAAAAAAAACAACTTTTAAACAAAAGCAATTAATTGACAAACACTGCTTGCTAACAAAAACAATTAATTCAGCACATATTGACAAAAACAATTAATTCAGCACATATTGACAAAAACAATTAATTCAGCACATATTGGCAAAAACAACTAAGCAAACTACAAATCAAAGGGCAAAAACAATTAACTACTTATAATTTTATATTTTATATTTTGATAGATATTTCATTATAAATAATATTTTTTTTACTAAAAAGTTCAAGATTTTATAATATTATAATTCATATTTGATATAAAAACACATTGAAAACTAATACAACACCTAGTTAACGCTTTCACTTTTGTACGATAAACATGTTAAGCTCTTTTATGTCCAAATAAACAAAATTTGAATCAAGTGTCATGTTTATAGTTACAATCATGACCCTTTTCGGAAGTAGCCAATCGTTGCTTTTTTTTTTTAACAAATGGGAATTCTAAAATAGCATCAATCAGGGAAATCTTTTACAAGTTTTTGATACAATGCAGTTGTGTACCCTAGATTGCTGGACACAGTGACAACCTACAAGCTCTAGCTATCCAGTTACAGAGAAGGCATGATACCGATGCACGATTGAAACTGACAATGGCGCGTAATAAAGCAACATGAGTTATAGACATGTTTTTGCTGGAAAGAAAATACCAACACATCTATAAGTTGTTTCAAGAACACAATTAGGCTATCATACCACAATTTATAATAGTTGAAAATGATAATCAAACCTCGACTATAAATGTCCACTATTAGACTTTTCCTTGAACCCGTGAACTTGTTCTCACCGCTCAAATACCTGCAAATAGAAAAAAAAACAATGTCACCATTCGCCATGGTAATCCTTGTAAAAACTTCTTGTGGTAAATACCAGTTAGCTTACAGGATAGCAAGAATTGGTAACAACAATCCTGAGAGGTGTAGTTTAATTAATCAAGTCCTGAGTTTGCTCACTAGAAATTACCAGTTCGAGTACCATAAACTTTAAGGTCATTGAAAGCTTACATAATTATGAACTTTAGGATCTTGGAGGATTATTCGAGGCACGTGCAAGCTAACCCGATACCCACAATTAACAAAAAAAAAAGACTTGGCAACAGCGGGGAAGAATGAATTACCTATAATAGGAAACAATGAACTTTTGAAGTGAACTTTTGAAGTAGTAGTGTCGGAAAGAAATGAAGAACAGAAGGAGCGAGAGTTGGAGTGAGTTTTTCAATTTTTTCTCAAAATTGTAAACGGCTCTGGAATAAATGGAAGAAGAAATGAAGAACAGAGGAAGAAGAAGGGGAGGTCGGCATTTCAATCCCTAAAGCAAAACAACATTGTTTTGTTAATGAAAATAAATTATATATGTCGGGCCTCGCCCGTGAGTTTATCCGAGACAAATACAACTCTAATTTTCATATGTGAAAAACCTGGTTAAGGTCTTAGGTTTACCAGGTTCTGGATCAACCCACCAGCTGAACCGGGTTTTACTCCTATGTCCAAAAGTATACGTGGTGTGGGGCAATATGTATTGTATAGAATGAGGAGCTTGGTTCACTAGTCCTCCCGTGCCATCATTGTATTCGATGAGAAGTGGTGAAAGAAAGATGAGTTATTCATGTTCTGCACTTTAAATTTTAAAATGGCAGGTCCACTCTGTTATATATTATTGTTTTCTGGATCTGTCGGTAACTTTTATATCTCAAAAGGAAAGGCAAATTTATTTATTTATTAAGAAGTGCACTACCTTTACCTCACCAGTTTCTTAACCTCTTTTTTAGCTGCGCTGCGGCAAATCATTCCTCTTTTTAATGCCTGTGCGAGTGGACCTAAAAGTTGGGGTACCACTTTAATCCATCGTTTCATGAAGACTTCCTGTTGTAGATGCAGCGTGTGGTCTTTGTCATCACATGATATAATGATGTAGTCTTTAATTTGGTGATAACATGATGGTATACTCTATGTCACAGAGCTTTGGCATGTTGATTTCAAGCTTAAATTCCAATGTTTTCCCCTTTATGGAACGTGCTGACCTTCATGAAATCACAATGTGACCTAATTTCGATATTGATTTTGCATAGATTTCAGATGTCTTGCATGTTGCCCTCATCGAGTATAATTTGTTTGATCACCTATTGTGGTGGGGGCTTTTTTCAGGTTACTTTAGTAACGCTGAAGCTACTTCATCAACTATCGATTCAGAGGGATGGTTAAGAACAGGAGATCTCTGCTACATTGATGATGATGGCTTCATTTTCGTGGTTGATCGGTTAAAGGAGCTGATTAAATACAAGGGTTATCAGGTGAATGGAAGATTCATTTTATCATTTCATATAGATATTCTTTAAAGCGACAAGTATTAATCATGAAGTAAATTCTTAAACGCGGAAATATTGAACACTAGACACTTTTTTTTTGTGTTTTCTCTTGGAAATGTAAAATGATGGGCATGCTTTAATGATTGTCTGTTGACATGGTAGGTCCCTCCGGCAGAACTAGAGGCATTGCTACTAACTCACCCAGAGATTTCTGATGCTGCTGTAATACCGTAAGAAGTTCTTACCTCCTGGTAGAAATGAACTTGGGAATTCAATCTAACCTTGCATTATATGTGATACTGTATCAGGTTTCCTGACGAGCAGGTTGGGCAGTTCCCCATGGCTTACGTGGTAAGAAAAGCTGGAAGTAATTTATCCGAGAAAGCTGTCATGGATTTCATAGCAGGACAGGTGTGTTCTCAAATCAGTTCTTTTTTATCATATGGTTTCGCGCAAATCAGGTCTCATTTTTTCTAATTTCGAAGCTGCTATATATATAGGTGGCGCCATACAAAAGAATTCGGAGAGTCGCATACGTTGCTGCCATACCTAAGAATCCGTCTGGCAAGATTCTCCGAAAGGATCTTATCAAGCTCGCAACCTCCAAGCTCTGAATGGTTTAGGCTTACGCAAGCAAGGTCATAGGAAGAGCAGGCGTACATATGGTCA
>Ga0325402_1001206_pt1 | contig 20607 bp, 11 predicted proteins | sample PopdelMetagenome_22_FD_207212 | JGI IMG/M metagenome (GOLD analysis project Ga0325402, IMG submission 207212) | Populus deltoides microbial communities from Bellville, Georgia, United States - Xylem-PdKOR-R3 | ecosystem: Host-associated > Plants > Phyllosphere > Stem > Wood/Secondary xylem...
GCACTCGAGATATTTTAAGAACTAAAAATAAATAATCAACAAGGATTTAATAATAAAAAATATTTTTCATTAATCATACTTAAACCTAAATTCATGAACCCACATTTTTAATATACCATAATCCTCAAAACTATTTTAGATTTGAAATTTTTGCTATTTATTTCATTCATATTTAATTAATTTTTAAAATATATTAAAGTATTCATCCACCATAATTTTAACCTAAAAAAAGGAGTGGACCTCATATAATTTATCAATATAAAGCTCATTACATGTTTTATAAGCCACCCCAAGAGCGTTAAATTAGGATTTAATTGTAATGAGATGATCTGTACCCATTTTATTTTAAGCCTATATAATTAGCATGGCTAGATTTATAATTTTGAAAGATTTGGTGCTAACTACACCGTGACAGGAGATGGCAAAGCTATATTCCTCCTCCTCCTCCTCCTCCTCCTACTTTATTCTTGCCTTTCTCCTCTTGATATCAGGTAAAACTAAATCCCTCTTCTCTTTTATATTTCTATCTTGTGCATGGATACCTATTTATTTTCATCTCATCGTATTGTTGTGGTAGGTTTCTAACATGATTTGGTCGCCGGTTTTTGTTGTGGCAGTTGACAGTGGGCTGTCTCAGGTGGGAAAGCTCTCCCGATGTGTGAGTAGCTGGGATTGCAAAGACAAGCAAGCTTGCAAGGACGAGTGCAGCTCTCGTTATGCTGGTGGTTATGGATTGTGCACTGGCCATCCCAGAGCCTGCATATGTTCTTATGACTGCCCTCCCCTTTACATGAACAACACCGTGTAACGAGATAGTTGCACATTTTTCCAATAAAAAGTTGAACTTATTAAGCTGAAACAATATTGCAATAAAAAAACCAGATTATGAGCATGAGGTTGCTGAATTTTAATTCATAATTGTAGTTGTCAAAGGAAAGGTTATTAAACCCAATTCGGTTTATAACTCGATTTTAGATCTAAGATGATAAGTTGAACGGGTTAATTTAAATTAATTTATAATGATACGATGAATTTTTATTTTTTTTAGATGGGTTGAAAGATTTTTTAAAATCCATTTGAATTTTGATTGAATTAATTAAATTATGAATTGATAAATTAAATTAACTAAATCTAATTTAAATTAATATTTTTTTAAAATCCAACCTAAGTCGGGTTTAATACATATAGGATACTAGATTTTTTCTTCTTATTTTGTAGAATTCTATACTATTTTCCTTTATTTTTTTGTCATTTTCTTTTAAGAAGTAAAATACCATTCTCGTTGTAACTTCTAACCTGGATTATTACTTCTAATCTATTGAAACACGTTTTTCTCTTTGATTTGCAATGGAGAATTCCATCTTGGTTTCTTTTGACCTCAAAAAAACAATAATTTAGATTACCGGAACAATTTATTTATAAATCACGAATAGTTGCACTAATAAAATTATTAAAAAAAATTAAAATGTGAGAATCAATATTAAAAAAAAAACTAATTTAAAAAATTAAACCTCATTATCGATGTAAAGAATCTATTTAAAACTCTATATATAAATAAAGAATATAATCTCAGTTTGATATTCTAAATATTGGTCTAAGAATATACTTTATCATCAAACTAAAATATTATTATTATTATTATTATTGATTACTCCTAAAAATATTACTCTACTTCTATATTATATTATAACATTTGATTATTGTTTAGTAGACATGCTTTAAATATAGAAATTCATTCTAAATTATTCATTTTTTCAATTGATATTTGATTGGACATAAAGTATAAAAATTAATCTCAAAGCTATCTATTTTTTAATTAAATTTTTTTTTATTTTTTTATCTTAAAATATTGACAGAAAAAAAATAAAATAAAATAAAATTAATCAACATAAAAGAACACATAAGCATCAATAAAAATAAAAATAAATAAAAAGGGCCCAAAGGGAAATAAAATGCAAAGTAAAAAATCTAGGGTTGGCGCGCGGTCTGTCCTTTTGCACTGACCCGATTACTATTTTGGATTCCGGCGAGACCACCTCCTCTCTCTCCCCTCAAGCCTCCAATATCTAGGGTTTTTGTAGTTCCTCTCTCCGACTAAAGCATTATGAGAGGATTCTTAAACAAGCTCGTTTCTCGCTCTCTCTCCGTCGCCGGCAAATGGCAACACCAACAACTCCGCCGCCTCAACATCCACGAATATCAGGTCTCCCTCTCCCTCCCCTCCTCATCCTTACTAATTTTCGATTGTGATTTTCTGGACGAGTCTCGCGAGAATTCTTTTCGTTTTTTTTAGTTTAATTTAGAATAATTTAGTGTTTTTTTTTATTGCATTGCTTTGAGATATGCAGCAATCCTGAACCCTATATTTTCTTGATCTTATGCGGTGATTGATGGCTGTTATTACTGTTGTGGTGTTTCTTTTTTTGACCAGGGAGCTGGGTTGATGGGGAAATATGGGATCAATGTGCCAAAAGGTGTAGCTGTTGCTTCCCTTCATCATGTTCAGAAGGCTCTTCAATATGTATTTCCTAGCGAAAGCGAGGTAATTTGAATTAGTCTTGTACCAAATATTTGCAAAGACGTGGATTTTTCTTTCCTAAGAAATGTTGGGGAAGAGAAGAAAAAATTTAGCTATGTAAAATTATGGAATGGAACTATCAGTATGGAAGAAAAAATTTAATTATGTAAAATTATGGAATGGAACTATTAATATGGATTGTATGTTTTCAAGGTTCTGAATGATGTACTAGTAGTTAAAAGATTAACTTTGTTGTATCTTGTTGGTTTAATTTACTAAGGGAGGCTAACTTTGACCCTGGTGCAGTTGGTGGTTAAGAGCCAGGTTTTGGCTGGTGGGCGAGGATTAGGAAAGTTTAAGAATGGTTTTCAGGGCGGTGTTCACATTGTTAAGACTGACAAGGTTGAAGAAACTGCTGGTAATGAAGATTGGGTTCTATCTTTCCTTGACAACTTAATTGAGGGTTTTTCTTTTTGCAATATCTGCAGTTTTTCTTTGTCACTTGTTGTCTCACTTTTTGTTGAATGAAAGGGATAGCTCCTAGGTTCCTTTGATGGATTCACTGACTATTTTGTTCTTTTAATGTGGAACTGGCCTTTCATGTTTTTACTGCAGCGGTCTCGGTAATCCCATCTCTCATATTTTAATTGCATGCAGGAAAGATGCTTGGCCAGATCCTTGTTACTAAACAAACTGGTTCTCAAGGCAAAATTGTTAGCAAGGTTTGTCATTGATGGTCTCTTTTTACATATTAACTTTTTGTTGCATACAGTCTTTGATCAATCGGTGCATGGGTAGCTGTTTTCATGGCATTTCAATTGCCTGTTAGTGGCTTATAAAACTTGATTTGTGTATCTTATGATTTTACAAAGAAGCCAATTAAAGACTCATCAATGCTTGTGAATGAAGAATCACTTTAGTTTTTTTACAGTTAAACCAGGGGATGTGGTGTGATTTTTTTTTCAACGGTCTTATTTAATGATCAAGTTGCATGAAATACTTGGATGCCTGTTTTGTAAGATTTAAAGAAGATCCCATCATAAGATGAACTCCACTTAACAGAGGAATTATATTTTCATGGTATTACTTTCACAATTGTCTTTCAGCTCCATTTCTTGAGCATCTCACATTTAGTGTTCGTATTTATCTTGCCCATACACGTTTTTCAAAAATCTAGCTTGATGGATGTCATGTTTTAGATGTATTACACCAGTGTACATATTTCTATCTTTTGTTCATGTTAAATTAACTGTTACAAGTCATGTTTCACTATCTTATGAGATTTGACTTGTATAGGATCTCTCCGTCTGTTTTTAGACATGGATGAAGTGACTGTGAACCATGAGCTATAATTCTTAGACTCACATTGTGTATTATGACAGTGAAAATAACAAATCTGGCTATAAGGTTTTAGTTGGTTAGCCATCCATTTCTTGTGTCTCAGAGCAAATTCTTACTGATTAACTCGTTGATGTTTGCTTAACATGGAAAACTTGTGGGTTCTTGAGAAGAATGTGCATTGGACTCTATTGATAAAACGTCCCACATCATGGTCTTATGTTTCTTCTTTGGTTTCAGATATTTGATGACTGCAATACTAATACTGAGTTTTCAGTTTGCAAAAAAAAAAAAAAAAAAAAATGGTTATCATGGAGTTCGTATCTCCATATTTTGTTATTTTCATCCAGCAATATTTCCTTTAATTTTCCTTGCACAAGGATAATGATTGTCTTGGGGATGGGTTTGAGGTTCAGTTAATTTCCTTTCCTTTTGCAGGTTTACTTGTGTGAAAAGTTATCACTGGTCAATGAGATGTACTTTGCTATCATGCTGGATCGGACAACTGCTGGTCCAGTATGTTTCACTTGCCAATATTGTTATTTTTGCCTCTTCTTTGGTTTATCAATTTTACTTTGAAGTCAGTTTCAGTAAATTTGTCTTTCATATAATTACTCGCAAAAAACTGTTCTGAATCAACATCTTGTTTTTCAGCTTATCATAGCCTGTAAAAAGGGGGGAACCAGCATTGAAGACCTTGCTGAGAAATTTCCTGACTTGATTATTAAGGTTTGATCCTTTTTCTTCTAATGTTTTAGCATGGGACAATCTGTGCAGTCTCTTTGTCTCTTGCTCATTGCCTAATTGTTATTTAACTGATCCATTGTTGTATCTGCATTCTGATAGGTACCCATTGATGTATTTAAAGGAATTACTGATGAAGATGCTGTAAAAGTTGTTGATGGCCTGGCTCCAAAGGTTGCTGATAGAAATGATTCGATTGAGCAAGTGAAGAAATTATATAAACTCTTTTGCGAGAGTGATTGCACATTGTTGGAAGTGAGTACAAATTCCTGCATTCAATTACTGTTAATGATGTGTTTATTTCTTTTCCATTGCTCAGGCATGCTAGTTTAGCATTTCCTTTGTCCATATGCATATGTGAACCCCTTTCCTCTCTGCTCAGATCAATCCCATTGCAGAGACTTCTGATAAGCAATTGGTAGCTGCTGATGCTAAATTGAATTTTGATGATAATGCTGCTTTTCGTCAAAAGGAGATATTTGCTCTCAGAGATCCAACACAGGAAGATCCAAGAGAGGTATGTTTTTGTTTATTTTTTTCCTTCCGTGGGCAACTTAAGCACTGGTTATGTGGAGAATCATGAAAGGTTTTGGTCCTATGTTGCATGTTAAGTATGCTCTGGTTGAGTTGACATGTTTTGAGACACATGGTCACACGTGCTGAGACACACACAAATGCTTTTGCGTTAACTTTTTTAACTAAGGATGGTGAAATGCATTATTAATTGCTGTATCTTTTTAACTTTTTTAACTAAGATAGGTGGCTGCTGCCAAGGCAGATCTAAATTATATTGGCTTGGATGGGGAAATTGGTTGCATGGTGAATGGTGCAGGATTAGCAATGGCTACAATGGATATTATTAAACTGCACGGAGGAACTCCTGCAAATTTTCTTGATGTGGGTGGTAATGCTTCTGAAGAACAGGTAATATGATTTAGTTTTGCTTTAACTTCTTTAATCATCCACTGGCCTTTCTGCCCAGTTTGGCTGAGGGGGTCTGCACTGTTGTCATAACATATGCATGCTCTCATTCTGTTTTTTTTGGCTGATGGAAATGGATCATCCACAAGTCCAATTCTCTTAAGAAAGCAATTTTATGAGGCAGGTGGTTGAAGCATTTAAGATACTGACTTCTGATGACAAAGTAAAGGCAATTTTGGTGAATATATTTGGAGGAATAATGAAATGCGATGTGATAGCAAGCGGAATTGTCAACGCTGCCAAACAGGTCAGATCTGCATCATATTATATTCGGGTTTTAATCAAAACAATCGTCACTGTATTCATTCTAGCTTCTTTGACCCTCATCAGCACAATTACTACTGTGCGGAGTTTTATGACAAATAAATTGGAGGAGTGGTCATTTCACACACAAAAAAAGAAGCAAAAAAGAAGAACTTAGTTGTTAAAAAAAACTAGATGTTCGTAGCAGTTCTGAATAATATTGTTAGATATTTCATTTGATTTGCGAAGGCATTAACTTTCTTAATCCTCCTTGAAAAGGTTGCTCTGAAAGTTCCAGTTGTTGTACGTCTCGAAGGCACTAATGTTGACCAAGGAAAGAGAATTCTAAAGGTAAATGCAAAATTTGATTATGATATTCAATCATGTACATTCATTTGTCTTCAGTCATGGATGTTCAATTTGAACTGTGATGGTAATTTATTTTGTCCATTAATATATGCAGGAGAGTGGAATGGCACTAATCACAGCAGAAGATTTGGATGATGCTGCAGAGAAAGCAGTAAAAGCATCAGCTAGTTGAGGAATCATGATATGGAACCAATTTATGTTCCTTACAATTTTTAGAACTTAGGAATCTAACATGTTGAAAATTGAAAATAATATAGCAACTGCAAAGGTTCCCTCAAAAATGTTTTTTGACTCACCCCTATTATTGAACTCCTGTTAAGAAATTGCGGTCTTTTCTTTGATTGTTTTAAGCCATGAAATGAAATGGACTGGCTCCAAGCCTTATTTTTGTAGAGGACGAGTTTTCTGCAAATCCAGCATTGGAAGATATCATTCGATGACTTCTAAATGGATTGTTCTACGTGTTTTCTTTTCTATTTGGATGTTCTACGCATTAATAATTAATTGTTTCAAATATATAACTTTGCTGCAAATGAACTTGCATCTCAATTGGCATACATGTCTCCTTTACATTGTAAAGCTGAGGTTCGAGTCCGGTGCTTGTTTTGCAGCTATTCATGTCATCACCAACAAACAAAATTACAGGGAGAAGAAATACAAGGCTTTCTGGTTGTGTTTTCTTCACTATATACAATGTCTTGCAATGTGTAGTGTTGCTTTTTCAAGGATTCAGCAATATTTTTCGAAATGCAGCATGCTGTGAATTGGATTGTTATCATGGGATTGACCCCAATGCACTTGGCAGTACACTTCTATCACATACAAATAAGTTTTCTGCCGCCCATTTTGATCAACTCCACCTTCTTCCGCCGTGGCACCCATCGTACAGCTACCCATCTGATGTGCAGAAAATAATATGGTCCAGTTCTCTTCTCTTGACCTCAGCCCTCCAGGTATTCTGATTGTGTCCAAGAACTCTTCCAAATCCTTCTCGCTAATACCTTCACAGATTAGTCTTTGGCCATCACTTCGGTAAGTGCCCACTTTCACAGCTCCAGCTGCAATCAAAATTCGCAAAGCCGTCTAGATGATGCCTGAAGTGACCATCCCTCTTCACTTCTCTTGAACCTTGATCTATAACCATTGCAAAGATGTGGGCAATTCATGAATACCTCACCATCCTATCCATGAAGTCCAGCCCTGAAGTCCATGGACATGCTGCTGCAAACGAGGCTGGTCCAATAGATGGAGTTTCTAAAATGCTAGTGTGTTTGGGCTCTGCTGAGACTGCCTTGTGCATGGAAGTGACAATTCCTCCGTCGGATACTTTTCCTTCGAGACAAGATATATGCTCTGGAAAGTGTCCCCGGACGCGGATGGGGGGTGGGGGGATGATTTACTTCGGACGCAATTTGCAGCTTTCTGGTGACATTTGCATTCAAAGCTCTAGCTACAACTCCCAAGCATTTCCTTTTGTATCGGTCTTCTCCAATATGAATATCTCAGCTCTGCATCCTGATAGGATCACAGCACCGCAATGTGGAATCGGTCCCTTTCTTCTCTCCTGTTCTACACTCATAGCAGCAAGAACCACAATAATGCTCCTCCGTACAATTCCTTGGCACAAATCCAACTTTCAAACCAAGTTTCTGACATCCTCTCCGAAGAATTTGATTTTGAAATCCTTCCTCGGCGCAATGCTCTGTGACACCAATCCTCTTGCACACTGCATCCATGGCATATTGATATTCAGGGCTTTCATATAGTGGAATCATGTGATCAACAGACCATTCTCTGAGAATTTTGACAATTCGACAAACTGACATGCACATGTTTTTTGAATGCATTGGAAACGTCATTGTTGAAATTAAGGAAAGTGAATTTGAGAGACTGACCTCATCAGGTACGGGAGACTGAGACCCAGAAGCTTTGTAGAAAGAACGAATAGCCTCCTGCTTATCAACATGGATTTCCTCGCTAAAGCTGGGTACAGGCAATGGAGGAATGAGAGTTTCACAAAAGGCATCTAATGATTGCATCTGTCCTGAAGAGAATCCATGACTATATGCATTGCTTAGTACTTTCCTGTTCCCTCCTCTTAATAGTGGATGGCAGTTCTGATTTTGCTCCATGCAGCTCTCTCTTGCCTGTTCCCTCTTCCCAACAGTTGCCCATTTATTAGGTGCTCATTTATTCACGATGCCTCTTGATGAAATCCTATCTTATTCCATGGGCTTGAAGGCCAGGTCAAGGCATAAAATTTTTGATTTTTTAGTTCTGGTAATATGGTTTATTTTCTTTTAGTGAAATGATTGATGAATTATGTTTAATATTTATAAATGGTCCCCTCTTTGGAGTGTTGGGACTCTTCAATAATAATTAAGTCAATATTTAAGAGAAAATTATTTTTTTTTAAAGAAAGCCTTAGAAATAGATATATTTTATTTGTAATGGAAAAAAATTGAACCTGCCTTGGCAGAAGTTACCTTGGTACTTTTTTTTATTGCTCTCGAGGTTCCTTTTTTTCATGGAAGGGAAAAAAGTTTATATATCCAGTCAATATATATTTATATCTCATCATAGTAAAATATTTCTGATTCATAAGAGTAAAATATCTTTGACCGTGGATTTGGCAGCTCATGAGATCTACACACGCCTAGGCTCAACGCTTCACTGAGCTTGGAGATGGTGAGTTTAACAGTTCGTTAGACCCACACACGTTTAGGTTCATCATTTGGATGAGTTCAGAGATGGCATGTCTAGTAGTGGATTTGGTTGTTTGCCAGACCCATACATGCTTGGGCTTAGCACTTGGCTGAGTTTAGGGATGGTGGGTCTGGCGGTTTATTAGACCTATATATATCTTGACTTAACACTTGGCTAAACCTAGAAATAATGAATTATTACCTTAAATTTTGTTTATTTTTTCAGAAAAAAAGGCTCATAAAAAACAAAAAATATTAATGATTACCTCTGGAAAATAAAAGGTTCTTAGACAATGCAAAATATGAATCAGGACAGAATTGAATGTAAAATATTCAATATAATATCACAAAAAAAGATATATTGTTATTTGTTATAAAACCCATCACTATATTAGAGCGAAAACATGATTTTTTTTTTTAAATCATTCATTTGGATTGGTGTTTGATGTAGGTTTTTTTATATCCATCTCAATTAAAAAGACTTTGTAACTTAAGATTTGAGTTTTAAGTTAATTGGTTTGAACTCAAGAGTTCTAAGTTAACCGGTTCTAACTCTGGATTTAATCTTAGATCTACTCACATGATTCTAAATTTGTATTACAAAGTTACACGAGTATTGATATGATTAAATCTACTTCACATAAACAATAATTTAGTTGAGGAAGTAATCAAATAATTAAAATAATTTGAATGTAAAGTAAACTCAATAATTTAGACAACAAATACTTATATTTATAGAACTCTGATTACATCCATGAATTGGAACTCCTAGATAATAGAATATCTTTTTAGTATTTTTGCTTTATAGAATTGAAATTACAAGCCTACAGATTACAAAGAAAATTGCAAGCTTACTGGACTATCATTTATAGAGTTATCACCTACTATTCTATTACCTACAAAATTATCATTTACAAGTTATCACCTACTGATTTCAGGTTTGAAAGATCACGACAACTTGATAAAACTACAATGCAATGATTTGATTTTTTGTTCAGTTGTCCGTGTTCTTTTATCTTCTTTGTCATATGCCTTAGTTGAGTTATATCAATTGCCAGTAACCTTTCATTTCCTGTATATCAACTGCTTATAACTTCTATTTTTCAGAGTTCTTTTCATGATCTTACAGTAACAAAAGTTATTGTTGCCTTTTAATTTACATGGTATATTATAATTGCTCATATTTTGTTTATGTACACATTCTTTTTTATATATATTCTTTTCCTCTAAGTTTTTCTTGGTTATCTAATTATCAGATAATTATTTTTTAATTTTATTTACATCCTATAAAATTTATGGTATAACAATTAGTTTAAATGAGTATATAATTATTGAATTTTGGGTCAAATTGTTATCCTTATTGTAGGGTTTCTATTATTCCAAGGCTATAAATGCTTTAACTAATAGGTAAAATGCATCAAGTGCATAATACAAAAGAATAAAAAATAGAAAAAGTATCATTTACATTAGAAAGAAATTATTAATTATATTAGAAGTTATAGAGTGAAGTTGTTTGACTTTGCATTTTTATTTGTGTGTAAGTGTATTGGTTTGAAAAAACATCAATTAATGTTTTTTTATAGTATTTTTCAATAATTTTGATATACTAATGTTAAACATAAAAAAATCTAACAGAATTATTTTCATGTTTTTTAAGCGAATAACTCTACACTTTTGATAAACACCTTACACCACAATACTAAATACACACTTTTATTTTTAAAAGTGTTCATGGATATAGTTTGATCAGTTTTGAATCTATAATTACATCAACTTCAACTTTTGATATTTTACAAGTTATAACCCTAACCATAGTTTGATCGGTTTTGAATCTATAATTACACTAAACCCAACTTTGATATTTTACAAATCCAACCCATTCAATTTTTTTTTGAGCCCAAGTGGGTTGAATATATTGAATTAAATTAAATTTTTTTTATGGATATTAGAGAAATTCATGAGCGGGATTTATATTGCTAATTTTCATGGATTCATATTTCGAGATAGACTTATAGCATGAACTATATATGTCATGGAACCTTCTTAGAACTAATTTTCATATCTTGAACCACCATTAAATTCTAGTTACCTTATCTTTCCTATGATAAAGAGATAATTGTTTTTTGTTACATTAAAGAAATTTAATTGGAACCTCACTAACAAGAACTTTAGAGTCAAAATATTTCTAAATAAAATAAAACAAAATAAATACTCAATCCATAAACTATCAAATATATGGATTAAGTTTAACTAAATTTTAAAAATTTCAATCCGTCATTCAACTTGTCATATCTATTTTTTAGATTTTTTTAATCTATTATTATAGATAATAGGTCAAGAAAAAAAATTTAAAATAAAGAAATTTTTTTTTTTAAATATAAAAAAAAAATTCCTTGTGTTTGCAAATGGTACCTATCCACTTTGCATGTTTGAAAGTGTGGTTGCGATTTCTTTTAAAATTGTTTTTTACTTAGAAATGCATCAAAATAATATTTTTTTTAAAATTATTTTTGACATCAGCATATTAAAATAATTTAAAAATATCATAAAAATACTAATTTAAAATAAAAAAAATTTTAAAATTTTTTAAAACATTTTGTTTTTAAAAACAGTGCCTTAGATCTTAGAGTAGGATGATGCATCAATGAGAGAGGAATTCTGAGTAATAATAAATGGCACGGTAGATTTAGTTTGGTGGTGGCTCTTATTAAGTAAACGATTCTCATGAGTTAGTTGCGGATCTGACAGGCTACGTGGATAGCCTCCTTTCCATATAGGAATTTGGAGTCATACAAGGCACGGTGGAGTTTGGTGGTGGTTCTTACGTCATGGCTACTGATCAGCAGGGAGTACGAGGCGCTATATTAAATGTGCCAGTTCATTGAGCCTGATTCATACCAGGAAATATTTTTTATTCATGATAGCTCTACGATGGATGATTTTCAAAAGATTAAAATATTTTCTAGACTATCTTTATTATTAAATCAAGATCCTCACCGGTTGATTCTTGTACAGATATAATCTTGAAAGAATTTCTGCAAATACACGGTTTTCCTGTCTTTACTGTTTTTGTCTCGTCTCTTCTACCAACAGACAGACAGTATCAATCATGTTTTCTTGAGTCACCAATGGTCTGATTCCATTCACCGACCCCTGGTAGATTAGGAACCAAAACATTCTAGTTTTTGTAATGGTTAAAGAAATGCCCACTTCCAGTCTGAAACATCATCTGTGATTCCGTCTGTCCTAAAAGATTCAGCTTTAGCTCCATTGCAAAGAGCCAAGCAAGCAGCTTTACCATATCTAATGCCTTTTTTCTTTGATCTTAACCAAGGTTAATTTCACAACAATCAAGCACTGAACCATCAAACCATCTCTACGGACCTGTTTAATCATTTAGAAATCCATACTTTTGACACAGAATCTCTTCAACTTTAATCAATTTGAAAGTGGGACACATTAAAATACTATCATCACCTTTACATGTTCTTCCAGGATCTACTGCTAGGGCATTTAAGACCGTGGCAAGGCTTGCAATTCCACAGCAGGCTGGCTCTGATTGGGTTTGATCGGAAGGTATTAGTTTGAAAAATGAATTCATAGTCCCTCATTCAAGTGCTTCAATGTCTTAACATTTCTTATGCAGAGCCCAAGCCTGTTCGACCAAAAACAAAAAAAGAAAAGGACCGTCATTTCCTTACTATGTTCATTAGAATAGAACCGACCAGGAACCACCATGCATTGCTCTTTCTGACTTTCCTGGCCAGATATTTCTTACACAACTTGGCATACAAGGCAAGATGAGCTGCGTGCCATTGGCATTTCTTCAACTACTAGTTCCCCGCTATTTGGTATTTGTTTCCATTAAGGTTTTGAATGGCATTCGGAATAATGCCAGACTTGTTAAAAATGCCGAGGGGATTCTCCAAACCCTGTTGTATGGCTCTTTACCTTGTGTTCTGTGGGACGTTTTCTGTAATAACCCGAAGTTTGTTCTTTTGTGTGTGAGGAAGTAGTGAGGCTTTAGTTGAGACTTGACATGATAATGAATGCACTTTTGGAGAAGAAAATATTGATTTTTGAACGACTTTCTTGAGTTCATTGGGACAACTCAGTCTCCCGTCTTAAAACACTAACTAAACGCAGTCTAGTACATGCAAGTCTTTCGAATGATTAGCGACCCAACGAAAAATGACTCTGAAAACTCAGCATATACTCCACGAGAGCAGTCATACCTTTAATCGGTTAGCATGGTAGTTTATTCAGTTTTGAACAGGATTCAGTCCATGAAAGATGATCCTGGCCACTCACCTCATGCTCTAGATCCATCAGGAACACTTAAAGCTTGCCCTACCAAGAGGTTTTGGTCTTTGGGTGACAAATGCAGTTCCTTGGCGAAAGTCATTTCAGTCCTAGGGGTTTTGTGGGTTATAAATCTTCCATACGTAAGTAAAACCCTGGCTTAATGAATTTACAGTAAACAGGTAAAGGAAATGCCAGGAAAGAGGGGCGCGGCGTCAAGATCCTCTCTACCTTATTCTCTTGGCATTTTTTGAGGAGGTGGAGCTGAAGCCGTGGAAAAGCTGAAGGAAAATGAATAAAAGTAGGACTATACTTGCCTCTTCTTGAAGCAGAGTGGGGAGGTGTTCGGTTGAAACAAGAGCATGTATTTCTTGCAAAAGTCTCTCCTCTTTGATACCAGACCATGTTTCTAGAGGCAAAGCTAGTAGAAGTGCTGTTAAGACATCGCCGCCAGCCGGGACATCCCAATGCGGCTGCTTTGACCACAGCCACAGCAAATCAGTTTTGTTTGAGATGAAGGAACCAGCACATCAAGCTCTTGCTCACTGACACCATCTACAGCTGTCCCAGAAACCAAAGTGATGGCTTGTCACTGTTATCTTTCAAGCACTTCACACATGTTTCCTAACAGCAATACCCTTCCACAGAGCCATGTTTCTGTGCCCCCTGGCAACGTACACTTGCAGCAATGTCCGGCAAGTCATCTTGTTAACCTAGAATTCGCATGTTTCTGCAACAAAAATTTGATGAGGACAAAAATGCCGCAACATGTTTAATAAGGCCAGTCTCCTGCACCTGTTTCAATACCTCTTCCTGCCAAAAGGGCGAGTTCAAAATTTTAAGGGCAAGAGCTTAAAAACAGCAGAGCAACACCCTACAAGTTTATGAGGAAGAACTAAAGGAGATGGCTATACAACACCTTGACTGAAAGCCTTCCTTTCTCCTCTAGGCGTAGACTTCAATCACCATCCTCCTGCCTCCGAACTTCTGCAATCACTTGAAGAACTCCGCAAAATCCGACGGGAGTGATGTGAAAACAGCATGGAGAACTTTGCTGATATCTTTCACATCCTCTGACTCTAAGAGAAGAGGAAATCATCCATTAAATACTTTGCTACACCGGCCCAACTCTCACGCTTGCAGCTCTGCTAAAAGGATTAAATTTGTTACAGAAAACAGACAATACAAGTCAGCCAAAATACCAGAATTCTCCAGTCTTTTACAAAACAATCCAGGCAGGTGCATGCCTGCGACAAACTCATTCTTGCATTTTTCTTTCCTCCTCCAGCCATTCACAGATATTTACAGCCACAATGCCTATCAGACAAATATTTTTTGAATAATTTAAGCTGTAGAGTTGGTGAGATTTAATTTTACGATCATTTACTAATAATATAATAATATTAAAGAATAATTTTGATTTAATAATTTAAATTATTAAATAAAACTTTAAAATATTATTTATATTATTTCAAGACATTGTAATCTCCATCTTTATCATAATACACTTTTAAATAAATAAAAAAATTAATACATAACCAAGCAAGGAATAGTTATTTTTTAAAAAAATAAAAAAGTTATATTTATAAAACCTAACTCAACTTATAACTCAAGTTAAAACCTACATGTTGATTTAATTTAATTTAAAATGATATTTTTCAAATTTTTTTTTATTTTCACAATCCAATTTGTTTTTGAAGTATTTTTTTAAATTATTTTTTATTCTAAAAAACATTAAATTGTATAATTTTAATATTTAATTACACGCATTATAAAATAAAAATTAAATCTCATTACATTAGGTCGAGAATAGTATTTTTTTATTGTAAATTTATTTAAAATTATAAAAAAATATTAATTTTTTAAAAATATTTTAAACACAAATGCAGCCTATATCATTGATTTGACTAGCAGAGAGTGCTGTTAAATTTTCTCCAGCTCAGACGCTTACCTAACCGTCTCTCTGTCTCTCTGCGGCATCTGTCTTTTTCACTCCAATCAACTATCTAAGCAATTATCTTCTCTTTGCTAATTTTAGTTTTTCTCTCATCAAGAAAACACAAGGTGCAAAAGCTTGAGAAAGCCAAAGCAAGAAAACAGAGGTGGTTCGTAGCCCTGTAAGATAAGAGAGAGATCTGAAGATAAAGTAAGGGAAGAAAGAAAAATGAGTTTCAGGGATGACAGTGAAGATGGAAGGGGAGATATACGGAAACCATTTTTACACACAGGGAGTTGGTACCGTATGAGCTCAAGACAATCTAGCATGATGGGCTCTTCTCAGGCCATTCGTGATAACTCTATCTCTGTCGTTGCTTGCGTCTTGATTGTCGCTTTGGGCCCCATCCAATTCGGTTTCACCGTAAGTAACTTATCCTCAACGTCTAAACACTTCTTCTTTCTTGGTTGTTTTTTTTTTTTATGTTGTTTCTTTCTTGTTTGTAGTCTGGTTACTCTTCACCAACTCAAGCTTCAATAATGGCGGATCTTGGACTCACAGTATCCGAGGTTTGGTTTGGTTTGATTTTGAATATGTTGCTGTTGTCTTGTTGTTTAGTTTAGTATGTTTCTGAACTGGGTCTCTAAAACAATTGCTGTTTGTTGGGTTAGTTCTCTTTATTTGGTTCACTGTCAAATGTGGGTGCTATGGTTGGTGCTATAGCCAGTGGTCAAATTGCGGAGTATATTGGACGAAAAGGGGTATGATTGAGATTGATTTATGTTTTTTCTTTGTTGATTATATTGCTTATCTGGGACTTGGATCACTGAATTATTGATTTCTTGCTTGCTTTCTTCTTTTGGTTATTGATTGCAGTCTTTAATGATTGCTGCTATTCCTAATATTATTGGATGGCTAGCTATATCTTTTGCCAAAGTGAGTTATAAATTCTTAGCCATTTCTCGTGTTGACTCTATGCCTATTTAAAATGTTGGTAAGTCATTACAGTAATAAAGGATTGACCTTTTTTTTTTGGATTGAGTAGGATTCTTCATTTCTATATATGGGAAGGTTATTGGAAGGTTTTGGTGTGGGAATTATCTCTTACACGGTAATTTCTCAATGTTTATTTGGTTTTTCAGTTTGGGTTTGTGTTATAATAATGCACGGAATATTAGAGGTTTGTTGCTTGTAGGTGCCTGTGTACATAGCAGAGATAGCACCTCAAAACTTGAGAGGGGCGTTGGGTTCGGTGAATCAGGTTAGCTGCATTTTTTAGCTTATTCATTTCTGGAACTTGTGTTATGTTGGAATATTTAGTATCAGGATTTGATTGCTTTAAAAAATTAATCAAATTTTGGTATTTTGTTTCTAGCTCTCTGTGACGATTGGAATCATGCTTGCTTATCTGCTTGGATTGTTTGTTGAATGGAGAATACTTGCTGTTTTGGGTAATGTTCCAAAAGACTATCTCTGATTTCCATTCCACCAGAGAGATGAAATTCTCATCTTAAATATTGCTCTTCTTGTTCTACCAATCATTATGGTCATATTTTTTTTTTAAAAAAACAGCAGCGGTGGAATGAGTATAATTAATCAAATGATGGTAAATGACCTAACATTTTCTGATGATAATAACTTGATCAACATCTTTTCAGGGATATTGCCATGTACAATTTTGATACCAGGCCTGTTCTTCATTCCAGAATCTCCTCGTTGGCTGGTAAACTTTATGAAGTGTGCTGTTCTCTTAATGTATCTGAGATATTGTTATGTTTAGTGATGCAAGTTTCTTGCCGCCTCCTCTCCAAATCAGGCTAAAATGGGCATGACAGAAGATTTTGAATCTTCGTTGCAAGTTCTTCGGGGTTTTGATACTGATATTTCCGTTGAAGTGCATGAAATCAAGGTATTTAGTGTTGTTGAAATAATTTTAACTGCAACAAGTTGCTGTGCTTCTTCATGCGCAGCTTCATTGGATGCAACTTGCAAGTTGTTAGCCAAGGTAGTTTTTTAACTTTGCTAAACTGGCACTGTTTAGAGAGCTGTAGCATCAACAAGTAGAAGGACTACAATCCGATTTGCAGAGCTCAAGCGTAAACGATATTGGTTCCCTTTAATGGTAATAATAATGTTGTGAATTCTTTTGTTTTCCCCTCTTCAGTAGACCTTTCTAAAACAAAAACCTAAGTTGTTTTGGTTAATCAATATCTGCACTGCAGGTTGGAATTGGATTACTTGTCCTGCAGCAGCTTAGTGGAATTAATGGCGTTCTATTCTATTCGAGTAACATTTTTGCAGCTGCTGGTAAGCACAACCTAATCCTCCATCTACTCTGAATTCTGGAGCATTTTACTAGGTTCTTTCACCATGGCTCGAGAACCCATAAACCATTTTTCTCTTATTGAAAATAATACTGATATTTTCAGAAAAACTAATAGTTTTTATGATTTTAACATATTGATTACATGTGCCATTGTGAGTGTAGAGAATCAATTCAGAAAAACTAGTTGTCCATTGCCATTTAAAGCTTGTGAACACACCTTGTATAGGATCTCTCTCTCTCTCTCTCTCTCTCTCTCTCTCTCTCTCTGGGAAATTATGGTCATCAGTGGGAAAATAGGAAGTTTATTCTGAAAAGATATGCTAATGTTTCCTGAATTAAGGAGTTGTGGTTGTGCCAGAAAACTAGATTAATCAAAGGATTTATTTGCACATATTACCTTTAAGTTGCTGACAATGTCTGCAATGAAATAATCTCACATTAATAGCCAACTTCTCCCAAGGGGTGCCACATTTTATGTTTGATATATCAATCCTCATGTTATATATGCAAATTGCTTTACATAAGTTCCATTTTAATTTTCCTAATCACGCAAGATCAGCTTAGTGTTAAACGGTTCTGATAAATTGCCTTAATTTTGAACAGGGATTAAAAGTAGCAATGTGGCTACAGTTGGGGTTGGTGCCATTCAGGTATAGCTTTTGGAGGACTTGCAAAATGATTTTTTCTTTTTCTGCAGTACAATGTGAATTATCTCGTGTCTCAAGAAGACTTTCTTAGACTGTAGTTGTAACTGGAGGTTTGTGGTGTACAGGTGATTGCAACTGGAGTTACAACATGGTTGGTAGATAGAACAGGTCGCCGGCTTCTGCTTATAGTGAGTCAAAGCAAAACCATAGTTATTATGATTAAAAATTCTTGCTTGGATGAATAGCAATTCAAAGCAGTTTCCTTCTATTTTGTCACAGGTCTCCACTTCTGGGATGACTATCAGTCTCCTAATTGTTGCTGTATCGTTTTTTGTGAAGGTAAGTACATGGTGAATTTGTTTGTTCTTTTCTTGATACTACAAGCAAGATTGGCAGTTACCTGGTTGTGCGGCAGCATAAGGTTTTTTTGCCCTCCATGTTGTTAATTGATTCAGGGGTTTGTGCCGGAAGACTCTAGTTTGTATAGCATATTGGGGATCTTGTCAGTAGTTGGAGTTGTGGTAAGTAACATTTATACTGCAGTAGCTTCCCAGGTTTTTTTGTCTTTTGTTTTTTTAAAAAACTTGCCAGTTTCTAAATTCCTGGCAAACCACCTTTTTTCAGGCCATGGTAGTTACCTTCTCTTTGGGAATGGGAGCCATCCCGTGGGTAATAATGTCGGAGGTACAGATATTTGATTACTGTTTAATGGCATTACTGCTTTCAAATTTGCCTGTTCTCATCACACTTGACAAGATTTTACTTGCTTTGATGTTTCAAATAAAATTCAATATCTGGCCACATTGCTTTAGATCATCTTGTGTTTTTGCATTATTTGATAACCTTATTGAGGTTCTCCAAACCATGCGATTATTGAATGCCTCATTGTGGGCAAGCTTTCCTGCTTCTTTCATGAAGACTGGGCTGATAGATTAGTGCCTCTGTATCTTGAAAGGATAGCCATGATTCTTGGCCAATAACTGTAATAAATATGTGAATGCAGATTCTTCCGGTCAACATTAAGAGCCTTGCTGGAAGTGTAGCAACACTAGCCAACTGGCTGATCTCCTTTTTGGTCACAATGACTGCAAATTTGCTCTTGGATTGGAGTACCGGAGGTTTGCTTCTCAATCTCTCTGACTAAAAGGAGGATCACCTTCACTGTTATAATAATTTAAACATGTTTCTTATGAACAGGAACTTTTATCATTTACTCGGTTGTGAGTGCTTTTGCTGTGGTATTTGTGAGTATGTGGGTTCCTGAGACGAAAGGAAGAACATTGGAGGAAATTCAAAGCTCCTTCAGATGAGGTTTTCTTGGTTTTTGTTTGTATGAAATCATTCTTTCTTTTTTCCATTGAAAGAAGCCAGTCTTGGCATTTCCCATTTGTATCAATCTTGTTGCATGTGCGGACAAAGACGATAAAAATCTTCCCAGCAGAGTTATATGGTTAGTGAAATGTTTCTGACCATCATGGCTCAGCGCAGCCTGGAACACAGGTCATACTTCCTTGATGGACCCTAGGACATCTGCCTTTTAGAGACATCCATGATGATATGCTGTGATTTGTGTCTCCATAATTCATCGACGTGGAAAGCAAATTATCTGGACATAGCAGAAGAGAGAAAATTAAGATAAAATTTCCATTTTTAAACTGAATTTTGCTGCACAAAAAGCACATTCCATTGTTTTACAGAGTCAAATATTACGCTACCGTTAGTTTATCATACTGAATGGACATGCATCTAGAGAACTTCAAGAGTTAAGAGCATCAGGTATGTAGTTCATATTCGTTTTGATTCAAGGAATGGCCTCACTAGTTAAGAGATTATCGTCTTAGTTTCTGCATGCGTAAATTAATGTTGATTGCTGCAATATTCATCTTCCCTTTTCGCGAATTAAATTCCAAGATCCAATCTGCATTTAATCAATGAGTTGACTAAATTAAAAAGAAAAAGAAAAAAGAAAGCCTAATTCACACACACACACTTTGGATTGTCTAGTAACTTTTTAGGTTTATAAATATATATATCTATATAAAAGGTATATTTTTAGAAAATATATTAAAATAATATTTTTTTTTCTGATATATATTTTTTATTTTTAATTTCAATATATCAAAATTATAAAAAAAATTAAATTAATATTTTTTTAAATAAAATATATTTTTAAAACACTAGAAGCTATTGCATTTCTAAACATTAACTGTAAACTTAGCAAGTGAAAGATTCTTATCATTTTTTTTGAAAATCCCAAATCAGTAATAAATCAGTAATGGAAAAGGAAGATAATTATGTTTAATAACAAAGTTATCAATTAATTTATTCTGATAAATCATGATAATTAAGTTATATATATTTTTTTTTCACTAAAAGAAATGGAAAGGTGGAAAGCAAAAGAAAAATAGAGAAGAAAGGATAATAAAATAAAAAGCTGTCATGGATTGGGAGTCCCTTGGATAACACAAAACCATACCAACCATTAGTCAGCTCAGCTA
>Ga0325402_1001207_pt1 | contig 20601 bp, 11 predicted proteins | sample PopdelMetagenome_22_FD_207212 | JGI IMG/M metagenome (GOLD analysis project Ga0325402, IMG submission 207212) | Populus deltoides microbial communities from Bellville, Georgia, United States - Xylem-PdKOR-R3 | ecosystem: Host-associated > Plants > Phyllosphere > Stem > Wood/Secondary xylem...
TTTATCTTTGACTTTAAACTGCAAAAAGTCACAATAATTTAATCCTAACAGTTCTTCTGATTACCTAATTTTTTATCTGTTTTCCTATGTATTATTGATGGATCAGATGAGGAAATTATGATGTTAGTATTCTAAATGAAGCCCCTTAGTCTGGCATAATTCACGTGCTTTACGTGCTTTTGTGTATGCAGAGCATCCATTGTTGTAAAATTTTATATTTCAAATTGTTCCTCCTTTTTCATGAAGAAAATTGCTTTGTGTTGTGACTCTTTCTTTTACAGCCTCGGGACTGTGTAATTCAAAATGACATGTACACTTCAAAGAGCTCATGTCCGAAGTATGTTAGCTTGCCAGCATATGTTTCGTTGGGTAAGTTTCCTATGCTATCATGAGAACAGATTCTATTACCATAACAATCCTTATCTCCTTGCATTACGGTCAAGTTGTGTGATGGCACAAGTTTTTAGCAGCTTGCTTGCCTCTAACTAATCAGTGGTTTACTGCGATGCTGATTTGAATAACCAAAAACTGGTGGTTGGAGAATAACTAGTGGATTGTTCACATGGGGGTGGGATTTTTTGCTGATTATACTGACTTATGGCATAGGTTTCCTGTAGGACCCACAAGATGGACAAGGGTGTGAGATTGATTTTTATTCTTGCTTTTTTCTTACTGATGCTTTTCTGTAACTAAACCCATGGCCATTGTTTTTTTTCTTTTCTTTCTAAGGTTTCAGAAACTCTTGTTTCTAGAAGTTTTTTGCTGGGTGTCATAGCAATAGTTTTACCAGGGTGATGATGATGCCACTCCATCAATTCATAGTGGCACTTCACAAATTGTGAAATAAATGTATTTGAATGTTAGCTAAAGTGAAGTGCTGTTATGAATTGATGGAGTGCCATTATCAATTCCCATTTTACAAATGCTAGTGTTTTTAATTATATAACACAATGTCCTTGTGGCAACATCATTCATTTTTTGAGAGATGGAATTTTGGCGTTTTTGTTTCTCAAAAATCACAGCTCTAGACCACTCCCAAGACTTAGGTTTCTGTATCTAATATCACTGTGCCACTGAACTTATCCTTGTTTTGCTTGCACTTCTCTTTTTGGATTTCTGGTATAGTTGTGGGATGTTTAGTCGGTAGTATTGTCATTTCTGGTCTTCAGGACTTGTCTTGTGTGTTAGACTGTTCTGTATGTTATTAAAGTGGGAACACAATTTCAGCCAATCACTTGCACCATATCAATTTAGCAGTCTTGTTAGAAAATATGTTCTGGAAACTAGATTTCAGGCAGGGCAGTGGGAAGGAAAAGAGGGAAACCATGGCTTGAGTTGAAGGGTAAAACCGTAAAAGTGGTATTGTTGGTTCTAGCGTTCATTTGCTGTAATGAGACAGTTGTGGATTAGGAATTATTAAAGCAGCATTCCATTGGTCAAGGAACTCTAAGAACAGAAACTGTGAAAGATGGATGATAAACTAAAAAGAATTTTGACTCATCATTTATATTGGAAAAAAACGAGTTTGTAAGATTCTACAAATCACCTTTCCTTTAAGGTTCATTATTTTCGTGTGCGTTAGTGCCTGAATGCATGCTCTAGAAATGCGAGCTTATTACAACTAATTTTACTAATGTTGGTATTCAAGCCCCCATAAATGATGGAATTTGCCTCTAGATTAATGCACAGTTCTAGGCCTACTTTTGTTTTGTTCCGCATTTTAGGTCTACCTTCACAAGATGGATGGCAATGCGTTTCCATTTTCCTTTTTATCCTTTTCTCTCTGCGCACCTTTATTCATTCAAGTACAATGTGATTTGTGTGTATCCGACTCGCATTTACATCACTGAATATTGTTCTAAAGAATGTTTTACCAGATTCTGGCCAACTTTTGTGTCCGTTTCTTTATCTGTAGGGCTTGACGGAGCTGGAACAGAAGTCTCGTGGGTGCCTGATAATGAAGGTGATGAGGCTCTTTGAGATATGTAGACATTCGTGCTGTATGTGATTCACAGCATGAGAAACTGGTGTGAAAGTGATTTACGTGTCATTGTTTGAGTGTGAACAATTGCTGTTTATTGTACCTGACGTGTAGATTAAAATAAAGTATTGCTGAAATCTGATCCACTTAATAGCCTTGGCAAGAAATGTTTGGAAAATCATATTCAAGGTGCCGCCACATGCATATGGGACCCGCAGTTTCTTGCATGTTGTCAGTGGATAATGCTTGCTGCAAGAAGCTCGATGTGATCGGCTTTCAGGTCGTATTGTGAGCTTTTCAGACTACAACCCTTGAGATGATCTGCACGCCACCCAAGTTCTACTTGTAATTCGTTTGTTTTTAGTAAATTTGAGTTCGGAGCATTCGAGCTTGCTTGCCATGCGAAAAAGGCTCCTGCAGTCGCCAAAAAGTTCGGTTGATTGGTCCAAGTTTAGGTTATTCGAAACCCACCGCTTGAGGAAGCACAGCCTCATTTCTCCTCCTATCTACACAGAATCGCAAACAAAAGTTAATTTTTGAGAAATATATGATCGATTTTAAATCCGATAACCTCACTTTTCAAACCCTTCTTCCAAACACATTTCCTATTTTAATCAAACGATAGATTCAAGAGTGTGATGTTTGTGTTTTTTAAACCTGATATTTGCAAATATGAATAATTGCTTTTAAGCTTACAACAATGGCTATATATTACGATAATAAACATCTTACAGACGAGAAGAAATAAGTAATTAAAAAATAGTTATAATTCGGTTATTTTTTGGCGAATTAATCAGGAGTCGAAGTTTCAGTCCTGCAATCCCAATTTCCGAGCCATGGTTCATCTAGATTGACCATTGCATGCATGTCAAATTGGTAGGGAATGGAAGAGAAACTCCTGCAAGCTCATGTTAGTAATAAAAAAAAAAAAAAAAGTTACAGTCTTGTCTTGCTTCCAAAAACTGATCTTATACACCTGATGGAGATTGGACCAGGTTACCCTAGAAAAGATGCAATTCTGTTGCATGACAAAAGGTTGGGTTTTGATAAAACTTTGGAGAACCTGAAATGGGTATCAAAGGGGAAGACTCTCTTCTCCAAGACATGATCACAGCAACTCAAATCAGCAAGTCCTGCAAGTGGCGACAATCAATATTCATCCATATTGCATCGATCAGTTTCAACTTTCAAGTCCTATACCTTGAAGCTCGGGTACTAGAAAAGGCAGTATAATTAAAATATCAAAAGTGTACCTTTGAATAATGATTTTTCATTCGAATAAAGGGCTTAAAATAGCCAAGAAAGCTTGAGGCTCAAACCTTGCTGCATTACTGATGGCAGATGAATGTTTTTCTGGCAAACTTTTAAACCTACAGCTTAGCGTGGCAGCAAGTCCACGCCTAATGAGATGCCCAAATGCAGTCATGATATCTCCTAGTTTATTCATCAAAAGCAGAAATGCTTGACATTCATCTGGATTTGCTCCGAGTCAATTCTTGACCCACTGGAAAGAATGTGAATCATCAGCTATCAAAGAGATGAAACCTAAAGAAAGGAGACATCTCCCCTCCTTCCCCTGCACCTCTACACAATACCCTAGGAGAAATAGCTAATAGCTAAGCCGCATAAAATTAAGCAACGTTCCTCCACTTAGCAAATGCCCACTTCATCCACGTGGAAAAGCATAACTTTGAGAGGTGTTCCGGCAGATCTGCCTGCAGAAAATCACAATCAGCAGATGGTTAGTAAAACACACTGTTGGTCTTTCATTTGTCACCTAAACTAAGAAGAAATCTTAATATATGAAATCTGTGTGGAAGATAAGAAAGAAAGACTCGTAAGAGCAATTCAAGAGGATTGGAAAAAAAACAAACAAAAATATTTGATGTGTTTTCACATTGAAGACAGTTTCGTATCTCTTAGCACCTATGTCAAAGGTTATGTAAAGATAAAGTAGAGGATAGACTTGAGATTTTAAAAAGACCACACCAGGATTTATTGCCAGGTGATTTGACAAGCTTTAGCTATATAGAAATGTCTAATGCAAAATGTATTGCTAACAAGGTCATCAAGGACAGCAGCACATCATATCATAGCATGAAAGATCACACGACAGGCATTCCTCACTTGTAGCATGAAGATTTGCAAGAACGCAATTTCAAGAGGAAAAAATTCCATACTAGTAAAATAATCTAGATTTTTCATACAGAGCATGAATAATGCGACTCACGTTAGTCCATGATGCAGAAAACCCATCTGTTGAGAGCAACCAACTCCCATCCCTAGCTTGCAAACCTGGTTTACTATTTGATGTGTCTAAATCCAGCAGACCATGGCCATAGCTGTTGTCATCATCGGAGTTCCTTTTCCTTTTCTTTTTACTTTTCTTTTTCTTCCTGCTCCTTCTTTTAGTTGATGCTCTATCATCCATTTCAGAGTCATTTTCTTCCAACAATTCATCACCATGCAGCAGCGCGAATCTATCAGATTTGCGGAAACTTATACCATTATTTGAAAATAAAGATTCCCAGGCCTCTGGACTCTGGCATTTCTCTGATAATGCATAATGAAAGGCCCATGACTGCAGCCCCAAGATCTTGATTCCTCCTGTGGTTTTCATCTTTAGGCACTCATTCAGTATAGGGACAAAGCTGTTAGTACTGCTTGAAATTGAGCAGATATGAGACACAATATCATTAATTTTTGCCTGTTCCTCCTGGGATTCTTCATCATGCAAAAGCTTTAGAAGTTGACGTCCTCGATAAATAACCGCATTCAACAGAAGCAACTGATCAATAGATTCACAACCACTGAATTTAGAGAGCACAAACTCAAGCAGGCAAGAAGAGTCCCCAAAATCATTCGGTTCCATTCTCCGATGCAAATATTTACAAAGCGATTCAAGAAAAGCACAGAACTCCTGCTCTTCAAGTGTGATAAGTAGATGCTGACACAAAACAGAGAAAGACTCCTCCATAAGAAACTCATTAATGACTTCCCATACATCTCTTGAATCCTCTTCATACATCAACCCCACAAAAAAATCTACAAAGAATTTCGTCTCGACGAAAAAAATATCACCATCTCTTAACGAGTCAGCAAACTCTCTAGAAGTCCAAAAGTCAGGCACATTTTCAAGAAAATTTTCCACCGTTCGTAGGATATCCAACTCAAGAAAGTAATGTGGCTTGGTTGCAACCACAGCAGGGGATTGCCCATGTTTACCCTTCCACTCAAGCTCCTCCCAGCATATATTTCGATGCACAAACGCGAATTGGGAAAGCGCTTTGGCACCTTTTTTATGCCTTAATCCAGTACTAGAGAAGTTGGAAAACCATTGCAATATACGGGTTTGATTTCCTGCATAAGTAAATAAAATCAAATAAAAGAAAAAAGAAAAATTTATTCACAATCAAATCAATCAATTACCTTTTAATATTCAAGAAATTAACAATTTCACTAATCAAACCCTAATTAAAAAGGCCAAACACAATTAGCGAAAACAAATGAGAGGTAAAAAAAAAAAAACTTGCCTTGAAAGAATTTCTCAAGCACATAACTTCTCTCGGCCAAAAGTGTTCCTGCTTCGTGCGGTCTCTTCTGAAAAATCAATTGCCAGAGCTGGGAAGCTAAACCTTTCTTGCTCCTCGTCCTCAATAAGCTCATAAAAACCTCTCTTTTTTGGTAAGGAGTAAGGGAGGTGATGCATGATATAGTGTTGTAAATCCATAAACGTGCTTCTGATCGAGTAATCAGTGACCAAATAACTGATTCTAGTTCCTTCAAAAGCCATATCATTCGCTTTGCACGTTCACTATCTTCCTCGCGCACGTCTTCTTTCCTCTTAGCTTCTTCTCTTAAGAACAACTGAACCATTTGAAATACCGAAATCTTTCGACGGCGACGGAATTCCGGTATGGTTTTTTATCTTCTTCTTCTCTCTATCTGCTTCTTTGCGACTCGTGTGCGGATTAAGGGGGAGAGGAGAAAACGGCTTGTCGGTTATTAGGGGAAGTAGTTGAGTGACATGTTGCTCGGTTCTTATGGTTTAACAATTCTAATTAATTCGTCCCTTGAGATTGTTAAGGTTGTGGTTTTGGTATTTTTTCTCCCTCCAATGTTCTTTTTATTTTATTTAGTATATTGTTTTTGTATTTTAAAAATATTTTAATTTTTTATATTTTAATATATTTTTAAATCAATATCAAAATAATTTTAATAAATATATTATTTTAATATATTTTCAAGAAAAAAATATTTGAAAAAATATCACTAATTCTCAAGTACTTTTTTATTAACTTAAAAATTCTTAATTTGTATAAAATAAATAAAGAGATGAAATTAGGAGGTGTGTCTAATTAACTTTTAGCTAACTGTGATGATTATGGATCAAGTATTTTTTTTTTTAAATATTGTTTTTTAAGAAATTATTAGTTTGAAAATACCTCAACATTCTAAAGTTGAATAAACAAATAATTTGCGTATTTAATATTGTAGGGTATAATATTTTTAAAATAATTTTTATTTAAAAATATATTAAAATATTTATTTTTGAATTTTTTGGTATTAATATATCAAAATTAAAAAAAAATATTAAAAAAATATTAATTTAATAATTTTTTAAAATTAAAATTATTTTTAAAAAGTACTCAAAATAGTTATAAACACACTCCGAAACAATTATAAAAATTACATGGAATCTAATTAATTCGTTTCAGGGATAAATTATAATTAACAGTGTGTAATATTCATTATTTGTTAAATCATGTTTTATCTTCTTAACGACGCGTGGGATAAAACAAGGGTGTGAGGAGCCTCTTGTAGGTATTGTTGAGATTTAAATGTATTTTTTAAAAATTTTATTTTTTTATTTTAAATTATTTTTTTATTTAAAACTATTAATATTAAAAATAAATTTTAAAAAATAAAAAAATATATTTTCAAATAAAAAATAATTTATACCGTATTCTTAAATAAAATCTTAAACTTTTTAAATTTTTATGAAAATATTTTATATTAATATTTGTTAATATTTTATTATTATTTTAATGTATTAATATTAAAAATAAAAAAAAATATTTTTGAAAAAACGTGCATCATACTTCTAAACAAAAGACTCAAGTATCTTGTCGCTTTAAGAACAAGTCAGACAGGCACCAAGCCAAGTACCTAGCACTTTCCTTTGCTTTATCACTCCATCCGTCTTGGCTTCCTTCACTAACCCTAACCCTAACCCTAACCCTAATCCTGATCCTAGCTATTATTACTCCATCAAGCATTATCTTCCTCCACCTTCGCCCACATTCATCAGGTAAGTGATTGATCCCCAAACCCTAGTAACCGAAAAGATGCTTGCTTTTTTTCTTTTTTCAGTACTGTTTTTATCGTAGAAAACATCCGCAATGTAACTTTATCATTATATTAGTGGTATTTATTTATTCAATAATCTGTTTTCTCAGTTTGTATTTTTGGTGATTTAAATGGATAAATTATGATTTTATTTTTTATTTTCTTCTTTTGTTTTATATTTGATGAATCAGGTTTTTCTAATGTTGACTCTCTCTCACTGGTGTTTATGGATTCCTCTCATGTTCTAAATTTGTTATTTGCCGTTGGTGTTTGGTTTACTGCCTATATTTCTGTTGCCATTCTCTCGTCCCTCCGGGTTTTTGCATCTCTCTGTTCCTGGTGAATTACCAGCACTAACTGTTTCAAAAGGGTTGCCATGGGCTACGCGCAGCTTGTTATCGGCCCTGCTGGCAGTGGCAAGGTGATTTACTACCTTCTAACTCTTTATTTATGCTGTTTGTTACCGCTAAATCCATGTTGTTTCCTGCGAATCCTTTCGGGTTTTCTCATTTGTGTGTACATGTGTGGTTGCTTGTCCTTGGCTTGTTTATGCAATTGAACTTTTTTGTTGCTTCAATTCAGTCAACATATTGCTCCAGTTTGTACCGGCACTGTGAAACCACAGGGCGTTCAATACAAATTGTGAACCTAGATCCTGCAGCTGAACAGTTTGACTATCCCGTGGCTATGGGTGAGTTGAGTTAACCTGTTACTTGATGTCTTGGAGTAAGGTAAAATGTTTGATTTTACATTTTTAGCTCGAAGTCTTGTTTGCTTGCAGATATCAGGGAACTCATTTGTTTGGATGATGTTATGGAGGAACTTGGGTTGGGTCCTAATGGTGCTCTGATGTACTGCATGGAGTATCCTTTTGCTTTGTCCAATGTTTGAGTTTCCTTTTATTCTTTTTTCCATTCATTAAACTATTTCATTCCCCTTTGTTGCACACTCTTGCTGCTTCATGTGTTTACTGGGAATGTTTACTCTTTAATGTTAAAATGCTTAAGGAATTGTGTTTATGTGTTCTCAGCATATAGTTTGAGAGTACAGGCATGGATTTTAGTGTAATTGCTTCATGTGCTATCTTCTGCATTGGTCTAAATGGTTGGAAATGGCTATGCTATTAGCATGCTGTGGTCTCCTTAAAGACCCAGTTTTTTTTTTTCTACTTTCAATTTTTGGAGTCAAATTTGAAGGGCCTTAATCTAATGATTAGAGAACTGGAAGACAATCTGGATGACTGGTTGACTGACGAGTTGGATAATTACATGGATGATGATTACCTGGTTTTTGACTGCCCAGGTATGCATACTTATCTTTCCATGTCTGTTTTAGTATGATGTCACACACCCACACTCTTATAATTGTCCATCAGGATGTTTTTTCCTGTGATAATTTAGCAAATGAACTGTCTTTTCAAGGGAATCATCAAGAATGATTCTAAAGTAGATCATGCATGTCAAATATTTGATTAGATATTTCTAGTTTTCCCAATTACCAGAGTTTTTCATGGTTTGTTAATGCATGCTTTAAGAGAGAATGTGTCAGGGCCTGTTATACTTTATCATTTGTTTATTTTCTTGACAACAATATCTATGATTACTTCTTATAAAACGTGAATGTTTTATAGGCCAAATAGAACTTTTTTCACATGTGCCAGTGCTCCGAAACTTTGTGGAGCATTTGAAGAGTAAAAATTTCAATGTTTGTGTTGTATACTTGCTTGATTCACAGGTATGTTAAAGTTGTCCTTTATTGCCTTTCTTTTACAAGCACCAACCTTAAAATTTGACTAATCACTACACTCTCACTTAGTTTGTAATTATATTTTTATCAGTTTATCACTGATGTGACCAAGTTCATAAGTGGGTGTATGGCATCTCTTTCTGCTATGGTACAACTTGAATTGCCTCATGTTAATATCCTCTCCAAGATGGACCTTGTAACCAACAAAAGGGATATAGGAAAGTGAGTTCATTAATTCTCCACGACTTTGTTAAAAGTGCTATTATGTCAATCTGAATATGCTGATCTTTTCTATGTTTTTCCCCTGCTTTTTAGGTACTTGAACCCACAGGGTCAAGTTTTGTTGTCTGAATTGAATCAACGCATGGCACCTCAGTTTTTTAAGCTAAACAAAGCTTTGATTGATCTGGTGAGTTTCTAGGAACAAAAGTTGCTTCATTTTAGATGACGCAGTTTTTGCATTGGGTTACTTTGACCTTGTCTCTTTTTTTTTCTCATGGTAAATTGGGTCTCAAACAAATGAAATTTGATATCATAACTTGGAGGCTGCAGTTGTTGTTGTTTAGCATGAGGTTAAATTAATATCTGTGTCCATCGTCTGCTTGATTTGCTTTGTTACTAATTTTTACTTTTCTTTGGGTACAAGGTCGATCAATATAGCATGGTGAGTTTTGTGCCTCTTGACTTGAGGAAGGAGAGCAGGTACCCCCTCCTCTCATCTCTCTTCCATTTGTGGCATTTGAATGGTTGATGCCAAGGCTGTTGGATTTTTCTATCTGAAGTGAACTTGGGTTGATAAGATATAGTTACAATAGAACTTTCAAAATAACATCACAAAATGTCAATTCAATGGGCTAGCATTTTCAGAAAATATCATCAGATGAAATAATTGATGCCAGAAAATACGACTTACCTGGAAGTTCCAGGTGTTATATTAATTATTTTTTGGGCAAGATGTTAAGATTTCTGTAATTGGAGAGCAAATTGTTGTGTCTGATATGAAACCCTTTTTCAAGTTTTCACCGCTCTTAACATGCTGGAGTTGCAACCTTGCTTGGTTTATAGCATGTTGCTGCTGGCAAAGATACCTGGACCTCTACCATGTTCTCCATTTTAACTTTGTTTTCGACTGCTGTCTCGTCATTGTTAAGATAATTGTGTTTTTATTGTGCAGCATTCAATATATACTGTCCCAGATTGACAACTGCATTCAGTACGGAGAAGATGCAGATGTGAAGGTTAAAGATTTTGATCCAGAAGATATTGATGATTAGCTTCAACGCTTGAGGATGTCTTCGATCATGTTACTCGAGGTACTGGCTTTGACGCAGTCATTCCTGGAAAAACTGTGTAGATAGATTCGGTAAAGATGGGCAAGTTGAGTGCCTTGTGTTCCTTTAGTTTTGAGGTTGCCAAAGTTATAGGTTGCTTTTAACGAGACGAGTTCTATCAATCTAAACATTTACCATGGACTTGAAAAAGCCATGCATTTTATTCGTTGAAATGTATGCTGCCCCATTGCAGCCATCTCCAATGGAAGATAAAGGTACAGGTTTTTCTTTTCTTAGGATCAACAATGCTTTCCACGCGGTAGTTTTTCTTTCCTGCAATTTGGGATGGAAAATTCGGGTGCTGGGCTGTGTCAAGAATCCTCTAGTCTAAATGCAAGGCCCTCTGTGCATGGAATAAACGAATCCAAATCCTTTCATTTAACATGATCAAACGTTTACTGTTATAAATTTGCATCCCACTTCTCAAGTTGACTGCTCCACAGTTCCAACCTCCACACAGATGCATTATGTTTCCCCATTGCAGCCATCTCCAAGTGTCCAGGTCTCCAACCCTGTAAACTGTCGAGCAGTGTTTTAACTCGCCATCATATGGCCGCGTTTCAACAGGCAGCTTGTATGCGCCGATGAGCATGTCATGGCGGTTGAAAGATCACTACCACGAGAACCCAAGGGGTTGCATGTTAGAGAATACACGATTGGGCAAACCACTTGCTCGCAGCCAATTAATTTTAGCACTTTTTTAGGAAACAACTAGCACAAAAACACCTCACCGTTAGAAGAAAAAAAAATAAAAAATAAACATATTGATATTTTATTGATTCACTAAAAATCTAAAAAGACATGGTCTTTTCTCTGTGGACACCGTTCATGTTTTTACATTTTATAGTAGATATACTATTCAATTTTTATTTTTTTTCCAATTATTTGGCCTAAATTAAAGGATAATTGTATCAAATTTTTTGATTAAAGATAAAATTGAAAAACAGGACAGAATAGAAAAGGCACCACAAATAGATGATGGTTTCAAAGTTTACACAAAAAATTTAATTTAGTCCTTAAACTTTACTAATTTTACGTATTTAGTCCCCAATGTTTTTTCAATTCAATCTTGGTTTTAAAGTTTATTTTTGTTATTTTTTAGTCCCTGATTTGAGAGAGAGAAAAAAGATAAAGGTTATCAAATTCCTGCAGTAGAGAGAAAAAAACAATGTTGACATGAATTTTCACCACCAAAATAGTTGATCTTGATGTCAAATTATTCTATTTGATGAAGGGGGTTCCACTTAGATGTTTTTGTGCTTTGAAATCGCTTAAAAAAACTAGATTCGAGCTCGATAAGATTTTTTATTTCGGGTTGATTTTAGTTTTTTGTGTGGTTTTTTTTTTCTAAGGCTATTTACAGGTTTTTCAAGGTGTTTAAGCTCTTTTCTAGGCGTTTTGAGGTTAAAAACGGGTTTTTATGTCAAAAAAAATATAGAACCTGTTTTTTCGACAACCATAATAGCCAAAAACTAAGGAATACCAGATGGTCTATTTTTTTTTTCAAAAAATAATAGGACAGATGACATGTTGCTTGGCTAAATTACATTAAAAAAAAATAAGACCCACACTGAGCCCTTCTTAGATGGGCCAAGTGATGGCTTAGCTAGCCAGCCTAATAGTGTTTATTTTTTTTTACATCTTTTGTTTGTTTTTTTTTTAAATAACATATGTATTTTTTAAAATATTTTTTTAATTTATATTAGAATTAATACCCCTTCTCTCTATAATTTTATTATTTATATTTAGCATTTTTTAAATAGTGGATGTTTTTTCATTATTTTATTTGTATTTAGTTTTTAAAGAGATTATTCTACTTCATCTATAATTAGTTTATGTTTTATACAATTAAAATTTATTTTTAATAATAATTTCTTTCATTTTTTTCTGCCACCATAGTTGCCAAAAACTAAGGAATACCAGATAACCTGTTTTTTTTTCAAAAAGTAATGGGACAGATAACCTGTTGCTTGGCTAAATTACATTAGAAAAAAATAAGACCCGCATGCGAGCCCTTCTTAGATGGGCCAAGTGCTGGCTTAACTAGCCAGGCCTAATAGTGTTTATCTTTTTTTATATCTTTTGTTTGCTTTTTTTAAAAAAAAATAACTTATATATTTTTTAAAATAATTTTTTAATTTATATTAGAATTAATACCTCTTCTCTCTATGATTTTATTATTTGTATTTAGCATTTTTTAAATAGTTGATGTTTTTTCATTATTTCGTTTGTATTTAATTTTTAAAGAGATTATTCTACTTCATCTATAATTAGTTTAAGTTTTATACAATTAAAATTTATTTTTAATAATAATTTCTTTCATTTTTTTTGGCCATCATAGTAGCCAAAAACTAAGGAATACCAAACGACCTGTTTTTTTTTTTAAAAAAAAATAATGGGACAGATAACCTATTGCTTGGTTAAATTACATTAGAAAAAAATCAGGCCCGCACGTAAGCCCTTCTTAGATGGGCCAAGTGCTAGCTTAGCTAGCTAGGCCTAATAGTGTTTATCTTTTTTTATATTTTTTGTTTGCTTTTTTTTTTAAAATAACATATGTATTTTTTAAAATAACTTTTTATTTTATATTAGAATTAATACCCCTTCTTTGTATGATTTTATTGTTTGTATTTAGTATTTTTTAAATAGTGGTTGTTTTTTCATTATTTTGTTTGTATTTAGTTTTTAAAGAGATTAATTCTACCTCATCTATAATTAGTTTATGTTTTATACAATTAAAATTTATTTTTAATAATAATTTCTTTTATTTTTGGATGGTATTTCTAATAAGTACAACCTTGCGAGATTTTTTTTCCCTTTGATTTTATTCAATCAATTTTATGTGTGTATCTATTTTTGCTATTATTTGATTAAATAACAAATTAATTTTAATAAAAAAAATCTTCAATAATGAATTTTTATTTATTTATTGACACGAATAATTCTCAATTTATTCTAATTAGATGCATGCATAAGATTTTCAATTTATACTTTTATATTTTTTTTATGTAAGAAAAATATTGAAAAAACCTACATGTTCAATTTTTTTTTTTTTGGAACCAAAATATTTAGCCCACAACGAAATGTAGGTCAAATAACTGGTAAAAGACTAAAAGGCTTGGGGGAAATATTGTTCCCTCACGCACTATAGATTCACACTTATGGCATTGTGGGTTCACTATGCCCTTGAGTTTTTTTTCCCATTTTTTTTTAATTTTGCCCTATAAGAGTTTAATTTGAGACTAATTTAGCTAAAATTATTAAGGAATGAAAAAAATTGAAAGATAGAAAACTAAAATGAAACACGTGGAGAAGATTGATGGTGTTTCAGATTTTTTTGTGATATGTTCAACTTAGTCCTTATTCTTTACAAATTATAACAACTAGGTCCCTCTAGTTTTTAGAGTCTAAAAAAAATCATTTTTTGTTCAAAAATTTATTTTTCTTATTTTTTTTAGTCCCTATTTTGAGAGGGAAGAGAGAAAAGTGTTGGATTCTAGCAATTGAGAGAGATAATTATTGTTGATACTCATTCTGACCATCAAAATAATCTACCTTTATGTCAAATGTTATATTTAATTAGGAGAGTTCAAACTAGGTGTTTTTTTTTCTTGTCTTTAAATTGCCTAAAAAAATTAAATGCCCAAACACATGGGCCCTTACTAAATGGGCTAGACACGCTGGCCTGACTTATTAAGCCCAACAACGCCTGACATTTTCCTCTCTTTTTTCAAAATTTATTTTTTTAATTGATGTCTTTTTTACATGTATATTTTTGTATTACTTTTTGAATTTATATCTATATTAATACTCCTTCTCTCTTTTATTTTGTTTATTTAACCTATTTTAAATAACAATGATTTTTTATTTTATTTTGTATGCATTCAATTTTTGAAGAGATTGTTCTAATTCTTCTATAATTTCTTTATGTTTTATATAAATGGATTTAGTTTTTACAAATAAAAAATATTTATTTTTGATAATATTTCTAATGTGTAACCTTACATAATATTGTTTTTCTTTTATTTTATTTAATCAATTTCATGTATGTCTATTTCTATTAGTGTTTGATTAGATAAAAATATTAATTTTGGTAAACAAAGCTATTAAACACAATCAAGTCAAAGGCCCGTGTTGCGAGGTCAAATATCTTAATTTATATATGGCTCTTAATTTTTCTATTTTTTATATTTATTTATCATTAATTTTTTTTTTACATTTATTAACACAAATGATTTTCAATTTATTTGATTATATACATTCTTGAATTTTTTGATTTACATTTAGAATTTTTTTTTTATATACAAAAACACATTAGAAAAAATATCCAACTCGTTGCGAGTAATGAGCGAAATAGCTATTATAAATAAACTAAAAGGTGCGAGGAAAACATTGTTTCCCACACTCATTAGCATTGTGGATTACAATAATAATCCACTTTTTTTTTTCATTTTAACCCTTTTTTCCCTTTAGTTATTGATTTTTTTTTAAAATTTAGTCCTTATATGATATGTTTATGAGGGTTTAAAGTTGATAATTTATTTTAATTTGCATTTTATATGGTTATTCCAGTATCAGAAAAATATCTCAACATCGCGGTATAATCTATTTTAAAAAAAATTAGTTAAATAAAAAAAATTAAAAAAACCTAGGTTAATAAACTTCGTGGAGTCAATGACCTCGTTTGCGAATTTAGCAGGGTATTTCTTTTTTTTCTAATTGAACTCGATCATGTGATTGTCTATTTTTATTTTTATCATGTAGTTAAAAAAAATAGTTTTAGAAAAAAAAATTATTATTAAAATTTAGAAAGTCCATGGGTTGTTGATGAAATTTTTTTTTCTTTTTTATAAATTTATTTTTTGATTTCATTATTTTATATTGGATTGATTGAGAATTAAGTTTCATAATTTGTTTTATTTTGCTTTCTATAAGGTTATCATAGTTTTTTTAAAAAGTCTCGGTATGGTTTGATGCTCTATTTTGTGATTGTCTATTTGTGTTATCATGTAGTTAATAAATGATAGTTTTTTTTTTTAAAAAAAAAACAAGTTATTAATCACAATGAAATCCATTAGCTGCTATGGTTTTTTTTTAATTTCTCGTCTTTTAATTTTTCTAATTGTTTTTTTTATTTCACTCTTGTTCAATATTGGATTGGTTCAGAAATAGAATTCATGATTTATTTTTTTCTACTTTTTATAGGATTATCACAATTTCAAATAAATGTTTTTTTAGGGTTAATGCTTGATTTTGAAAGTATCTAATGTTATCATAAAATTAAACAAAAATAATTTACAAAAACAACAAAGTTATTAAACCTACTGAAGTTCATAACCCAGATCACAGGGTGACCTAGATCAATGCAATCTGGCATCGTCTCAATATATAAAAGAGTTGTTGTCTTAAAGTTCTTTTAAAAATCATATCATATTTTTACCTGTCATCTAAGTTGTTTTTAAACTAATTAAATTAAGTAATTTATTTTAGATCAACTTTTACACGGTTTAATTCAAAACTCAACAAGAAATTGATAAATTTCAAAATCAATCTACTTCATTATATTTAATGATATTATCAAAAAAAAAAAATCTCCTATCTCCTAATATATTTCTTTTAAATTTAGAAGAGGAATAATTCCTACAAAGGCGACCAATATCCTAGTTACAACTAAAAGATGTTTGCAGCACCACACAAATTTTTGAAGCCATATGGGAAGTTCTTCCTAGTTAACAACTGGCATGCACGATATGATATTTCCCGAGTATTCCAACTCGCTTATCATCTACCTCTGAACTTTATCTCTAATTCACTTATCTTACCTCTATGTAATTTAAACAACTCTACAGAGGTAGCAGATAATTTCCAAGTGCGTCCAATGTACAAAACCAAGAGCCTTTTGCACCCTCTCTCAAAGCTTGCAACCCGAGATCACACAGATTGACATGCAGCTTCTCCAATTTATGGCAACTGATCCCAATATATTGCCGTCCTGCAATCCTGACCCCATGACGCAGCCAAATTTCATTCTTCGAGCAACGGGCATCCCTTTGCTATTGCTGCAATGGACTTCATCTCCTTCAGTTCTGCACAGCCAAAGGTTAAGAATTTTAAGCCAAGTGGCAAAACCTGCACCTATTGCTGCACGGCGCCTCCACTTACACACCATTTCATACAAGAAACATTCAAATACTCAACTCCACCTCCACCTCCACCTCCACTTACAATCCCGATAATGCCTTTTGGCTCAAGCTTACAAGAATCAGCATCTATATGAGTTGAAGTTAGGGAAAACCCTCCAAGCCCAGAACCATTTACTCCGCTGCAATGAGATACATTAAACTGCCTCCAGCTGACAGCAAGATTGATACGAGTTCTCCCGGAGTCAGAAACAAGTGAGCAGTACGAGAGATGGATGTGCTTCAAGGCTGAACACCCATTAGCTAAAGTTGTAACCAAGCATCGGTAATTTAGGATTGATATTAGACTAATAACCTCTAAGGAGGAGCAACTAGCGGCAACCAGTGAGAGTTCATTGTCAGTGATTCCAAAACGGCAGTCCAGGTTAAGAGAAAGAAACTTCAAAGCATAGGATTGCAAAAAGCTTAGGCATGAATCAGGCATCTCAGAGCAACCAGATGAGGACAAATACTGTAAATGCTGAAGCGGGTTAGCAGCCAGTGAAGTTGGAAGGAGCTAGTAACAAGCCTACTCTGAGATAAAGAAGAAAACGTTGGGGAAGGCCAACAAACAATGAAATTGTAAGGACCTCCGGTGTGTATTTTGAATATTAAACCGGTAATGACAAGTCAAACCAAATGATCCACGATCAGAACAAAGTATTAAATCAGTAATGACAAGTCAAACCAAATGATTCACAATCAGAACTACAGCCAAGCAACTGAAAAACAATAGACAGGCAATCATTGGGCAGGTGCATGATGGGGGTAAGAAGACAATTAAAAGGTTCTTCCATGATGACTTTGTTAGCACCCTTCTGAAGGCTGTAGAGCTCGGATCTTTATGGTAAATTTTTTATAAGCTGAGCTTGATGAGTTGGGAGAGTCAAAACCACATAGAGCGGGCGAATCTCCATATCCATAGCCTACGTGAACCCCACATTTACGACAAAGAAGTTTACTTTTTGAATGATAATGACCCCAAGACACAGGAAGACAGTTTACCACATCAACCTGTGTGAATCGACTAAGATCAACAGAAAGGAAGGAGATATAACCTTTCTTTATAGATTTCTGATATCCAGAACCTATTTTGGAGGTGATTCGATTGGAAGATGTTAAATTCAAGGGGTATCCACAAGAGCCACAGCTGCAAAGGAGAAAAACTATCAATAAATGCACCGTAAGAGAAACATAAAATCACAATATTCACTACATAAACAAACACCAAACTGATGAAGAGGAGGAGAAGGCTAGGATAGATAAGAAAGCTCATTTGCTAAGCTGTTTATATCTCAAGCAATTAGGCTCAGATTTTTAACATTCTACACCATTTTGGCTTTTTGGATGGAACAGGATTTGTACAAAAAGAGAAGATATAACACTTAAGAGAGCAAATTTGCAGGGCTAGAGGCTTGAAAAGGATAAAAGACTGCAGAGATACAAAAGAACATCGGTGGACAAAAAGTTATGAGTCCTGGCAGTCTGGAATATCGGCAACTACAAATGGCTAAGAGAGATGATGGTGGGGATCAGTGGAAGCACCGTTGAAAGGAATTTCACGACTGGAAAAATAACAAGAAACAAGTTATGACCCCAAGCAGATTGAACAGTGAAGGAATTCAACAGAGAAAGAATACATGTTTGACTCTCAAATGCATTTTAGTTGGCATATTTTTGTCACAATTTTCTTGACATGTCTGATAACCGAAGTGCTGAGTTTATCCATCAAAATTTTAAGAATGACATGTAGAGTGTCAGAAAAGAGGTCTGCTGGGGATTGAGGGGCAAGGCCTAGAATGGTGGTAGAAAAGCTATTGGATAGAGAAAAAGTCATGCCAGATCCAACCCTTAAAAACGAGTCTGCTAGATATCATTAACATTGAATCAAAGAAATTAATAAGTATTCCAAAAATTGTCAAGTGAAAGGGAAAAAAAGGACAGCTAAGCATGACTAAATTGAATAGCTGCTGCCTTCTTGACCAGTAACTAAACTAATATTGATGCTCTTGAAGAATGACAAGGAGGGTTTGTGCTTTTAGGATATGAAATAACAAAAGAGATGCAAGGGATTAAAACAGCAATTTAACTGAGCGAGTCCCTCAAACAACATGAAAATTGGGCAAGATAATTCACCACTGCACAGCTTCTTTAAACAATATTTCTTGACTAACATTCCTCAAACTATACAAAAGAACACGCAATTTATTGGGGATTAGCCCAAACAAAGATCCCAACACAAAGCCCCAACTTGGTCCACACGCCATATGACTAAGAAAGAACCACCGTATTGTTGTATTGTTACCATTAACAAAATTTACCTTTGCAGCTCAAACAGAAGCTTAATTCTTGCAGATTGCCTTGTTTTACGCCTAGAAAACCGACAGACAATTCTCGGATCAACGTTGTTATTTCGCTAATCATCTAATGCAAACCCAAACAACCCAAGACCTTAATTTTTCAAAAGAGTTGTATTAACAAAAATGCCAAGCAAGTCAATAAATAAATCCAATAATTTGCCTTCACTTCCTTCACCGACCAATAATCGAAAAACAGAATCAATGAAACATACAGATAGAACATATGTTTTACTCCCCTTTAGCAGGATCTGGTTGATTGAAAGGACCACCCCCAGTAAATTCTTGTCATTTCAACATTTTTTATGAACAAAATGTTGGTGATTATTCTTTGTACTGTTCAGCGGTCAAATCAAATCAATTCTTTTGATTAATGACAAGCACATAAAACACACTGAAATTTCATTTTAAAAAAAAGTCAACAAAAACATGAACCATGATTGATAATAGAGGCGAAGAGCGGAGAGGGGAAAATGGAAGGAAGTGGAGGATTTAGTTACCTGTACGAGATGTCAGATTGAGACATATCCTCGTTTTGATGATCAGAATTTTATCATTCCTGGAATCCCATTTTGATTATCTGACAACTTGAGGAGGAGCAGCAGCAGCGTTGGCAGTTGTGGTAATGGATTTTTTATCGTTGTTGTTCAGTTAGTTAAGATTCATGGGATGGATGGAGAGGTTTTGATCCAAGGAATCTGAAGCTCCTCTCCTCTCCTCTGTGTCTTTTGTTGCAAACACTCTCGACTTTTGGCGTTGGTGACTGGTTAGCTGCTCAGAAGATTCAACTCTGGGACAATAAATTAAAAAAAAAAAAAAGAGGGACATTTTGTATTTCCGAGGAGGTAAAGGTTATCATTCCAAAATGGTTGAAATCACAAAGGCTAGGCTTGATAACAGGGTGGGCTAGCAAATAAATTTTAAAAATATTAAATTGATTTTATTTTAATAAAAAAAATCTTTAAAATATTCAATGAATTTTTTATTAGAATTTTACCTCGAGTTTATCATATTATAGATGAACCCAAGTTTTTAACTAAGTTAAGAGAGTGTTTGTTTTTGCTGTAGTTGTTGTGGTTGCAGTTGGAAAAAAATGATTTTAAAAAAAGTATTTTTTCTGTGGTTTGTGTATATATTTTGTGTGTTTGGTTAAAAGTATGGTGTGATTTTATTGTGGTAAAAACATGTTTGGTTAAAACTGTGGTTGCGGTTGATATAGTACCTAAAATGACTAAAAAGGACATAAATGAAATAATTCTTTGTGTTAAGAGGAAATACAACATTTTGTCCAAATACATACCGGCAAAAAAATAAATTGTTATTTCTTATTACAAAATAAACATCATTGTCCCATCAAACTATTTGCAATGCCATCACGAATATAATCCATACGCGACGCCCTTTGGTGCCCTCGTGGTTGTGATTGTGTAACGACATCGGGAAAAGTATCAGGAGGAACAAAATCTGGATGACTATCAAACTTGTTGAATGCAACATCTTGGCTCGACTTCCGCCGAATGTAGTTATGCATCGCCATTGATGCGACAACAATTTTAACTTGTGATTCATAAGGAAACTCAGGCATGTTTTGCAAGATTCGCCATCTTTTCTTCCAAACTCCAAATGTACGTTCGATTACACATCGTAAGGATGAATGG
>Ga0325402_1001211_pt1 | contig 20573 bp, 12 predicted proteins | sample PopdelMetagenome_22_FD_207212 | JGI IMG/M metagenome (GOLD analysis project Ga0325402, IMG submission 207212) | Populus deltoides microbial communities from Bellville, Georgia, United States - Xylem-PdKOR-R3 | ecosystem: Host-associated > Plants > Phyllosphere > Stem > Wood/Secondary xylem...
ATATATATATATATATCAATATTTGATATCATGTCGTTCGATTCCACAGCCATTAAGATGCTGATTACTATTCATGCATAAACATCAATTTTATTCGGTCCCTAAATATGCAATTGTTTCAAGTAAGGTACTGAATTTTTATTCTATTTTTTGATTTGATAAATGTCAATCAAAATTGGTCCATAAAGTTTTATTTTTTACTATCATATTTTATTTTCACAATAAGATATATTATTTATTGTGAAAATTTAATATGATCCAATTGAATTTTAGTCAAAAATATATTTAAAGTACAAAACTCTCTCAACCATATTTTCAAAACATGCCCATTTATTTTCAACAGTAAGTAAATTTGTCTCGAGTAGGCATTTGTAGAAACAAAAATTTTCTATCATTCAAATTTCATCATATGTTATTTTTATTTTATTTTATTTTGAAAGGATAAAATAAAATTGAAATAAATAACATAGAAAATAAATAAGTCTTCATATATTTCTTGACGAATAAAAAGTTGACATTTGAGATGAGATATTCAATATATCTTGTCAAAAATGCAAGATCTCATCAATAAAAATCAAACAATAAAATCATACCATGTGGCATTGAAAAAGAACTTGGGAGCTCCTACAAACCTCTTATAGAGGGTCTCAACAAAGAAAAAAAAAGAGAAGAATTTTTGGAGATACAAATTTCCTTCAAGACAAGTTCTTCAAATAAGGAAGCTCTCTTTTTTAGCAAGGAAGATCTCTCAAAAGTTCTCAAGCCTTCTTCGTCTATGCTTGAAATCTATAAAGAATGAAACTTCATTGGATCAAGCTTAAACGTCCCATAAAAGTTCTTCAACAACACTTTGAAGACAAATTAAAGGTACTCTTCAAAGTATCAAATTATCAAATCTCACTTCGCAATACGTGTTTAAATTCATGTTCTTGCAAAACATAAATTTTGGCTTGATTTTACAAATAAATCAAGTCATCATATATCAAATCCAAGGGAAAAATCAGAGAATTGTCTTGTTCTTTCAAAGAATACTTTAGATAGCGATTATGCTCGGTCATATATTTAATAAAATTATATATTTATACATGTATACTTGTTTAATTTCATATACTTAAAATTTTGTTTATAGTGTGTGTCTATGGATCCATTATCTAAAATTGAACATTCTTCCTATATAGATTAATCGATTCTCAACTCTCTCTCTCTCTCTTTTTAACAATTATTGTCCCTTTCAATTGTATTTTTTACGTGATACAAAAAATTAATTTTATATTTTTTAATTAATCAAAATCAAATATATTCAAACTTAAAAATAGAAACACACATGATATTAAATACTATAATATATATATATATATATTAAATTAAAAGAAATAATATTTGATTGATTTTTTTTATGTGGATTTTAAAAATTTATGAAGTGTGAATTATAAATAAAAAAAAACCCTGAAACTACTATAAAATTACAATGACTATCCAAAAGTTTAAAGATATTATAAAACATTACCTGAATATTACAAAAACCTCCATTTGTGTCCAAATTACATAATAATTTTAAATCATTCCCTTAAAATTAAAATCGAAGTGGATAAATATATAGGTATCAAACCTGATTTGGGGGTTAACCTGACCAAGAGGCTGAGTCCTGAGTTTCATGGGTCAACTCGGAAAAATTAAAAAAATATATATTTAAAGTTTTAATATTTCATATGAAAAAATTAAGAAAAATTCATATGAATACAGGCTATACATGTTGTAAATAATGAAATTTGAAAGAATATTTTTTTTAAAAAAATTATCACACATTGAAATGATATTATATTATGCTTTTAAGTTGAAGTATTTAAGTCAAAAAAGTTTTTTCATCTCACATTAAAAAAACATAATTTTTTTCTTGTAAACATAAAGTATATATACTAAAGGACTTCAAATCTCATATTAAAAAAAGAATTTCTTTCTTGTGAACATAGAGTATATATATTAAAGGGCTTCAAATACTATATTGAAAAGATATTATGCTATCATTTTAAGTTGAAGTATTTAAATCAAAAAGTTTTTTATCCTACATTGAAAAAACATAACTTTTTTTTTATGAACATATACTATATATATGAAAGGGCTTCAAATTCTACATTGAAAAAACATAACTTTTTTCTTATGAACATAGAGTATATATACAAAAGAGCTTCAAATCCTACATTGAAAAGATATTATGTTATCCTTTTAAGTTGAAGTATTGAAACTCAAAAGTTTTTTTATCCCACATTAAAAAAACATAAATTTTTTCTTGTAAACATAGAATATATATATGAAAGGGTTTCAAATCACATATTGAAAAAATAATTTTTTTCTTAGGAACATAGAGTATTACACAATATACTAAAAGGGCTCAGTGTCTCTATTACTATTTACATAGACACAAAGCGTTGTGGATTGGAGCAGTGTAATGGCAGCTTAGCTCTTAATACAAAGAGTTGCAAGAGCAGCAGGGGAGGGATGTTGTTGTCTTTTCACTGGGGTGCATTTGACATTGAAGAGTTTGGTTAGGGGAGCAAATGGTCAGCACAAGTTTTGGTAGGGCTACAGGCTATAGGGAGCGGGCACCTGGCGGTGCCCATGCAAGGACAACTGGCGCTGAGGCTGCCCGGCCCCGAGCGCCACATGGTGCATAAGCGGCCATGCCCTTGTGCAGGGCAGACTGAGCGCCACCTGGCGCTTGGGCTACTCCACTGCGCGAGGCAAACCCCAGCGCCACCTAGGGTTGGGGCACACAGCCACGCCCAACCCCAATGGAGGTTGGACGTGTCCACGCCCACCCTAAAGTTAGGTCTGGACATGTCTGCGCCAAACCACATGTGTTAATATAATAATGTGTGTTATAAATATTATTTTTTTCTCTTATAATTTAAAGTGTTCAGATCAAAAATAGTATTATTTGTGTTATAAATATTATTATTTTTATTATAACTCAAAGTATTGATATAAAAAATATTATTATGTGTTGTAATCATCCTTGAAATTCTTAATATAATTAGTTATGTTATAAATATTATTATTTTTATTATAATTCTAAATATTCATATAAAAATGATATTATTTGTGTTATAAATATTATTATTTTTATTATAATTAATATTATTAATAAAATAATTAATAAATTTGAAAAAATAATTATTATTAATATTAAAAAGATATTATTTTTTATATTATAAATTTTTACAGTAGTTTTTATGAAAATAAAAAATAAATCCACTATATAGTATGGACATCCAATTAATATATGTTAAAAAATTTCAAATTTTACATTGAAAAACTAAAAAATATATAAAAATAAGATATAGAAAAGAACTACATTTAAAAAGAATTATATCTCATCCTGATTCATCACGACCAGTGTTGACTCATTTAATAACTGTACATAAATATCTATCTTGGTTTGTTTGGTACTATACTGTGTACGAGAACAAGTACATAGAAGATGCAGGCAGCAGCCACGTGTCATCCATGACAATTCTCTCGTTGCCACCTCTTCCATTCTCCTCTTCTCTGCTCTACTTATCACTGGTTACGATTTCCGCCTCGCCCGCCTCTCCCTTTACGTGTCTGTCTTTGGCTCTCTCTTTCTCTCCAAAAGGATTCTATCTTTCAGTGCTGCCTCACTCAATTACTTTGATTTCATTTGAGTAAGTCTCTCCCCCTCTCCCTCTTTCTTCATTACTTTGATTTCATTTCTGAGTAAGTCTCTCTCGCCCCCCCCCCCCTCTCTTCATGTACTTGTGGGTTCTTTTGAATGTTTTTACCTTTCTTTATTGCTTCTTGAATACTGGTGCTGCAACTTGAGAAACTGCATGCACCTACATTTTCCAATTATCTCAATTTCCCTTTTGAAAGAGCTGGGCAGATGTGTTTTTGGTTTCAGCTGTTTTTTTCTCCAAAAAGTTGCTATCTTGAAGCCAAATTTAGTTCCTTTCTTGCTTGCTTCAGATTTCCCTACTTTTAAGATCAAGCTATTTCGAGAATCGTTCATTATCTGTCAATACTCAATGCTAATTCCTGAATATGTTCAGTGCAGAGGAGGATTTTGACTTTGTTTCTCTCTCTTCATTATTGCCTAAAATGTTCCTGAATGGAGTAACTGATTACAGCATTTCTTGGACTGATCTTGAATCATATCGTAGCTAAGAATAATAAGTTAATATTTTGCTTTAAACCTCTACGCAGCGCTCGTGAACGTGTCGTAATTGAGCAACAAATGAACTTAATTGGTCAATTATAATGGATCCAGTGGTGCTATTTCCGGAATCAATGGCTACTGCTTTAATCTTGGTGACAAAGCCTTTCTCATTATGCAAATCGGCCATCATGATTCCTCTCAAAATCATGTTTATTGCGATTCACACTTGGATAGAGCTGCTGGTTGTCACAATCAATTTTCATCTAAATATGTTCTGGAAGGCCATGGTTTGCTTTGTCGGTCTTATACTTTTTCCTGGTCGGTTTTTGACTGCCTTACCAAGGGAGAAGATGGTTAGTTTTAACTCTTCGATTTCTATGGCTTTCCTAGATAAGATTTTTTTTTTTTTTAGCCTTGATGGGCTATCAATTTGTGTGAGGATTCGTATTTTTTGGTTTCTTAGCTAGCTAGGACCTACATGCCTGTATGTTACTGGTGAATTGGAGTTACGTTTGCTTTTGATACATTTTTTAAGCTGCTTTGCTATTATGATTTTCAGCTGGAAGACCATCTGCTTCGGATGCAGATCGAATTGGATAATCTTATTTGGGAAAGGAAGGAACTTCACGGCCAGCTCCAGACAGCAGATAAAGAAATTAGAATTTTGGAATCAATGTTAGCCGAAGTTGAAGAGGAAAATGACAAGGCCATTGCCAAAATTGAATTTCTAGAGGTTGAGGTAATTGCTCTACCCTCCGGAAAATTGAGTTAATTGATTAAGTTAATTTGTGGTTTCAATCATCTAATGTGTGGTGATGGCAACTACAATGTCATACTTTTAAATTACACATTGCAGGTGCCTTTATGAAATTGTTTCCCTTGTAATTGACATGTTTTGGTTGTCCAACCAGCAAGAAAATGGAGAGAAGTGTTCCGATTTGAACTTTTATTTCAATACTCAATTTGCATTTTTGGGACCTGGTCTGTAGACTAATTCTATGGTTTAATTACAGACATCAGTCTCCATTTCTGAACTGATTTCTAATAAACAGGCACTTGAAGACTCTCTTCTTGAACAAAATAAAAATAAGCAGTAACCTGTTGCAGGCTTAGTTCTCTTCTAAAGGGGCGAATTCTGTAGTCTAAATCATTGAGATTTTATAGCTTTTTCAGCCATGGCTTATCTTGATGGCATACGTTTTAGTGGAAAAAGATGAGCAGACTTTGCGCGTCAGCATTGACTATTAGTGCATGATAACCTTTTACCTGGACTATCCTGTTCATAATGATTTACAGAGTATCGACCTTTGGATCGAAGTTTTGATAAGAAGTTTGTTGAAAAAGTGCTGCCCATAAAGCTGCCATGTCTAACAATGTGTCCAGCCTAATATGTTCGATAACCTGCATTTGTTTGGTTATCATAACCTCCCTTTTCCTTTGCATGTGTCAGATTGAATGGTTCATCCTTTCAGGTCTTAGAATAGTAGATAACCGATCTTGTTATCTATCTGTCCTTTTTCTCACCGTGATCTGATGTTGAAGCAATTGCTTTAAAATCTGAATGCTGTGTTCTAAAGTAGTAGTTGGTGTTTACTCGATTCAAGGATAGACAACCTGGTAGAGATGCCATTATTTCCCGACCTTCCTAGTCAATTTGAAAATAGCAATTTAGCAATGCTTACAAATTTGGAAGTGGGACGAATTGACAAAATCTTACTTGACATGCCAAAAAGTTAGATAGGGCATACCACAAACAAATAATGTCAAGGAATTGCTTAATCTAGGTTAGATTTTGGATCTGTCTCTGTAAGTTTCCCATAACCCTTACAACTTATGCATCTATATAAGTTGAATTCTATGCTATTGTTTTGCCTACACATTGTGATTGTATTCTGTGCAAATGAAAAAATATGTGGATTCCAACAGTTGCAGGATCTGAAGGCTGAAAATGCTCAGCTGAAGGAAAATCTGGGTAAAGGTCGTTGGAGCTTTAAAGATCATGATCACAGAGACAATGGCCATAATATCATTGCTGACAACTATGGCATTTCTTCTGGTATCCAGTCATGGAAATCTGACTATAAAGGAACTGAAATCCTATTCCAAGACCTGATGATGCAGAGAGAGGGATGGGAGGGCGACTGCAAGAGCAAAGCTGAATTTGTCAACTGCTTGAAAGCTGAATCCACAGATAGTGTGGCCATCCACCAAGTTACAACGGGTGTTTTCTCAAGGAATTTGGACGTTAATGAGGCTCTGATACATAGCAGGGAGGCTGCACTCTCTCAGTCTCTTTTCAGTGCTGTGCTATCACTTTTGGTAGGAATGATCATCTGGGAAGCTGAAGATCCTTGCATGCCCCTTGTGGTAGCACTCTTCACTGTTGTTGGCATGTCACTGAAAAGTGTGGTTCAATTTTTCTCCACTATAAAGAACAAACCTGCTTCTGATGCAGTTGCTCTTCTAAGCATCAACTGGTTCATACTAGGCACACTTACTTATCCAACACTGCCAAGGGTAGCCCATATTTTGGCTCCATGGGCCTTGAGTTTATTGGACCGGACAGTGAGCTGGCTTGGTATCTCTTCCTGTTAACTGACAATCTACGTACGTAGCTGTAGGAAGTACAGTATGGAACCATGTAATGTAAGACAGGCCGTCGGTCTTTTTTGAGGTTTTCTTCATGGTAGTGAACACATTGTATAGCTTGCTTGTACGGTATAGGCTTTTCTTGTGTTTTTTTCCTTCTCTGCTATTAACTTGTGAACTCCCTTTTATTTTCCTTTTAATTAAACAGGAAGTGTAATTTGTGTAGGAATTCGTTATGGATTGTGTTATCGTCTATGTGGCTTTTCTGCATGTTTTTTTTTTCTGTATTTAGTGCCTATCTGTCATATTTCTCACCCCTAGAGGGCAAGCAGTCATGACATGTTGTTACCTGGGACTTTTAAAGGGGTGCAGGATTAAAGAGTAAATTGAAGAGATCAGCACAGCACATGCTTAGCTTGATGCGGTGTATTTCCGACGACGAGCACGTAGCTTCTCAGATATATATGCTATTGAACAGCTCTTCCACTTTCAATAGAGAGGTCAGTATCACTTATTTTTCCATTTCTGCCTAAGTTTTTCCTTACATAAAGGGTAGAAGGACACGAATTTTGATGGCATGCGTGGTTATAATCAACCAAACATATTTTCCTAGGGTGTCAGTCGACAGTCGGTACAAGGATTCGTCTAATCTCATAAAGTTTAAATGACCTTGAACTCATGATCTGATAACATTATACTGGGTAGGACTTTAGCTTAATTAAAGCTTTGAATTTGACTTGTCGAGAATCAGGAAATTTCACTGTAAGAACCATCTTTAAATTCACGTCATTAAAGTAGAATTGCACTTGTGGTTCGTGGGCTCAATTAAAAGGACGTCAGAGCCTACCTTTACATCTCTTCCATGTATTTATAAACAGGAATATATTTGTGGGATCATGCTTGGTTGTCTCTTCTACATTCAACCTTATTCTATTTAAGTGGGAAATGGACTTGATGCCATTGAATTGAGTGTTTAGGGCCCAACCAGGGAAAATAACGACTCATAGTTGTTTGTAAAACAATATCCTTTTAAATATGAGCCTGAATGAGTGGGATGACAGAAGATTGTTGCATAATTTAATCTCTTGAATCTTTTATCACGTAACTTGCACATCAAGCTGTTTGTATGTGCGCGCATTGGATAGCTGCAATCTTCTGTGATTTTGAAAGTTCTTGAGCTGAACAGCTAGTTATGAGAATGAATTCTGTGGAAACACCTTTCTGTTGGTCAAGTAGCTAGCCCCTTTATCAATGATGGTCCAGTGAGGTACCTCAATTGAAGCAAGTGTCTGTCTAAACATGACATGTTTTCCTTACAGTTGTGTGGTGCCATCATTTGCTAGGACACGTTATGTCGCCGGTTCATCGATCACGTAACAGGTTTGATGATACAATCTGTGCTGTCCATTTAGTGGTTGTGTGATCCTTTTTGTTTATTACCTGGATGAGAGTTTGAAGCAGGCCACTGTTTATCCAAGTGGAGAGATTAGCTAGAAGGTTAATATCAATTCTCTTCTTAATCGTGCAGAGTGCACTCTTCCCTTTTTTCGTGTCCCTCTTTTCTCTTGTGACTACAATGATTTGCATGGAAGGGGCTATGAGGTTGTTTGGTGACACCTTGTGATTTTATTGAATAGGGTATCAGAAAAGTGTGGTCCTGCTGAGAACAAGTTTCCTGGGTAGACAAGCCATAATCATGTGACCTCCTAGGTAGAAAGTGTTATCGAAATATTTTTAGATGCAAACAAATAAGGAATTGGTCTCCAAACGTGAAAATATTATTTTTAAGGTATTTATTTATCATGTATAGAGATGATACAACTAACCTTTTTAAACCTTAAAAAAATAAGCTGGTAAAATAAATGAAAGAAATTATGTTTTTATTGTATATTTGTTTTCTGTGTAGTGATAAATTTTATTAGACTTGAAAACCTTATAATAAAACATTATATCTTTTAATAAATGAAAGAAATTATGTTTTTATTGTATATTTGTTTTCTGTGTAGTGATAAATTTTATTAGACTTGAAAACCTTATAATAAAACATTATATCTTTTAATATTATGACTTTTAATGAAACTATATGACTGTTAATGAAACAATTACATTTTAAATTAAATTGAATATTTGTTATTCAGTTTTATAGTCATAAATGTCAAAATTAATTACAAAAATTAAAGAAATTAATTCAAAAACAAATTAATCTTACTAACATATCAAATGGCAAGTGTCATCTTCTGATATTATAAATATTCATATAATAGTATTAGAAAACTCACTAGGTGAGTCCATCCATCATGACCTTCACTTAATTTACTACACAATAGAAACTCACACTTATAAATACTTAGGAGAGAGTGTTTCTTTTCATCTACGAGTAGTATGCAGGTTTTTTTGGAATGGAGAGGTGATAGATGTCTTTTTGCCGTCTCCCAGAGTTAGATAGGGATAACCCTTTATTTATTACTATATTTATATTTCTTGGAAAGATTAGCTCATGATAGGATAAACATCTTTTCCTTTTTTATTCATTTACAAGTTACATCAACAATCTCTCACCAGTTTGTAATGAATGTCTTTTCACTTGATAGAATTATGCTTACAGTAAGGTATTTTGCAATGTAAACCTTCAATTAGTTTTAGAACTTGAATCCTTAGAAGACTCAAGTATTGTTAGACAATATGGAATCTATTTTATCATTTACCACTTCTTTCCAAAAAGCAACATCCTTAGAAGACATAACTTCACGGAATGTTTTTGGATCATCTTCCATATTTAGGAGCATAGGTGTCACTTTAATTACTGAACTTTTGTCACTTTTCACTAAAAATACAACAGAATCAGTAAAAATAAAATCTATATCTATGTGTTTTTCTTTTCTAACTCTTTGACTTCTTTTAAGTTCACTTAGACCTATTACTTCTAGGTTTTTACATTTTTCACTTGGAGTTGAGCTAGGAGTCATTACTTTTAGATCTATTTCTTGCATATTTGAATCACTTATGAATTTATATTTGATAAATTCAACATGTACAGATTCAACAATCACATTTACTTTTAAATCTATTTTTTACATATTTGAATTACTTATGAATTTATATTTGATAAATTCAACATATACAGATTCAACAATCACATTAGTTTCTAAATTTAAAAGCTTATAAGTCTTTGAATTTCGTGCACAACCAACAAAAACACTCTTAAGACCTCTAGGTCCTAATTTTGTTCTTTCATTATTAGAAACTTTATAAAAAGTTACACGCCCCCACACTTTAAAATAATTCAGATTTGGTTTTCTATTATTTCATGATTTATAAAAAGAAACATTTAATTGTTTAAATGGTACTCTATTATGAATATAACATGCAGTAAATAAAGTTTCACTCCATAAATTATTTGATAAATTAGCATTCAAAAGTATGGCATTGACCATATCTAGTAAGGTCATATTTTTCCTTTTAGCAAGTCTATTATGTTTGTGGTGTATAGGGTGCTGTCATTTGATGAATTATTTTGTTTTCCTTACAAAATGTAGAAAACTCCTTAGAAAAGTATTCTCCGCCTCTATCATTTCTAAGAATTTTAATTTACCTTTTATTTTGATTTTCTACCTTTTTCTTGAATTCTTTGAATTTTCTAAAGGATTCTCTTTAGTTCTTAACAAGTAAACATAGGTAAAACAAGAATAATCATCAATAAAAATTATGAAATATCTTTTCCCACCCCTTGTTAACATATCATTTACTTCACATATATCAGAATGGATTAACTCAAGTAATTGAGAATATTTTTTTACCTTAGAAAAAGGTTTTTTTTGTTATATTTGCTTGAATACATACTTCATATTTATCATTATTATCATGCTGATATGAAATATAATCATGCTTACACATATATTTCAAATATCTATAATTTAGATGTTCTAATCTAGCATACCAGAGAAAAAGAAGTAAACTTAACTATATAAGCATAAATAACATTGACTTCACTAATACTGAACTTAAACATGTCATTACTAGAATATTTTTTCCCCACAAACATCCTACTCTTAGTTACAATAACTTTATCAGACTCTAAAACAATCTTGAACCCTTTCTTGCTCAAGAAACTAGCAGATACAGGGTTTTTCTTAATCTTAGGTACATGAAACACATTGACTAAAGATAAATTTTATCCAGAAGTAAAGTACAACTCAATAGTTTTTTTTTTTTCCAAGACTTTGGCAGAATTATGGTTGCTCATCAAAACCTCTTCAAGCTTCTTTGATTCTTCATAAGTCTTGAACCATACTTTGTTGTTATAGATATAAATTGTTGCATCAGAATCTAGCCACCAATCGGAAGTCTTTACAATATTAGTTGTCATATTTAATTCAGTAATTATTCCAATTTGAATGTTTGAAACCATGACAACTAACTCCTTGACTTTTTCTTTTTCAACCATATTCACTTTAAAAAAAAAACCATTTTTCTTGTTGAAACTCTTGAATTTGCATTGTTTTATGTAATGCCCTTTATTTCCACAATAAAAACAAACCCTATGCATCTTGTTAGCATTATGTTTCTTCTTGAATTTGTTTCCTTTCTTTTGCACTTTTAAATTGTTTTGAGTCATTGTCAAACCAGTTTCAGTACGAAATGCATTTTAGAATTTATTGTTTGCAATTCATGCATACAAAATTGAACCTCAATTTGCAAGTGAGTTTGAAATTGTTCAAATGTATAATTGTCTATAAAATACATCTTCTTCATATATTCATTCTAGGATGGAGAAAGTTTTGGTAAAACAGCCCCTACTTGAAGTAAATTAGGAGCTTTGATATCTAGATCATGAAGTTTTAATATTAGTATTTGAATTTCATGGACTTGATCCATGATTGACTTATTGTTAGTAATCTCATACTCAAAAAAAATTTAAAGCAAGAAAAAGATCAAAACTTGATTTTTCCTACTTGTAGTGTGTCTTCAAAGCAACCCAAATTTCTTTTGGTGACTTTCATTTGAAGAAGATGTCATAAAGTCAATTGGTCAAAGTATTAAGAATATGTACTCGACAAAGCACTTTACATTCCTCATGTTTTAGTCTTTCAGTCTTAACAGTAACATATTTATCTTCTTGTGGTTCAGGTAATGCAGACAAATTCGGGTCAAGAATGTAGCAAATCTTTAATGAAGTAAGCAGGAACATCATCTCGTGTAATTCATACCATCGAAATGATCAAGTTGAATTTTGACATCCTTAGCAATCCTTATGCTTGAATTCATATTTGTTTCCATTAGAATAAACACCTTAAAGTTGTTGTTGAAATATTATAAGATGGAAACAAATAAAAAGTTGGCTTAAAGGCATGAAAACACTGTCTTTAAACTGTTTATTTGTCTCATATAGAGACAATACCTCTAGATTACAACTAAACCATCTAAACCTCTAAAATAATGAGTTGATAAGACAAAGGAAAGAAATTATGCTTTTATTGTATATTTGTTTTCTGTGTAGTCACAGATTTTATTATACCTAAAAACCTTATAATGAAACATTATGTTTTTTTTAATATTATGACTATTAATAAAACTATATGACTGTTGATGAAATAATTATATTTTAAATTTAACTGAATAGTTGTTATTTAGTTTTATCCCAACAGTCATAAAATATCAAAAAAATTAATTCAAAAATAAATTAATATCACTGACATATCAAAAAGTGTCAAGTCTCATCTTTTGATATTATAAATATCTATATAATAGTATCAGGAAGCTCACTAGGTAAGCCCATCCACCATGACTTTCACTTTATTTACTACACAATAGAAACTCACACTTATAAACACTTAGGAGGGAGTTTTTCTTTGCAATTTGAGATAAACATCTTTTCTTTCTTTATTCATCCACAAACTACACCAACAGAAAGTCTTGTGAATTGTACTATATAAGGCCAGAAGGCCAAACTCAAACGCCTCTATTATGATGTTGATTTTATAAGCATTTACACCATCAAAGGGAGATCCAACAATTTCCTACTAGGCTTCGCTTGATTATGTGGTGCGGTCTGTATTTTGTTCCAACCACAGTTTTAAAAGTGTTTAATTAATCAATATATACTAAAAAATCTCTTTTAAAATCTTAATTGAGGAAAAAAATTGTAAATTGTTATTGTGTTGAAAACCTGTATTTTTAAACTCAGTCATAAAAATTACTAAAATGGTAAACATTGGATTTAAATCAGAAAATAAATATCTTGATTGCATTAAAATTTATAAAGTTGAGGTATTATTTTAAACGATAATTATATATGATATAGATATTAAGTGATGATATGTTCTTATTTCATTTTTTTTTTGTTTAAAAAAACTTTTTTTGAAAAATATTTGAGCACTTTTCTTCTGCTTCAAAGGCATCTTTATCATGCCAAATCTTATTTACACCTTACAGGTGCATCATGCCTTTTTGTGCTTGCACGTTACCTTTTCTTTGAATTTCTTGTGCTCTCTCTAGAAAAAAAAAAACCTTGATATGTCATTAAGGATGCTTCTAGAGGGCAATCATAGCATGTATGCTGACTTTACACCATGCCTTTATCCATGTCTTTCTTGGTGTTGAAACATAGCTGAAGATTTTGCCACGCCCTTTGTTTATAACGATGGCACACGTCAACATTACTCTTATGAGGTGTGGCAAAATCATCACCCAGCATGTGAGTTTGAGACGTATATATTTTAGGTTGATGATGCGGAGAGAGTGAAATATCCTCCGAGTTTTATGAACTTGATCATCAACTTGTTCCTTGCTTGCTTGTTCACCAAGTGTTCGGCCTCTGAAAAAGATAAAGGGGTTGTAGAATGTCAAAAACACAAGCGGTTTTAGATGTCATAATCATATTTTTTATACTAGTTTTTTCTATGACAAAGAAGGTTATTTTCACCCTAATTTTAATCCATAACAAAGCATTTTTTAGATTTGAAACTATATTAAACGCATGTCCGGTATTGTAGTAATTTTTACGATTACGATTTAAAACAGCTTTATTTAATAAAAATTTTTAAAAATAGTTTTTAGTGAGATCGATCATGTAAAATCATGACGTGTTTAATATATATATATCCGCATCACAAAAACAAACAAAACCTAGCTAGAAACTTGCGTGTTTATCATTATTTTTATTAAAAAATAAATCATAGAAGTGTTGTTGGGTGTGGATCTCAATTTTTTCGACAACTTTATCTTGGAATCCGGAGTTATCCTCATGTTTCACATGTTGGACCACCGTAACCAAGTTAAAAGTCCATGGAGTTTCTGTACATAGGCCCCCCTTCATGGAAAAATGGACACCGTCTTTGGAGAGATGATGATGGTAAAGGGGGCAAATGGAGCTCCGTGGGCGTCAGAAAATTGGAAAAACAGCCGGCCAGTCATGTTCTCCACGCCTTTTCAGAGACCATTTCCGGTAACATGCATCATGATTTCCTTTGACAATTGCTTCTTCTTGTCTACACACTTTAAAGGTTGCCACTTGTTTAGATTTGATCTCAGATCTCCATTTCATATATGATTAATATTTTATGTTTTTTTTTTTTGTTAATTAAACTCTAAGATTGAATTCGAAATGAGATTTAAAAGCGGCAAGAATATTTCAATGTCGATTGGGTTTTTCATTAAGACATGAAAGAACCTAAAAACTTTAAATGGGATTTGTTCAGTTAGTGGTTCATTGTTAAATAAAAATAATGAAATGATAAATATATAATCTTTGAAGTTGAATGTTATAAGTTCAAACTTCATTATAATTTTTCATTTTAAAAAAAATCAACTTAGTGTTTCATCCACGAATCTAAGCGACCAGATTTTACAGGGTTTTATCAAGTTTAACTAGTTTCCATTAAAAGTCTGATTTTAGTATCATCACGAGCTAGAATTTGACCAATTTTTCATTAATTGTCTCGAAAACTAGGTTTTTAGTATTAGTTCGAGCTAATTATGTTGTCGGAACCCTAGATTTTCGATCAAATCAATTAGTATAGTCTAAATTTAATAATATTATTTGACAACAACACGACGGATATTTAAATTTTTTTAATTAATTTTTTAAGAAACCACTTTGGCATCTTAAGGCATAGAAAGAAATTAAAAAAAAAAAAGTATCATATAGAATAAGTAATACAATTACATTAACTTTGTTACTTTGTTAATGGATTCAAAAGCACAGGACGGAAAGTGAAAGTCGATGCCACAATACTGTTTTATTTATTTTAATTAAGATCCCAATTTAATAATAACATGCAGGGCCGGCTCCATGGAATCTTAAAATCAATTTTTCTTTCAAGCTCTGTCCTCCAAATGCCTGAAGAGCTATGATGCTGCGAAGGAGGCCAACCTTCAACCCTGAGCTTTTGCTAATATTATTCCAGATTTTTTCACCTGGAGTGGAAGACTTGTTCTTTTTTTTTCTTTTTGTTATTCAACTCGGGTAATCCCACGTAGATTTTAAGATTTTTGTTAGTTTATCTTCATAAATTGATTTGAAAAATATAAAAATTTTAATTCAATTTGAATTTTAATTGAATAAAATAAGATATTATCCGATAAGATTTGGTTGATGCTATCTGATTTTTAATGATCTAGCCTAACCTAATCAAGTCCGTATCAAAAAAAAATTAAATGAAATAACACAATTTAAAAAAATATGAATCCAATAATCTAATAATTAACTCAATATTCTAATGATGTATTTTTTCACCTAATCAATACGTGCCGAGTTAAGTGCTAAATCCATTGTAAAAGTCAGAGTTTACCCCATAAATTGTTCTTACGTTGTTTTCATAACCTGTTCTGTTTTTAATGTTCATTTACCCTTACAAATTTAGTTTAATGCAAAAGTGATTCCATCAAGCAGCATTGATATTTAAAAAATACATGTTCGAGAAAAAGTAAAAGGTGTGTGCCTAACTTTTATTTATTTATTTTTTTAATTAGTTTGAGCCCTCAAATTAATTAATTTGACCTTTCTTTTTTCAATTAAAGAATCTAATTTATATGTAGATACATTTATTAATAATTCACAATATTTTTTTCCTCTTTAAAAAAAAGAAACTCCTGGATGGCTAAAGGCATCATCTTGAGATATGAAATTAGCGATACCATGATCTTTGAAGAATTAAAATCTTCACGCACAAAAAAAATAAAAAATAAAAAAGCTACTTTTATATTTTATACTGTGGTGTAGAAAATTATTTAAAAAACATAGCACTGAGGCTAAAGATCACGCGCACGTGCATCCACTGTAGCACCACGCAGGACCCGACACAAATCGCAATCTTCATGAGCTCCAACCCTATTTCCATGTCATTGATTGCCACAAATTGTAAGAAATCACCCCCGTGATAAAACAAACTATCCCTGATTTTCCATCCTAAACAATATGACTTCCTGAAAGCACACCTTCTTCCAAGATCTCATTAAGAAATCAACAGAACAATCCTTAAAGAACACCTTCTTTCTCTCTCAATGAGCAATGTTATTAAAATCGACACGGCGTAGTATATGGAAATCCATCCAATTTATAATTCTGACTTTGAACCGAACTGCGTGTTTAATGACTTTGCTAATAAGACAAAAAAAATAAAAGCAAAATATGAAAATACATATTCAAATCTCTCTTTAATTGAATATCATTGTTAACAAGCAATCACCGCATTCAAGATTCTAACCAAAGCAATAATAAAAAGGATTGGTTATTTATTTTTTTTATATTGTAATTTGTAAAGAAAGAGAGAGAATTCGAGAGGATTTTTTATAAAATTTTCCATAATTGAGGAGTGAATTTGAAAAATCATATTGTTTAGGATGGGAAATCAAGGATTATGTTTTCGAGGATGTGTTTGTTTTTTTAACAAAAGTTCATGGGGCTTTTTGTAATTTGGCCAAACCAAAACCACATCCCGCTTATGGTTGCCGCCTCAAGGAACGGGAAGTCGGTAGGAGGCGACGTGTCGAAATCATGTTCGTCTGTGCTCACTATAAATAACCCTCACCCCTCACCAATACCTACCCACTCCTAAATATGTAGTATATAAGTAGGGCTATTTACGGAAAAGAAATTAAAATTATTTTTTTGTAGAGAAGGAGAGAGGATTTTTAGTTACCGGCGGTCTCTAATTCGCTTGGTGCAGGTCGGGAACTGATTCAGCGATTTGATTGCCAGATGGCTAAACACGATTGGCTGTGAGGCAAATTATAAAAAGAAAGAGAATTGGATCCCGCCTTGCATCAACTGAATCGGAGACCGCGGTGAAGACGCCGCCGAAGCAGAGGCAGCAGCGTTAGATCTCTATAGCGTGCTCTTTATATCTCAATCAGATCTCAGGTCTTCTCATATTTTTTACTACAAGAAAAGGAGAATTTTATTTTGATTTGATTACTTATAATAGATCTTGGCCCTCTTGCGGTTGAATCGAATACACTGTAGTTGTTCTTTGTTAGATCTTGGCTTCTTAGCTTCTTTTTTTAATTTAAATTACGATTTTAGGTTAGAAATCTCATTCTCAAGTCATAATTTACAAGCTAATTATATTTTGAAAAGTCAAGCTTTTATTTAATGCTACCAAGCGTGTTGAATCCTTTCAATCTATTGTGTGAGCATTTTGGCATGAACGGCGAATATGTAATTTCTCCATGACGTGTAATTAGCGATTTTATTGTAATTTAGATCTTATATAATTCATAGATGGTTGTGGGTATAATTTCAAAAAATAAAAATAAATGAATAAATGGTATGAGCAAATATTTAATAGCAATGTAGAAATATTTTTTTGTATCTTAGGTCCAAGGAGGAGCCAAACAAGGTTTTAAAATGTTTCCTTGGAAATCTGCCGACCAAACACAGATGGCTTTGAGAATTACATTCCTGAGATTATGATCTGAAAAGTAAAAAGGTCCTCATGCTGAACCCCATATTCAATATGTCCTTTACACTAAATACCTGCAAGGAATTCTAGCTTTCTAGCTAGACCACAAATTTTTACCTTTATTGTCAATTGGCATATGTAAGTGCATGGAAAATGCTATGCAGGTGGTGGTTAGGTGTTTGGGAGAGAGGATGGGTAGAGAGGTTGCTAATAAATGCCTGATTCTCTACTCTGCCGATTTTTTTTATGTGTGTGTGTGGTTGCTTCAATGTCTTAAGAATTTATGCTTTGTTTTGAATTCATTTTTGGACCAGCCTCCTAATTATTCCATTTAGAAAAGTATAGCTTTTTGTCGAAAATAAGTTTCCATTTCCTCTTTTGGAAATGTACTTTTTTCTCCAAAAGTTTCCAGGGAATAAATGCTGATCCTTCATCTCTAATGCTGGAGGTATCTACTTGATAAAGTCTTTTATTCCAAGTTGTTCAAGAACTTGCTTGAATAATCAACATTACTTTATCTTTTCAGTGAATAGTTGTTAATTGAGCTTGTGTCCAACACATGCAGTGAAAAGCTTAAGTGAAATGATAGGGTTGTTGTGATATGGACCTGCTCATAATTTATTTCTGCTGGTGCTTTGCAGTTTTTGAAAAAATAGTTTTGGTTAGTGATACACAGATAATGATTCAATGTTAAGAGTGTAATTTGGATGGAAACAAGGTATGAGAGACTACAATTAGTAAAGCCATCTATATGCTTACTGGTACTGTGAAGACTGAAATGCCAGCAGCTCCTCGCCCTCTTATTTTATTACGTATCGGAACTTTTAGCATTCAATAGAACATATATAGTCTGCCCATAAGTTAGTCCTTCACTGTGAAGTGAGGAACATTACAATCACAGATTTTGGCAGCCGCGGTACTTTTGCAGGTACACATGCCAATTCTCCATGGGCAAGGATTCAGTTTCTTGCTGAATGATTTATGATGTGTAGCTCATGAACTCTTCTTATCCTGCATTGAAAGTCTTAAGAACCTTGACCTTTTGGGGAACATTATGAAAGGAGTGACCTTTTATCAGCAAAAATAGAGAGTCCAAAAAACATGCTGTCGAGTGTTGAATTCAACTTATTGAGGAAGTCTCTGGTAATGTGGCAGATAAATAGTTCTTCTGGCGGGCAGCGTGTGGGGGGGGTTCAGCTTTACCTTTGCAGGTTTTTGATCCTTCTATACCATCATGTTCCTTTTTCTGTTTTCCACGTAACTTCTACTGATCTTCCGAGTACTGAGGGATTTATTTGCACGACTCAAGGATCAAGTTGCCAATTGCCATGAATTCCTTGATATGTTCTTTAGAAGATGGTATCTTTGTATTTGATGGCGGACTGCAGTTGCCCTCTCAGTAGTGGCGGAACTGGTGTCTTTTTACCGTGGAAGAATGGCAATAATACTGGCTATAAAATATTGAAACCTTCCACGTTGTGTACTCTAATTAGAAAGGAAATAAAATATGGATGATGTGCTGCGACGGGGAAGCTGTTTCTAGTCCGTTATCAATGCCTCTTTTGTCATGTTTCTTCACTTCAGTAGAACTTGAATGTTCAGTATGTAATCAGTTAGTATTTCAATTTTCATCTTCATTACCATTCTGGGGATAAAAAGGGATTCATGAGTATATATATAATCGAGGAAACCTCCCTCTGCTATCTTTTCATGCTCTGCATTCTGAACAGATCAACCAAAATAAGCATCATTATGTTCTTTTTATTTTCAGCATCTCAGAAGAATTCTACCATTCAAACAGGTTATGGGGGCCAAGCCAAACTCGATACGGGCAATTCTGCTGTCTGTAGCTCCTGCTAGCAAGCTCCATTTTCCGATTGGAATGAGGTCATGGATGGCTTTAGGTCTTACAACAGAGAGAGAATCCAATGTGAAAAGCCTAAACTTACTCTGCAGGGTTGCCACATTGTCTCTCTTGTTGCTGCCCAAATTGTCAAGGTATCTTTTTTTCGCTCATCATCTAGTCATCCCATTTGGTGTTTATTTGTCAACACTCTTGGCACATTATATATGTAATTATTTAATTTTTGTCCTTGGTTGGTCTTTTCCTTTGGACATGTATTATTATTCTCCGCCGCGTCCTTCCCCCACATGGAAACTTGGATATCTTTTGTCAGTGTCGTTCTATTTGCGTGATTGGAGCGAGTTGGCCAATTGCGTTGCATAGATGCTCTCCTTGGTAAGGCGCAGAAAATTATGTAGCAGGGGCGGTATATTTTTGAATATTTTCGGTTTGGGTTGGATTATATAAAATAAAAACCTGAACTGATTTTTTTTTTAATTCAAAACCAAAATAGAATTGAAACCGGTTCAAATTGATTTATTCAGTTTGGTTTAGGTTAGGGTTAAGAAGAAAATTGAGTATTAGTTGAATCAGTTTGATTCAGTTTGGGTTCAATATGAACTGGATTTATTTTGATTTTTTAAATGATTAATTTAATTATTATGTTTTTTTTTGTTTTCTCATCGCAATCCCCCATTAGAGCAGAGATGAATATAGTATATTCTCTACTCTCTAGTGGAAGGTGTGAAAAAAAATACTAAAATAGGAGGTAAATGAGGGGATGGTAGAAGGACCATGGGGAAAAGTAAAGGCAAAGGGCATCCACCTAGATGATCCAAAATGAGTGCTCACTACATTACCGCTTCTTCTTTTAGCATTATGGGTTTATTTTATTTCAGAGATGTTACGGTAAAAAGTGATAGATAGATTCCATAAATTCCATGCTTGACAGCTGACTATGACCAGACCAAATGTACTGTAATGGCATAGCTGCTGTATGCTAAATGGAAAAATGCTAAAAGTACAGTAGCATGAGCACTCTTTCTTTTTTCAAACATTTCCTTTT
>Ga0325402_1001215_pt1 | contig 20543 bp, 7 predicted proteins | sample PopdelMetagenome_22_FD_207212 | JGI IMG/M metagenome (GOLD analysis project Ga0325402, IMG submission 207212) | Populus deltoides microbial communities from Bellville, Georgia, United States - Xylem-PdKOR-R3 | ecosystem: Host-associated > Plants > Phyllosphere > Stem > Wood/Secondary xylem...
TTTTTTTAATAATTATATTATTGTTTTCTCTATATTAAAGTTTTCCCGTATCAAGTCTTCTAAGCATCCACAAAGTAACAAAATCTTGGTCATGAAAGAATGCTTTCCACCCTCTAGTAAGGGCACGAGTCTTGGACACCCAAGTCTTGAACACCATCTCAAATTCCTTGCCATATGGTCATAAGTAATCACCTTAATTCCTTCAGCAATTTTCTCATCTTTATTAAGCAAAGGGTAGAGGTAGTTTTGTGCATCTGCTTTGTTCATTGACAGACCTGCTTTGATCATCCCTCAAATCACTCTCTGTCCACTGTTTTTCAAAAGGCTTGGAGATTATTTTTGTACCGAAATAGTTAATTAATGTTTCATGTTATCTTGGGAGGTACTCGGGTATGTTGATATTAAAAGTTCTTAATATCATTAATTTTCATTTTAAAAAGCTAATCAAGTATATTAATTTTGTCGATATCAACATTACTCGCAGGTAGTATTAACTCTTCTGAATCTAAATAGTTAATGAAGCTCCTTTCCCCGTACCCGTGGCACATTGACAATTTCCTATTAGTCTATTTAACCGTGGAATTGAAGGGACTTCAGAGGGGACATAATCGTCGATGAGCTTGAAAGCTAGTTCCAAGTTTAATTGTGGTGGCACTCCTGGCAAGTTTCTATCAGCAGCTTTAATGTTGGGTTCATCTTCTTGATCATCAAAATGGTTTCTTCTAACCACAGCTCCAGAATCTCGAGTTGGAGAAATTCTTAGACGCTTCCTGCTGAAATGTGAGCTCAGGTGCCTCTTTGCACAACAAAGGATATTACTTTTCAATTTATCCAAAGCCAAAGCAGTTTTGTAACTAACCCTTGTGTGCATCAGACAGGAAAGAAGCAGAGCTGCTGCTCCTTGCTCTTTGAGTTCTTCAGGGTAGTCCTCTTTGTTGATTTCTTCAAGCTTCATCAACTTTATGCCTTCCTTTCCCATGATTAAATTTCGAGGGAGCTTCCTAGAGTTTAACCAAGATAAACTATTTGGCTATGTAAAAGATATGACTAATAATAATAATAATAATAATAATGTTAGGAATTGAAATGAAGGGGAAAAAAGATCAATTTCCTAAATAAAACAAAAGGGAATTGAATTTTGTTTTTTTGTTTACCCTAATTGACTCTCCCCTTATTAGGAATATCTCATTGTAATAAAGCTTTATGAATTTCATTAGCTAAACTAATATAAATTGTCAAGAAATTGTTAACTACAGTTGGTAATGTTAATAGTGTAGTTTTCCTAAGCCAAAGATTATATGATAATTAATGATCCTATAAGATTGGTAAAGATAATATATCCTAATATCAAAAATAATTTTTATAAAAATAATAAAAAAATATATATTACAACTACAGCACTTTAAAACACCCTCAAAATTTGAGTGCAAATCTACTACTTTTGAAGTTCAAATACCCTTTCTAATAATGGTAGTCAACTCAAATTGGAAGTTTGGCAGACCAGAAACAATAGAGACCACTACAGAAAATTCCATCTGAATTAAAACAAAACAGTTGCATTCATTACAATTTAGATGTCCATCAGAATTAAAATAGATTACTGGAATTCCCTCAATATATAATTACTGTAAACACTTATATACAGAAGTAGTGCAGTGCCTCCTTTCCGGCTTTATTTAGCACAACCACGTACAGAAATGAAAATAGATCTTGAACATCTCCAGCGTCACTCATTCAGGATGGGTATCAATAAAGAGTTCTGTTGAGAAGTCCATTTCACCAACGATCCTCCCCCTGTTTGATAGACATGCATACATGAAATCAATGACAGTTAGAATTTTGAAACAAAGTTCATAGCTTGTACCTTTCGAGGACAAACTTCCCTTCTTTGTACTTTTGACTCATCTCATGTGCTGCCTCCTGTTCAGGAAGGAAAAGGCAAATTAGGGAATTCTAATCAGAAGGTAGATTTCACCTACAATGAAAACAGAAGCATTTACAGCCAAACCCATATTTCAAAGGGTTATTTTTAGGGGTCAAGCATTGTGTGTGTCAAAGAGAGACATTACATATTTCCAGCCAATAATTCCCCCACAACAGCAACAAAATATGTCAGCTACAGTATGCATTCCTGAAAGCATCATTCTCTCCTCTAACACTCCCACAGTGATGTTCACCCTGAAATCACAAAGTCCGTAATGTGCATCAATAGAAGAGATAAGATAGAAAATACTCAAGATGAGAAAAAATCATTTCCCCTCTATCTAATCAATTCACTTGAAGAACTTGATGATGAAATTTGCGTGTGGGTGCATGTGTGTAGATAAAGGGATCACTGTTAGGCATAATCTTAACACCAGTGTTTTGAAAGGACCATATTGCACGATATTTCTCATGGTTGGTGCTGCTGCCCATGCAACCATTTTTATGGTAATGCGATTTGAGTGTGTGAGTGTGTGCGCGCGCACAGATAAGGGAATCACTGCCAGGAATAATCTTAACACTAGTCTTTTGAAAGGACCATGTTGCACAATATTTCTCATAGTTGGTGATTCTACACATGCAGCCATTTTTAAGGTAAGAGACTATGATATGACTACTCAATACAACAATTTCAATACAACAATTTGTTAGATTGTGTCCTTAGGCATCGCAATGCAATCATATCACATCTTGACTGGGTATGTATATTTTCAGGCTTTTACAGTTTTGGTTGTATATTTACATGAGCACTTTAGGGCACCTTCATTGAAGGATTATTTAATGCAGACATGATCAATAGCATCCAAGAGGATGACCCCTGATTATATGACCAAAATCTTCACCGCTAATATGTCATTCAAGTTCTTGTCAACTCTCGTATAAATAGATGATCAAGACCTTGAGTTCTGAGCAGTGATCAGTTTCCACGAGAAAAAATGGAAGCAGTGCTTAAATTAAATATGCTGGGAAAAAATAAATCATGCAGGGGAAGATGGTAGCAATGCTTCAGCAGAAAAACTTGATATCAGGACATTTTACTGATGGTTAAACTTTATTTATGGAGTTATTGGCATTTTGATGGTAGCAGTGCTCTAAATGGTTCTTTTGGTGCCTGATAAATGACACATTCAAATTTCATGGACTGAAGAAGAAAGAAAAACATGAAATTTAGAAAAGAAGATATGAAAGAGAGAAGTTACAGTGAGAACACAAATTTGGAGGAAAGTATTTTCAATGTGAAATTAGTTACAATTGCTCAATGATAAAAATTACTAGCATTTTTCTGTCAAACTTGGTCCTTGGACAAAAAAAAAATAAATCCAAATTTGGCATGCAATCCAAAACATCTGAAAAAATCTTAAAATCCTAACAGTCAATTGCCTAGTTTTCTTATAGGTCCGACCTTGAGGATTTGGAAGCAAGTTGGGAAGAAAAACAGAACCATTAAATGAATCAATCTATGTCCAGACAATACCATCCAGATCCATATGGGTAGAATATTTAGGACAATAACATTAAATATAAATCAGGACAGCCTGATAGTAAACCATCAAAGAAGTAGATAATGCAACTAAATGGACGGAAAAGGCACATTTTCCAACTATCATTCATTCTTAAGTTGTTCAAGGGATCTTTTTATCTTCTTCTATTGTTATCAATAGCTTTACATTCTCTCACTATTCATTAGATTTCCACTGTCTTCAACACTAGTGCTTTGTGGAACAGGTGTTTAAAATAAACTTTTGCAGATAAAGTTTTTTATTTCTTCAGCACCAACAGGAGAAGTTATATATCAAGCAACACAACGCCACCTCATAAATTTGAAAAAACATCAGAAGAGAAAATTCCTGATGCTGTCATCGGAGGTTTTATGCTCACAAGAGTTGTACTAATTATCGTTCCATTCCAATGTGATTACTCTGAAAAGTTTGGTGAGAAACCAAGAATAAAACATCCAAATTTCAGTGTTTTGAGCATGCAATCAACTATGGTTGAGAATTGACCAGCTCATCACCACAGCTAATTAATTTCTGGATTTTTTTAGTACCTTCTTATGTATTTGAATTATATTTTGAACAACTTTTCCTGCTGTGGTGCATTATCACCAATCAAAAAAAGACAAGACAAATAAAATTACTACATAATGCAAATAAACAGCAGAAGGAAAAATGTTTGAACTTTAGAATTTTCATTGCAAGAACATGTAAATTCTCCAATCCTAGCAGCACAAAAGGAGGGAAAAGGATAACGGATACTGGGCTTAGAGGTAGGAAACTCAATTTCAGAAATTTGAGCCAAAACAGTGAAAGAGATACATAAAGCTCTAGCTTGGAGAGAGCCTTTCATGCCTTTCAAAGTTTAGGCGTCCAGCCAACAATGCACACAAATTGAAAACAAGATAGGACCATCAATGCTAACTATGTAAAGTGCCACTACTTGAATCCTCGTTTAGAATTAAAAATCTTCTTGTTGCATCGCACTCCAGCCACAAATCACAAGATATTATCTAAAAAGATTTAAAAGTTATCTACCTAGGCATGTTCACCAGCAAATCGCTATCAAAATAGAGATTAAAGCTTTATAAATGGGACATTAAAGAGATCATTAATTAATCAAGATTTTCAAAAGAACGCAAGAAAGAACTTCTGTCAAAATTGAAGCACTCACACATTATTGAAGAGATAAGCTTTTCCTCTGCGGCAACGAAAAGACTGGCCAAAAAAAGAAAATATGAGACCCCAAAAGAGTTGAATAACTCAAATGCAAGCACAATACATGACAGTGAACTAAAACAAACAGAATCAACAATTCCATGAACCCCTTAAAAAAAAAAAAAAAAGAATGGAGGGTTTTGGTTTACCTTTGAGACAAGTTGATCAGGGAGAGCTAAATGGGTCCCACAGAACTTGCATCTGTAAGAACGACCCTCTAACTCCACTACAAATATCCTTCCCATATCTTCCTGTTTACCTCTTGTTGATTTCAGCCCACCGGTGCAGTTGCAGTTGCAGACCAAATAATCATAAGTCCGAAAGTGAGTTATGGATTAGAAGAAGGGAGGTTAGTGGTGTACGATTTTTTTTTATATTGTCCTGGTACTGCTAGTATTACTTCAACACCAGATAGAGTTTGGTATTACATGTGGCGCTATGACTCGAGCTCGCATAAGAGAGGTTTATGATTAGGGTTAGCAGAAAAAATGAGAAAATAAAAAAAATTAAATGAAAAATTAAAAAATAGATTAAATCGATTGAAATTTTAAAAAAACTAACGGATTGAATTTAATTTTAGTTTTACAAGTTTAAAACCAAAAAAATAAACCAAATCAAACTGAAAAAATCGAACCAAACCAAAAAAACAAGTCAAACCGGTTTGAACCGGTTTTTGTTCTAAAAAAACCAAACCGAAACAGGTCGATTACCGGTTTTGGTTTTTTTAAATCAGTTTGGTTATTTTTTTTAAACCGAACCAAATCAAAAATGATCATTTCTAATTTATGATTGGTTATTGTGTTTTAAAGTTTTTTTATTTAAAAATTATTAAAATATTTTTTTATATTAGTATATTAAAAAAATTAAAAACATTTTAAAATTTTAATTTAAAATAAAAAAATCAATTTATTTTAAAATATAGCGCGGCTATAATAAAAATCAATTTAAAATTTAAGATTAAGATATTGAAATTATTATAAAATTAATACAAAAAAGCTTTAAAATAACCAGATCTTGAACTCATATTCTAATGTCAATATGACCAATTATATTTCTACTTTGAATGTTGAATTAAATGGTCTAATTTAAGTGAGGCAAAAGAGTATTAATATGTGTAATTAAACTTTTCACATAAACACTCATATTTCATTTTTATATAAATCATATTATTATTCTTTATACTATTTTAACTCATTTTTTAAAAAGATTTAAGGCTTGTAATTTACGTCCACTTATTATTTTCAAATGAAAATATCCAATTGAATGAAATTTCAACAGATTTTTTTATACAAAAACTATTTCCATATTGTATTTAGTCATTTTTTATATAAAACACGTCATAAAATTTCAACATCATCACACTGGTAGTTTTATATAACACCCCTAACTTCTAAAGTATATTTCAAATACATCTTTGGGCATAAATCATTGAAACCCTAGACATTTTTTTCCTTTCATAATCTATCATTCGTGACTACATGTTACTCCCATTTTAGTTATTTAATATTCTACCAAAGTTTTGGCTCAATCTCTCCTAAAAAATAAAAAATCTCAAGTATCAATATCAACAATTCAAAAACATTCCAAACAAATTCATGATCAAACCATCCTTGACGTTTACCATTACATCACTAATCAATAATAGAATTTAACAATAGTATAACATAACATATATTCCTCTATTTTTATTTTTTTAATCCATAATTAAAACTTTAAAATGATACAAAATTTTATTTTAATAGTAAATTATTAGATTCCATCTAATAATCCATTAATAACCCGGCAAGTTAATCACAATGATGCCACCAGCTCCACTCCAAGTAGCTTAGTCAATCAAGTATCCCGATAATCAATTACATTGATATCACTAGCTCCACTCAAAACAGCTAGTCAATTAAATATCTCTGTAGTTGATTATATTGACGTCATAAGCTTCACTCGGGATGACTAGACAAATAAAGATCCTGACAGTTGATTACATTGATGCCACTAGCTCCACTCAGGCCAATTAGTTAATTAAATATACTAGCAGTCAATTAAATTGACGTCATTAACTCCACTCAGGACAGCTAGTCAGTTAAATATACCAGCAATAAATTACATTAATGCCACTAGCTTCACCCAGGATAGCTAGTCAATTAAATATCTCGACACTCAATTACATTGACGTTACTAGCTCCACTCAGGACGGCTAATCAGTTAAATATCCAAATAGTCAATTATATTAATGTCACGAGCCCCACTCAGGATGGCTAGTCAATTAAATATCCCAACACTCAATTGTATTGACGCCACTAGCTCTACCTAGGACAGCTAGTTAGTTAAATATCAATCACTCAATTACATTAATGCCGCTAACTCTACCCAAGACGATTAGTCAATTTTTTATTTACATAAGAATGTCCTTTGTTGCGATTAATCACAAATCATCTATGTACACACACATATACATACTAATTTCTAGCCTCGTAGGCATATTCACATAACAATGTCTAGGCAACATTTACACAATAATAATATTTCTCATGTTTACAGGCAATATTCACATAACAATGTTTCTCATGCTCATAAGTAATATTCACATAATAATAATAATAATAATAATAATAATAATAATAATAATAATTCTCATACCCATAAACAATATTCACATGATACATGATAATATAAAATACGTATAATATCTATTATATTCTAGCATTAAAAAAACTTGAATATTTAAGGAAGTAAAGGGGTGACCCTTACCTTAAGCTTCTAGTGCACATTGCCATAACATGTCATTTTCTAGTTATGCTTCTTACACATCCCAATAGTATAAATTCAATACCTCATTTGATTATCACATACACATAGTTAATTCATGTATATATGTTAACACCAACAATCACAAATTCAACCATAAAGATTTCTATTCATTTGAACATTCTAATTAATATCCAATCATATTTCAAATATTAATTAATAATTCAATCCTTAAGTCAATATTCATGCCATCAAGTTAAGTCCTCATTTAATACTTTTATATCTCTAATTTATAATTTCATGTTTAATATATCAAAACCCAATATTTAATATTTACATTACCAATTTGGGGTTTTAACATAGAATTTTTCAAATTGTTTCCACAATTCAATCCAACACTCAAACACATATATTCATTTACATTACTATAACACTTATTGTTTGAATGTTTTGTTATTTTTTTTCATAATTCATTTTAGTGTCCACACATCATGTCGTTATCCAAATGGCTTAATTTTTTATTAATGAATTTCATTGTCTAAATGGTTTAATTTTTATTTAACGAATTTCAATGTCTAAATGACTTAATTTTTCATCAATGAATTTCAATCATCTTATACTTAGCATTTGAATATAATTCTCAACACAATTAAATCCAACAATCAAGATCAACTTTCCTAAATCTCTACAAAATTAACTAAATTAACAATTTGATCATTTTTAACAAAACTCATTATTTATCATAATTCCCTTAATTTATTTTTTTAGGCATATTACTTTCAATATCAAAACACAATACACTATCTAATTTAACCATTTATCCATACCATAATGCACTTTTTAGTTTCCGTGTTTGGCAATTATTTTCTCTTATCAACCTACCACATACACATGTATCATTTCAGCCATAACCGCGTACACTCGCACACAACTCATATTGTTTTTATAATAGCTTAAATATACACACGTTCATGACTATTATACAAGTTCATAATCAAGCACACTCATAATAGTTCCTAAATATACACTTTCACAATCATCATAACAATCCTTGTTTAAGCACCTTCGGGCTGTCAAAACAATCCTCAAACTTATGCATTCTTAGCTTTCATAACAACTCATAATTACACATATTATGTTGTGGAAATTAGCCCAAACTCGCTCATTTTTATACCAATATAACATCCCTCAATTCACTCATAATTGGGCTGTCATAGCAGCCCAATTTCACACTTTGTTGTTGTCATAACAACCCTCATTCTCTCTTGGTTAGGCTGTTACAACAATTCATTTTTTAACCATACAAAGCTGTCATGATAGTTCTTATGTGCTATTTAATTCCTAGAATACATTACTAAAAGTTTAATCAAATTTCATGACTATTTGATCTTTAATTTTACTAACATCTTAAGTTCAACAACACACACACATAAACACTCATTTCAACTGTTTACACTTTTAAAGAAACTACTATAAACATCGTATGTGTAACCCAAACATGAAAATCATTCTCATATATCCATTTTCTATTTTTCTACTTATTACCCTTACTTGAAAATATACTAATAATCATAATTCAACAGATAATATTAGCCACTACCCTTCTAAGCATCATTACATCAACTATACATAAAACTAATCACAATTCATATGGATTATCATCAATTAATCCAATTCACTAAGACCTCCTCTATGGTCGGCCCCAAGTGTTCAATATTTTTAAGTTCTCTCTTTTAATTTGTTCCATTTCTTTCATCTCATTCATTCATACTCGATCCCACTCCTAAAACCATTTGGTTTATAATATTTTTACAAATCACATTTCTTCATACAACTTTCTAATTATCATTTTCTATTACATATAAAAATTTACATTTTTCAAACTTGGTTTAAAGCTTATTTCATTTCAACTCATTTTATTTACTTATTGAATGATCATATATTTTCACAAGGTTTAATCAATTCCTTATCTTTCATGCCTTCAAATATTATTTCTTAGTAATAATTTTGATTTAGCATAACATATTAGGCTTCCATATTAGTTTCTCACCACCAAAATCACAAATTTATAACATATATTCATCTCTTTCTTTTCCCTTCATATGGTTTACCCTAAATCATCAAAAACTCATAAGTTCCAACTAAGTTTTTTCCTTCTAAATGTCATTATTCAAGTCATTATCATACAAATAACCCGAAAATTCATAAAAAAAAACATTCCTTTAAATTTTATAAATGAACCGTAAACATGTATATTGGGGATTTTTATCCTCTAATCCACAACACAAGAAAAACAAGATAATACAACATATAAATCAACGTACCCATATACTTTGCACTCAATTTGTGAGTTTCTTTGAAAATTCTTCTTAAATCTTATTCTTTCTTCGACAAGAGCTAGGTTATCTCTCTAGACTCTAACCCCTATTTTTCTTCCTAGCACACTACTTTTGGTACAAATTTCTCTACTTAACTTTTCTTTTTAGGTTCTTAATCCATTCTCTCATCAAGTTTTATGGAGAAAGCAAGAAAAAAATGAATGAAGAAGTATTTTTAGCTCTATCCTCCTCTTGATACTTTTGAACCTATCAGCCAGCTCAAGATAAAAGGGGAAGGGTTTATTTACAAAGACACCATTGTTTAGTCCATGTGTCTTTTTTTGTATTGTTATCTTTTTTTAGGTCCTTCTCCTATTATATCAAAAGGTAGAGCATAATATTTATTAATGACTACTCTAGAAAGGTCTAGATGTATTTTTCAAAGAGAAAGAGTGATATGTTTATCACTTTCAAGCAGTGAAAAACCTTGGTTAAGAAATAGATTGGTAAGAAAATCAAACTTTTAAGAACTTATAATAGTTTGGAATTCTACTCAGGTGAGTTTGATGAGTTTTACAAGAATAAAAGAATTGTTGGACTTCGCACTGTTATGAATACACATCAAAATAGGATTGTTGAATGTACGAACATGACACTCTTAGAAAGAACATGGTGTATTCTTTCACAAACTAGATTGTAAGAACAATTACGATGAAGCAGTTAACATGGCTTGTTATCTAGTGAATAAATTTTCATCGATGATTTTAGAGTTTAAGAATCCATATAAGATATGGTCTGTTCTCATACTAATTACTCTAAACTGAGAGTATTTAGTTGTCCTACTTATACTCATGTTAAGGAAAATAAACTTAGGTTGAGAGCAAGGAAATGCATATTTCTAGGCTATGCATCTACGGTAAAGGGATATCAATTGTAGTGTGTTGATCCCAAATCACTTAAAACTAATATCGATGAGACCTTTGATGGTTCTACTATATTTCACAAAGAAAATGAGTCGACTGGTATTGATGTTGAGGTTGATTAGGATACTAGCAAATAGAAGAAGCTTGAGATTAGAGCTTTAGAGACAATGCAAGAACATGCTTCAGCTGAGGTTGTTGAGGAAGTGGCATAGGTTATTGTTATTAAAAATTAACCTAAGGAACAACCTTATAATATTTCTATATAAAGGCAAAGAAGACATATAAAAGCATTAGTTAAGTATAATTAAGCTGATTTAGATGATTTTACCTTGAAAATTGCAGATAATCTTGATAATCATGATCTTTATTCTTATAAAAGGTAATTTCTTGCAAAGAATCTTCTTAATGGATACTTGCTATAAATAAGGAGATTGAATAATGAGAGATTGTTAAACCACCGTATGGTTAGAAGATTGTTAAGTGCAAATGGATTTACGAAAGAAAAGATAAAATCCTAGTGGTTAAGGGTGTAAGGTTTAAAACAAGCTTAGATGCTAAGGGTTGTACATAAAAAGAAGGTGTTAAGTTCAATGAAGTGTTTTCTATAATTATGAAACATAGTTCTATATGAGTATTGTTTGTTATGGTTGCTTTGTTTGACTTAGAACTTGAACAACAAGATGTCAAAACAACTATTATATATGGCTAGTTGGAGGAGATGATCTATACGCATCAACCATAGGGTTTTATTTCTCAAGGTAAGTAAAACAATATGCATTTATTGAAGAAGTTATTGTATGTTTTGAAGCAGTCATTAAGGAAGTGGTATAAAAGGCTTGATATGTTTATACTTAGGCATTATTACTTTAAAAGTGACTATGATTGCTGTGTGTATTTCATGAAGATCTTAGATGGCTCATTTATGTACTTGTTGTTATGTATTGATGATATGTTGATTACCTTCAAGAACATATTTGAGATCAACAGTTTAAAGGATCGGTTGAGTGTTGAGTTTGAGATAAAAGATTTAGGTATAGCTAGAATGATTTTAGGTATAGAGATATGCATAGACCAAAGCACTGGCAAGTTATACTTATCAAATAAAAAGTATTTTAAGAAGATATTCGAGCATTTTTTGTATACAAGACTGCAAGCCAGTAAGTACTCCATTTATAGCTAATTTTAGGTGTTCCATATGCTAGTGTAATTGGAAGCATTATGTATGTTATGACCTGTACTTATCCACACATTTCACATGTTATTATGGTTAGTAGGTTTATGGAAAATCTTGGTAAAGTTTATTGGCATGTTATGAAATTGATATTTTGTTATCATAGAAGTACTACACATGTTGGTTTGATAAATGACAATGGTAGTAGCACTAAAAGTAGTGTTGAGGGCTTTTAGATTCATATTATGTTAGTGATTTGGATAAGAGAAGGTCATTAACAGTTATGTTTTCACTATCTCGAGTGTGTAATGAGTTGGAGAGAAATTTTGTAAACTATTATTGTTTTATCTACAACAAAGGTTAAGTATATGGCATTTACAAAGGCAACGAATGAAGTTTCATGGCTAAGAGGTTTGAGTGATAATCTTGGTTTTTCACATAAGTTAACTATTGTGCATTATGATAGTTCGGTTGTCCTAATATTAGTTTGTTGCAGAAACAACCACAGAATCTACTTGCCAATTGGTTTGAGATTCTATGATTGTTTCCATTATATATGTCATACTTATATTAAAATACAAAATAGGACATGCACATAAAAATAATGGTTTGATAATTTATTGGATGCATAAATTTTTGTTTATGTAAGACCCTCATTTTATTTTTTTAATAGTTATCAATATAATATGTTTTTAAAATATTTATTTAACAATGAAATTAGTGTTTTAAAAATTAAATTTAGTTGAATTTAACTTTCTCATGATTTATTAAAAATCTTGAGGAAATTATACAAACGATGCATATTTGCTAATTTAAAAACCTAAAACTAATAGGGGCTACTATGAATTAAAAAAAATATCAAAACGGAAATTGCCTCGCTTCACCACCAAGCTTCTACTCCTCTGCTCTAATAGGAGGATTAAGATTTAAGAAGAATGAGATAATCCTATATTGTTTTTTCCAACATCATTATAACTTTTAATGGACAGAAAATCTCCATAGAAGAATTACTTCCACTCCTATAGAAGCTCAATGGGTAAACAAATTTACTGTCAAATTAATCCAAAATATTCAGAATCTACATCTTTAATTTTTTTAAGACATTAAAGTATCCCTGACAATGAACAATTACTTGTTATGTTTACTATAAATAAAAAAAATTTATTGTGTGAAGGAAAATCGATAGTTAGGAAAAGAGAAAGGAGGTGACCTTATTACTAATCATGTCAATGTGACCCCAGATATAAACAAATACATAATAGAAGAAGGATGAAATATATGTGGTTTAAGAATGAGTATGACCCAACTAATAATTCTAACTACCCATAAATATTATCATTTCATTTTTTAATGTAAAATATCCAGGAAAGATTATGATTCATGCAATCTTGTTATTGAACAACATAGGAGACAAATCCGTCATGACAGATGTTGACGTCTAATCCATTTTTCAAGTTTATCATTCATATTATTATATTTGGTTAGATGTTAATTACTTATTAATTCCGGTTGCTCTACCCATATTTATTAAACCCAATTCAAGATTGATCTAACCAAGGAATCAGGTTTTAGGTTGCATAGGTTGACCCGGGTCAACCCGGAAAAATAAAAAATATATATTTAAGATTTTAATATCCCACATAGAAAAGTTTTGAAACTATGCATGTGGATGTAAGGTATAAAAAAAAAAGTAAAGTGTAATATAGTTATTCTACATTAAAAAGTTAAGAAACAATTCATGTTGATATAAGCTATAAAAAAAAGAAATGTGAAGTGTAGTTGACTTATCTCACATCGAAAACTTAAAAAACAATTTATGTGAATATAGGCTATATATAATTATCCCACATCAAAAAAAAAAATAAAAAACATTTTATATGGATGTAGGATGTCGTGGAGTGCACGATATTGAATGACGGGTTTTCCTCCTGGATCGAAAGGGATTTTAGATGTGTTAGGATAAATCATAAAATTATTATTTGAAAGGTTTAAGAGTCGTCACGTAGTATTATGATCACTAAGAAACCTAATAGTCTGCGAGAGTCTGGGTAAGGGGACTAGTTGTGCACGGGGAAGACCCATCACCCCCAGTGCACTTTACTTATAATAAGCTGTATTATTTATTGATTGTTTTTCTCCAAGTTTTGTTTCTATTTGTTGGTCTATCTAAGATTCAAGAAAGGTTCTCCTCAGTAAGGAGGTCTCTATCTTATTAGACTAAAACCTAATCATTTTAAAGTCTGAATTTTAATGGTATATTTATTTCTATTTTGTATCTTTAATACCTAGGGTTATACTTTATAGAGTAATTTTATAACCCCAAAAATTAAAGTGTACAATTAATTCCTAACATTTTATTTGTGTCAATTTATTTAATTTAATAAAAGGAGTATGCATTACATTGTAAAATTCATACTCCAAATATTAATTAAACAAATTAATTTTTATAGTGTTTTCAAAATTTTGATCAAATCCTAATGGATAATCATAAACTGGTTATGATACCTATTGATCGATTTTTTGTATTTTTTAAAGTATGATAAAAATGCATTTTTTATTTTCTTATAAAATATTCATGAAAATAATTTTTAGAATTTAGATGAATGTACACAAATAAAAACATATTTTTGTATTTTTTTAAAATTTCAAATGAAAACAGGTACTTTTAATACCGAGTCAGTATCTTACAATATAAGTCTATAGCCCCGATATTAAGTGAAATGGTTGGAAAAACATGAGAGAGACTCACAAATAATTCTAAAATGATCCATGAATTTTTTTCAGAATTTTTTGGAAATCATTTGGGTTTTGTTTGGCAAAACACAATAATATTTTTTAAAATCAAATAAGATACCAATATAAAACATGTTATTCTTTCACCATTGACTAACTTAATAATCCAACCAAAAAAAATCATACATCAAATGTTGTTAATTTCACAAATTACATTCAAATCGCATATTAATTCAAGCGAATCAACACAAACCCAAACATAATTCCTGTAACAACATTTAATGTTCAAATACAAATAAAAAACCTAAAAACAAACTCACTAATCAACACAAATTACCAAATCATTTCAAACTAAAAACACACATTAATCTAAATCGATAATGTCCAAACAATCCAAAAATATAAACAATAATGAGCAATTTATCCTAAAATTCACAACATTTTAGAAATTTATTAGAAAAATAATTTGAGGTTATGAATCGACCTTCTGAGATGTTTAGCAAGTCTAGGAATTACTGGAATCATATTGACAAGGTTGTTGGAACATCGGCGCGTGTACCATGCATCACCATCGTTATTGGCCCGTGGAATGACGCGATGTTACTACTGGAGAAGGAGCACCAGGTGAATCTTAAACTCCTATGTCTCCTCTTTGATTCCTCACCAATGGTGTAATAAACAAGCATCTATAAAGGGAGCTATACTTCGTTGAATTCTCATTCTTCTTCTTGTTTTTAAATTCAGGTTTGTCTCTTCTTTCTACAACCAAGTGTTGTTGCTACTGCTTCTATAGAAAAGTCTTATTATGTATAAAACTAATACATCCCCTCTTTGATTCTCCACTGGCTGAGCTACAAATGGATCTCTTTAGAGGGGGATCTGTTATATTAAAGTTTAATTTTTGCTCTTGTTTTTCAACCCAAGTCTATCTTTTCTCCCTACTAGTGTGTTTTAATGCTACTACTGGTAGGTGAGAATTTTACAAGGTCTAAAACTGCTACATCTCCTCTTGGATTCTCCATTAGTAGTGTCATAAACAGATCACTGTAAAGGAAGCTCTGCTACATTGAAGTTTGATGTTTGTTATGTCTCTTCTCCCTACTGTTATGTTTTAATGTTGCTACTTATGGGAGATAATTTTACAAGGTCTGAAACTACTACATCACCTCTTGGATTTCTGACTAGTAGAGCTATAAATGGATCTCTTCAAAGGGAGCTCTGCAATGTTGAATTTTGATGTTTGCTCCTGCTTTTTTCTTCACATTTAGTTGTTAATACCACTGCTTGTAAGGGTTGTTTGGTGATGATTTAAGGGTTATCTTGGAGTGACTTGGAAATGGACTTTTTTTATATGAAAGCTGATTATTTGGATGGTGTTTTAATTGTTGAAGCTGTGTATGATTTGAGGTCTATTTTAAGGTGTTTTGGTTGGAGATTTCATGGTTGTTACAGTCTTGGTTTGGAGGCAGTATCCCTCCCCATTAGGCTTCTTGGGTTAGGTTTTTATGGGTTTTTACAGGAGAAATATGAAGGTTCTAGGGCTTATAAGTTGATAGGATCTTAACCCTTGATGTTAAAGAATAGATCTCAACCATTCATTGAAGATAAGGATGGAAGTTTATCCTGTTTTGCACCTGACAAAGAAAGGACACAAGACTGTTTTGTTGGTGGAGTAGTGTAGGGTAGCATTTTTTGGAGAGAATTTGCAAGTGTTTTTGCTGCACTTAGAACTAAAATGTTGGCTTAGAGTGAAATACATGTATCAAGATGTAAGTTGGCATGAGATTTATGTGGTATAGTAAAGAGATAAAGAAGAATTCAAGGCTGAATTGTGGGCACTTGAACATTTTTTTTCTTTTTCGTTTTAATGGGAAAAAGACAAAGAATAGTACCCGAATGACATGCCTTTCAGGGTCTAAGCTTAGAAATTAAACGACTTATTATCCATTAGGCAAGGTTGTTCACGATCCAGTTTAAGCTATAAAGACAAACCAAACCGAGACATGTTAATTTTGGAGAATAAGAACTGGATCCAATCAAAAACTAGTTCAAAATGAGGTGGTTCAGTTTGGTTTTTTTATATATAAAAAACTTGAAAACCTAATACCAACATAAATTGGCTTTTTTAGGGTTTTTTAATTGGGCATGCATTAAATTGGGCTAAAAAAATCTTTTTGTTGGGTTTAGTTTGTTGATAGGCTTTTTAATAAATAAATAAATAAATTTATTAGTTTTTTAAAGAAAACTAGCCATATTAAGCTAAATTAAGCAACAAGTTCATTAGTCCATTCGTTAGATGTTATAAAACAATGACCCCTAACAGAAACCAAACTCCAATCTCTTATATATATTTCATGTCTTCTGATTTTAAACCAAAATCCCACTAAAGCCCTGCAACCGTAATAATAATAATATACCATGATTTCTAAATAAATCCCTTTACAAAATCCCCACCACAAAAAGAAAAAATAATTGTTTTCTCATAAAGTAACTACAAATGCAGGCTCTTTTTTATGAATAAACAGATTCCACAACCATTCATTCTTAACCAAGTAAGAATATTAAAATATAAAAATTTATAAAACATTTTTCAAAACCCCAAATGTAAATTCCTTTTAATTGCAATCAAGCAACAAAGTTAAATCACAAAATAAATAAGCAAATTCAATTACAAAATATCTAAATCTCTAAAAATTAACCAAACAAACACTTAGATTAAACTATAGGAAAAACACAGCAACAACTGAAATAACTCCCACCCCTTTAAGCACAGCAACTAACATGAAGAATGGAGTGTCAAAGTACAATTTATTTTGCAGATTTTATACCGTAAAAGCTCAATCTAGACCCCAAATTGTAGATGTTTCAAGACTCACGACCACTAATAAAAGAAAGGAGAAAAAAATTACAATTAGCAATGGTAAAGCCCTAACTACTAATTAGTAATTACATTTCAAATTAGGAGAAGTTAAAAGATAAAATTGAATATTACCTTTGAGAGAAGTCTTCAATCAAGAGGGAGAATGAGAGAGAGAAGTCAGGGGGGATGGGGATGTGGGTATGGTTCGGCTAATGTGAAAGTGTGAATTGTGAAGTAAGATAAGGATGTGGGTTTTGTTTACTTGTAGTAGCTAGGGTTTTGTTTGCTTAAAGAGAGATGGAAGATCAATAGAGAAGGAAGAACGAGAATAGTGAGATGAAGAGAAGTGAGATAGGGATGTGGGTTTGGTTTGTTTAAAGAGATATGAAAGATTGATAAAGAAAGAAAAACAAAAATAAGAGAGATGGAAGAAAGAAAGAGATGGTTTGGTTTCTCTAGTTGTGTTTGGCAGTTGTTTGGTGAGATGAAAGGATTATGTTAGGGTTAGGTTAACTAGTAAGGACTTATAATTTATACCCCTTCTTTTTTTAAGATATTTAGTTATTTTTGTAAGGTACAATTTGGTTTCGCAGTTTCAGTTTTTGAAATCATAACTGAACCGAGTCTATTTATTGATTTTTCAAAACTATTTAATCAATTTTTCCTTTTAGTTCGGTGTTTTCAATTATTTTTTTTATTTACTCGGTTTTTTTGGTTAATAGATTTTTTTTTAACACAGAAAATTAGGACATTTTCCTACAATGTCTTTTTTCAAATTGGTCTCTAAACTCTTCAAACTTTTCAATTAAGTCTTTAATAGGACTTAATCTTAGGAAATCCATTCAATTTCACCCTTAATTGAGTTAATTAATTTATAAAAACTTCGAAACTAGTCTCTAAAATTTCTTGTTCCTTCAATTTCATCCTTAGCTTTCTTTAATTAGACTTTAAAGTTTTGTACTTTTTACAAAATGGTCCTCGATTTTAAAATTCTTTGGTTTGAACCTTAATCAACTTTTAATATTTAAATTTCTTTCATTTGAACCCCTAATTGCACCAATTTAGCCTTTTTAAGTTCCAATTTTTTCCCTAATCTTTCAATTTTTATGAATTGATCCGAATTGAACCTTATTAATTGTTCTTATTTTAGCCAAATTGACTTTCTAACTTAATTTTGCTTTTAATTAAGCTCTTGATTAAATCAATTAGGCTCTGTAAAAGTTTGATTAAGTCCCTGAACTTAATTAATTTGCTTCAATATCTTTTTTAATTTGATCCTAAATTCTCATTATTATTTTTCAATTAGACCCTCCATTGTTGAAATTGAGCTCCCAACCTAGGCCACTTGGTTCAATTTAGTCCTTCATCCTTCAATTAACTCCTCATTGTCTGTTTTTCATTTTCTTTTTTAATAGTTTTTTGGGAACCCAAAATTGTTATGGCATAGGATATAAAAAAGAAATGTGAAGTGTATTACAGTTATCTAACATCGAAAAATTAAAAAACAATTTATATGAATGTAGTTATATATAGTTTTTCCACATTGAAAAATTAAGAAACAATGCAGGAGAATGTAGGCTATAAAAGAAAATGTTGAATGTAGTATAGTTATTTCACATTGAAAAATTAAGAAACAATCCATGTAGATGTAAACTATATATAATTATCTCACATTAAAACGTTAAGAAACAATTCATGTAGATGTAAACTATATAAAAAAAAATATGTGAGGCCAAATATTCATGAATTAATTTTACTTAGTCAACTGAGTTTTGGGTTGACATGATTGGTCGCTCAGCTTTCACCAAGCCAATTGCAAGCTCAAGTTTTTGTGATTTGAAACTTAATCAAGATCCTAGATCATGGATTCACCTGCCGAGCTGGGTTTCATAACTATTGTTATACCAGGATGTAAAACTAAATTTGGTGTGGTCATATACTATTCTAATTTACATTTAATGTGAAAATACTAATTTATTTATATTTTTAATATTAAAAAGATTGAGGTCTTTTTTCAAAAAGAATTATAGAATGAGAAAAATATATAACCATCCTTTTTAAAAAGTAATATTTCTCTTACATAAAATAAAAATAAAAAAAAATAAAAAAAAAACAAACAGAACTTAAAGGACTGGCCAATATAGTCAAATTCTATTTATAAATATGATAAGTTAATAATTTCTTAAAGACTTATTTAATGAATTTTTATATATAATATCCCAGTAGTTCAATTTTTTTGTAAGGAAAAATAAAAGAAATTAATTTAATTTTTTCAAGTGAAAATAAGCATGCTTTGAGCATTATTGAAAAATCAGAGGAGGTTGACAAAACAAAGGGCACTTGATTTTAAATAAAACACAATTAGAAGATATCAAACATAATTGAATTTTTTTAATTATATATTGAGTTAAATTTTAGAAAAGAGTGTAAGGTTGGGGCATATAACACCACCAGAAAATTTGCTGTGCCAAGGAGCGATCAATGAATAAAAAGAGGCCACTCCGGACTGTGGATATCCTGACAACATTCTTGAAAGTTGATGTAGAGCATGTTTTTTACAAATTTAGTGGTTATTTTAAAAAAATATTTTTTTAAAAATATATTAAAATAATATTTTTTATTTAAAAAAATAATTGTAAGATTTTATAAAAATATTTTTTAATAATAAAAATAAACTAATTCTTATTTATTAATTATAATATGAGGTTAGTGGCTCGTGACTTTTTTTATATAGAGGGTATGTGAAATAATATTAGTAATTTTTTTATTTAAAAATGTATTAAAATAATATTTTTTTAAATTTATTTTATCTTGAGTATATTAAAATTATAAAAAATATAATTTTTAAAAACTTAATTTAAAATTTTATAAAATTATTTTTTAATCATAAAAATAAATTAGATCTTATTTGCTAAATTATTGTTTCTTATCTTTTTTTATATGGAAAGTGATTATAACAATAATATTTATTATTTTTTAAAATATTTTTTATTTTAAAATATATTAAAATAATATATTTTTCAATTTATTTTTAACGTGATTACATTAAAATTATTTAAAAATATAAAAAATATAATTTTAAAAAAATTTTCAATTAAAACG
>Ga0325402_1001217_pt1 | contig 20529 bp, 18 predicted proteins | sample PopdelMetagenome_22_FD_207212 | JGI IMG/M metagenome (GOLD analysis project Ga0325402, IMG submission 207212) | Populus deltoides microbial communities from Bellville, Georgia, United States - Xylem-PdKOR-R3 | ecosystem: Host-associated > Plants > Phyllosphere > Stem > Wood/Secondary xylem...
AAAGAAAACAACGTACATGGTGTGGGAGGCATGATGGACTAAATAATTTTACTGTATTTTTCTCAATAGCACTTTCCAGAATAGCATGCATTTCCATCTCTTCTTGCAACTGCTGTTGTAATCTCTGTACCTGTTATAGAGGCCCATCCATAAGCATAAGGTTAGCTATGATCCAACAACAATTAACTGAATTTCTATGTACACATCAACAAGATTAGATACAATATGATGCAGTAAGATGCTCTCTCACTTCAATTTAAGTCACCATATGATAGCTAAGAGGCAATTGAAGATAGCAAGCAGATACCATTTCAAAGCATGATGCCTCACTTAGAAGAGTACAGGATGGATAGTGGCGTGTAAGTACTTTCCATGGACTGCAAAAAAGCTATCTGGAGTGCACTTTTACAGACAACACACTAAATCATTTGCAAAACTCACCCTTTAGACATTCTACACTTCAAACTCAACATAAAGCAAAATATCAGTCCTACAGGGCCACTACAAATTTCTTTTATTCGCCGATACTTTCCTTGTCATGAAGGCAGAACTTAAATGTCATCAACTGTTATTTCTCAAAAACCATCAATGCAGTTGTGGAATCACCCCCCTGCCTTTATAAAAATGCACCGGTTTTGAAGTCATAAGCATCCTCTATGCATATTTAGCACAACCATCACAAGTCACGTTCCACAGCCTAATAATACAGACAAAAGTTCAGCATGAAATGCCTATAGCAAAGCCTCCAGTAAACTGTTGGAACCATGAGATACTATCCGGATGAATCACAACAAGGGTGTTTTTCTCAGCCAATTAGAAGCCCGTTACCAGCTATGTTTCCACTTAAGGGGTCATGAGAGGGTCAATTTCTACTTTGGAGACGGTACAATTCTTCAATGGTTTCTATTAAGTGTCTACTCTCAAGACATGAACCTGCAACTTTGTGGTTGAAAGCCCAAGACTATTATCACTGCATCAGAAAACAATGGAGCACTGGGAAAATTGGAGTATAAAAGCACTATTTGCAGCAATAATGAAAAAGCCCCTTGCTTTAGGTGCTGGGGATCATGGAACTGGCTTAACTCGAGGTCATTCAAATATCTAGTTTTATGCCATCCATCAAAGGCATACATAACACAGACAGTGCTCTTTTGTGCATTTTCCGATGCATCATATTTTATAGCTGTCATCAATTATTGACTACCAGCTCAAAAGAATCTCAATTTGTTTTCTATAACAAAAGCATTTCAGATCTATTGTCAACACTCTATGCATATTAAAATCCCTTGGTTTCACAAACAAATACATAAGAAATGCAAGTCAGAGACCAAAACTCAACAAAATAACAGTGTGACTGTGAGGCTTGCAGGAGGAGAGATCTTACATCCCGTTCAAGTTGGATTCTATAAGGATAAGGATTGCTGCTTCTAATGCACGATGCAAAACTTCCAGCCTCTTCATTCACATTGTTTGCCTGCAAAACATCAAAATCCACATGAATTGCATTTTTGAACTATAAAAACAGATTAAATGAATGAGCAAGAAAATAGTACCTCCAAAAGTGTCAAGAAGATGAAACATAACTATCAAATTAAAGACCAATTACTATAAAGCCGAGTGTTGTGCTACAAAAGCTTATGCCTTTGGATCCAAGACAGATAATTTACAGGAACTTTCCAGTCAAAGCTACCCTTTTCAGATTTAATTAAGCTGTCATAGTTTAAAGGTCTACATACAAATGACAAATTAAGTGCTTCCGTTGACAACTACAGTAAAAATTGAAGAAATTAATATCAAAAGAAAGCACCAAATGAGCTGAATTATGAGAGCAAAATTGAGCAACCAATCGTCCCCAAAATGGATAAGTTAAAGTGCATTTTTTGTTCAACATTTTGTTGTTATAGAACCCAATCCTTCTTCCAATGCCTCCCACCACCCCAAGTGAAAATGAAGAGTCAGCCAGTACCGACCTCCAATGAAGAGCTGGTGCTCCAGACTTCATCTGCAAGATCTTCCTGAGTTTTTGAATTGTCATAGGTCACCTCAGAATACAGAATTTTAGAGGTAGAATCACTTCTGCAGATTTTGCCAGTAAAAAGTTGAAGAAAGCATTAGAAGTGAGCATTAAAGCAGGGTTCCAATTATAACCGGAGAAATGAACCAGCAGCAAAGGTGGGAGGGGGGGGACTTACTGGCTGAGCATAACTGGAGAGGCACACATCCTGCGATCACAGGGCTTGGCACGTTCTAAAATCCCCCAAGCATCTTGGCTTCTGTACGCAGATAGGATTTATGCCATGTACAAACAAGTATAATAAAAGCTTACAGATCCATGCTAAGAGAAAGGACTTGAACATTAAAGTGGTAACCTAAGAAAGGGTTTTAGTCAACATGATCAATCTTAGGATAATATAAAAGACAAAGGCACAATGAGATGCATAATTAGAGAAAAAACTGTGCAACCTGTGAAGTGTGAACATATAATGAGGACAAAAAAATTCATGAATGCCACAGCTACTAGTCATTGTCAACACAACCAAACAAAAACAATTAACACAAGTGTGAGCTCGGGCAGCTTCTGTTTCTAGCGAAAGACCATACCGATACAACTTGAAAAGGAAGGCCATAAAAAGAGAAAGGGGGGAAAAAGAGCAAGTAGAATCGCTTGTGTGGGTGGTGAGTTTCTTTCACCAAACCAATTGTATTGTTTTCACCACATGAAAATCAGAGCAGAGGAAAAAGGCAGTAGATTCTGTAAATCATGACCATATGAATGACTGGCTCCAAAAAGAGAAACGAAAATCTAACAAGTCAAAGTAAAGGGCTTAAAAAAAGAAAAGCGAAAACAGCTCCACAAGGAGGAAAAGTAGAGGGGAAAGTGGGGTACCTCCCTAACAGTCTGGAAGACAAAAGTTGTTTCCTTTGTTAGTAAGAACTACGGCATTCCACAAACCACACACCCTTGAAAGGTTTTCAAATGAAGTTGATTCACTCTTTGTTTCATTCCAATTCTTAATCGAAAAAGAAATTAGTGATGGGTCATAGGTCATGGGCCAAAAACATTGGGATTTGTATTTAAAAGAGAAAAGGAGAGGAGAGGGGGGCAAGAAGCAGCAATGGATTGACTAATGGAGTAGAGGGGGTTTTGGTATGCAAGAGTTACAATCCATAGGACAACGAGGAAGTGAATCAATGAAGCAAAAGAACAATCTCAAGGACTGGTTATTAGCAGTGGTCCCTCTCTCCCTTTCTCTCCTTTTCAATTTTCAAACAAAGCAGGTATTTTTCTCTCTTCCTCCCTCCTGACCGACTCCATCAACATTTCAAACTCGACCCAAAAAACAAACAGAAGAAAACAACAGGAAAGATTACCCATTTCTAGATTTCAAAAATCCCAAACAAAGAGAGATATGCATGCAGGAATGTAATTTAAAATGGTATGGAGCAGACAAATTATAATAGAGAGAAAGAGAGAGAGAAACCTTGAAGGAAGGAACATTGACAATGATGATGATGATGATGATGATGATTAAGAGGCGCTGAAAGACCCCATTTTCTTTTCTTGAAAATCAAAAGATTTAAGTCCAAGCAGTTTGCTTGTATTACTAGTATCTATTTTGTGCCTCCTCTCTTGAGTTGAGAAGAAAGTCAGAAACTTGAAAAGGAAATGTCGTAGAAGCAGTATCAGTCCAACACTACTAGCTGCAGCAGCAGTGCCTCTCTCTTTTCTTCTGGCTGAAAGGATGATTCAAAAATCTTCGCTTTCTTTCACTAAAAAACGGGAACAAAGACAAAAAGAAGACAAAGATACAGCTGAGCTACTAGCCATTAGCCAAGCAAGGAAACAATTTATTTTTTTCCAAAAATCAAGGGAGGGAGGGAGGGAGGGAGGGAGGGAGGATCTAGTTCAAAAATTACGAAAATAAATGTTTTGGTTAAGATATATTATTTATTTAATTTGATCGTGCTGCAAGAGAACAAAAGAGTGGGTGTGGAGTCACGGGGCTCTGTGTCTGTTCTACGTACAGTTACAGAACATGTTAATTAATGTAATAAAGTCAAGTAATTAATTATTTAATTATTCTTTTGAATTTTGAATTTAACAATTCTTCCATAGAAATGTTTTTTTTTTTAATATCTTTGATCCCTCAAATACGTCGATTAAATTTATTTATTTTTGGTATGGTTTTAAAAACGCGAATGATGCATTAAAGAAATTAATAATGGTTTCTTTTAAATGTTTAATTTAAGGTTTTAATAACACAAGTAAACAAAAGAATCTGATCTCCTTACTGCCAAGTCAATTCCTTAAATTTTCTCAAATGAAAATGTTGTTTTGTTATAGGATTAAGGTCAGAGAGAATTAAGTATAGCCCTAATAATAATAATAATAATTGTGATTAATTTTAAATAAATATAATTTATCAATAATATAATTAATTTATGTAAAGTAGAAAGCTAAGGGATAAAAAAAATTAAATATCAAACCATTAAATATACAATATCATTTGGTTAATCTTTATCAAATCTTTTTTCACTACTTAAAAAAAATATATATTAGGTTAGGCTGGAGTCAAGCCTGATGAGGCAGGCTAGACCTTTTTAAACTCAGTCTGCTGCTGAATCGTGTCCAGCCCAATATATATTTAATAATAAAATAATATTAGTATTAAAAAATCAAAATTTTCGAATAACATTTTAAAAATATTTGTGGATTTCTACATGTTTTTCCATCAATTTTATATAATATTGGATTGTAGACTTACATTATAAGATACAAATCTGGTATTAAAAATACTTGATTTTCTCTAAAACTTAAAAAAAAATCAAAAATTTCAACAAAAAAAATTAATTTCCTATTTCCGAAAAAAATACATTTTTTCTTTGGGCATATGACTAAATGCTAAAAGTTTTTCATGCATGTTTTTTAAAAAATAATAAAATCATTTTTATCATGTTTTTTTTAATACAAAATAAATATTATTTATTAGATTTTATCTAAAATATAAAAAATCTCATTATAATTAGTTTGTGATTCAAAATGCTTGGAATTAGTTATTTCTAAGAAATAAATAAGTTTTATCTTTAGAATCATCCGCAACAGGCTGTCCGAAGGATATGTTTGGTTTAGCTTTTGTGGTTAAGGTTGTGGTTGGGTATAACCTAATTATACATAAAACTCAACCACAAAAGCTAATATTTCTTGCTTTTTATAGCTTTTTAGTGGATCCCATACTCAAACCTCAACCTCCACCTCTAACCCAAATACCCTCCAAGCCTGACAAAGGAAATCCAATGTGGTCAATTGCTGCACATATTGATGCTCCCTGCCACCAAAAGATTGGATGAAGCTGATTCGGAGGCAGATTTTATATTTACACCACCCAGAAGGATGTCTATCATCGAATCACCTCCACTCCATGGTTCAGAAGGTAGATCTGCATACACCATCGATTTCCCATCTAGGACGAATTCTTCAACGAGGCAGAGCAGCTCATCCGAGCAACATGCTTCTGCAAACAAGTTTCTTGCCTCAACATCAGAAACAACTGCATTTATCTCTCTGGCAAAAGAATCTAAGCCGAGGAGAAAATCCGGATCCGAAAAGCTTCGAAATTTCCCCCAACGGCAAGCAGAGAAATTCAGCAGCAGTAAAGTGAAAAATGTGCAAGCCTTCTCCTTGGGTAATATTTTCCCTTCCATTTTAAGAGCACGCAAGATCTTTTGAGCCATACAATCTGCTTGAATGTCCAAAGAACAGCGAGCCAAACAAGTTCACGTGTAGAACCAAGTTAACCTTCAATTGGAAACTTCAGGCCCTCATATCTAGAACTAGGTATGTTCAGCATCTCAGTGTCCAAATCAGATCCAGGATCCCTGGTCCGACCATCAGAAACTTTTCCAGAATCCATGGTGTTACAGGTGCCTCTTCTATTGCCTAGAATATCAAAGGAATCTGCAGGACCTTCATCTTCATGCAGTAAATCAACACGGGAAATTCCAAAGGATCTGTCTTTCAGTTGACTGGAACCAATTTCTACATCAATGGCGTCTGAGCTAGAAGAAGTCACTATAGATTCCTTTCCATTCGGTAAGCGTCCAAGGAAGGTTTCAACAAGTAAGGGTTTATTAGCAGATATTTCGGCACCTGAAGACCCTATCTCATGAAGAGTTGGGGACATAGGCATTTCCATTGCTCCTGTAACACTCCTCGTCTGCAGAGTTATCCAAGTCCAGCAATTTCATGTAATCCCCATTGGCTACTTCCTCAAAACTTACCATATCTTCGGGGCTACTTTCAAAAGAATCACTCAAATCTCTCTTCGAGATTTTACCTCGGCGATAGTGATGTCCCTCTCCAATAACTAAGAATTTCTCATATTTTTCATATAAACTCTAATGTATTTACAATTGTATGATTTTTGTTTACATTCTCTCTTGATATGGATAATATAATTGAAACTTGTGTATCGATCACTCACTCAGATCACTCACTCATACATAGGATATTTAAAAGTGTTTTAAATATAGTAAATATGAGAATAAATACTTTAGTATTAGAATATAAAAGTTTAAATTATCCTAACTTAGAGTATAATAAAATCGATGATTTTTAGTATGTATTTTAATTGAAATAGCTTCTCACATCTTAGTGTTTAAAAGTCATGTAGGATATTCTTTCATTTTTATTTTTGCAAGAATAAAAGCTATTAAATATCACTGATAATTAAAATGATTAATTGATTCAGATTAATCAAGTTAATTAGTTGATCAATTCCTATAAATTCCCAGGCGTTCATCTCTAATAAATAAGTGGTCAACCAGTTCCTATAATTTTTAAGACTTGACATATTTTTATTTAGAGAATTCTTAGACCGATAATAATCTTATTGATGCATGTATAATAAAGTATCTAAGTTCATTTTAATAGCTATTATCAAGATAAGATATAAGAATTTATATAAACACTAAAATGAATATTTAATTCTAAATTTTTATTTGCTTTGCATCCTCGACATTTTCATTAATTTCTTCATAAAATCTTTCATGTTTATTAATATGATACTTATATAAACTTATTTAAAATTTATTTTCAATCAACCATGTTATTAATCTAATTTTTCATTTTAGTGTTATCATCAAAATATATAAAAGATATAAATATGTGACCGAAAGGTTAATAAAATTGGGTGTAATGTTTATATTAACTCATATCACTCCATAATAATAAAAAGTTGTGTAATGTATTATGTTAATGTACATAGTATTGTTTTAAAACTTGATATAACAAGTTGATCCATGATCCAAAGCTTAAATCGGGTTAGATTTTAATAAATTAGTTGGAGAATTGACTTCACATGATTTAGTCAAAACCTAAATTGATCTATAACATGCTACTCTAAAAAAAACCTAGTCAAAACAATATTATTTTTTTTCTAAATAATACTATTTTCACTTTTTTCTGAATAATTGATTAGTTGATTAACTGTTTTTTGGTTCAATTTTCTTTTAAAAATTTTTAGTTGCATGAAAATTATTAAAATTGATGTTTTTTAGATATTGTTTATTGATTTTAATTTATTAATATTAAAAAATAGTAATTAAAAAATACAATGCATTACCGACTTAGAGCGTGTTTGGCAGTGTGGTTGCGGGTGCTTTTCAAATAACTTTTCGTGCCAAAATGCATGCCAATGATGTTTTTTTATTTTTTAAAAATCATTTTTGACATCAGCATATCAAAACGATCCAAAACATGTAAACCATATTTAATTTTAGTAAAAAACAAATTCAAAATTTTTAAGAACACAACCGCAACCGCAGCCGCAGCCGCGTTCCCAAACATATTCTTAGTTTGTACGAAGAAGAAAGAGATCCACGAGAAGAAGGCTTGTGTTGAATTTATTTGGAAGCTGAAGAGAGGACAAATTGGGTAGTTTTTGTTTTGTCATTTGACATTGTCATTAATTTATGTGTGCAGATATCTAATTTAAGAAATAAAAATATGGAAATTAAGATGGACAGAGAAGCCCATGTCAGTTAAGAAATTGGGCTGGGCTGGGCTGGGCTGCAGGACTTAGGACTTGAGTTATATGATGATGGGTCAAAATTAAATAGAGGGAATCCAATCAAATCCACACATTGGAGTCCTCAGCATATTATTGCGTTAGCATATTTGCTAGGGTTTAAAAAAAAGCAGTCAGAGGAAGTGAAGGAGGTGGAGATGATGACCCCAGAGGAGTTAGAGCGTAAAAAGAAGAAAGAAGAAAAAGCTAAGGAGAAGGAGCTCAAGAAACTTAAAGCTGCCGAGAAAGCTGCCAAATTCAAACAACAACAACAACAACAACAAAGTGATTCTTCTTCTGCTTCCAAAAAGAAGAAGAATTCGTCTAGGCGAGATTCCTCTGCCGCCGATGACAATCCTCTTGATTATGAAGATCCACCCACCCCTTTTGGTCAAAAGAAGTTGCTTTCCTCTCAAATGGCTAAACAGTACAATCCCACTGCTGTTGAGAAATCGTAATATCTTTCTCTTTTCTTATCATTTTTATGCTCCTTGATGATTTCTCAAAGGTAATTGCGTTCTTTCTTTCTTCCTTTCAATCAACACGAAAAACAAAGATGGTATGCCTGGTGGGAAAAGTCTGGATATTTTGTAGCTGATGCTAACAGCTCCAAACCCCCTTTCGCCATTGTAAGCTAACCTTTCTTTTTGCATCATCATCATCGTTACAGTTTTATTGGTTTGTAGACTATTTTATTATGAACTTTGATTTCTTTTCTCTGCAGGTGCTTCCCCCGCCAAATGTCACTGGAGCTCTTCATATTGGCCATGCCCTTACTGCTGCCATTGAGGTCTGCTACCACCTTTCTTCTTTCTCTTGTTTCCATTTTTTTTACTGTACTTCTTGTTAACAAATCTGCTTCTTGTTGTATACAGGATACTATCATTCGTTTCAAGAGGATGTCAGGGTTTAACGCCTTGTGGGTCCCCGGTGTGGACCATGCTGGGATAGCCACGCAGGTTATTCTCTCTCTATTTCCTTTCCTTGTTTGTTTATTTTATATGTGTGCTCATTGTTGATATGCTTGTATGATCGACAAAAATGTGACCTTCTTTGTTCGAATGAAGATTAACCTTTCAAATTATGTGAGCTGAGAAGCATGCTTTTGTGTATGGTAATCTGCAGGTAGTGGTAGAGAAGAAGCTAATGCGTGATCACCACTTAACCAGACATGATCTGGGTCGTGAAAAATTTGTATCTGAAGTAAGTTTGACTCGCTCTCATTCATGATTTCTTTGTCCTTTATCAAGCTTTCCATGCCCATTTAATGTCTTTTGACATTCTGATATGCAGGTTTGGAAGTGGAAGGATGAATATGGTGGTACCATATTAAAGCAGCTACGCCGGTTGGGTGCATCTCTCGATTGGTCTCGTGAGGTAAAGGAGTATTATTTCAGTCTTTCATTTCAATCTAAGAAATTAATGTTACTTTGCTAAATCAATTTGTACCCTGGATAAAGTTATTACCAGCATTTCTTTTCCGAAGTTAACTTTCCTCCCTCCCATTCCCTTTTCAGTGTTTTACTATGGATGATAAAAGATCAAGGGCTGTGACAGAGGCATTTAATCGCCTGTACAAGGAAGGTCTCATCTATAGGTATTATTGCTGGGGTGAAACTTTGATTGTGAATAAAACAACTTGATGTCAGCAAATGGAGGCTGCTATCTAAATGAGCAATTGACTGGACTTCACCATAGCTTAACTATTTAATATTTATTTTGATATCTTCAGCTAAATAAGGGTTCATTGTCCAGCTGCATACTATATTGAAAAAATTCATGCTATTTATCTTTTCTTCTGCTCAATGGTTTGAGGTTTTCTCTCATGCAGGGATATTCGGCTAATAAATTGGGACTGCACCTTACGAACAGCTATATCTGATGTCGAAGTACGCTATTTTTGTTTATTGAAGTGTGGGTATATTTTTGTGTGTGATGTTCTAATCATCTAGAAATTGCCTTTCTGTTGTAGGTAGATTATGTGGATATCAAAGAAAGGAAGTTGCAAACTGTTCCTGGAAACAAGGAACCAGTGGAATTTGGTGTTTTGACCTCATTTGCTTATCCTCTGGAGGGAGATCTGGGTGAAATAGTGGTTGCCACAACTCGGCTGGAAACTATGCTGGGTGATACGGCTGTTGCTATACATCCTGATGACCCAAGGTACAGCCATCTGCATGGAAAACTCGCAACTCACCCATTTAATGGAAGAAAACTTCCAATAATTTGTGATGCTATTCTTGTTGATCCTAATTTCGGGACTGGTGCTGTTAAGGTAAGACTGCATCCTGGAACTTAGAATGTCAAATTTGATTTTTTTTAAATCTCTCTGTGGTATAATATTTTACGATGGTTTGCAGATCACTCCTGCACACGATCCAAATGATTTTGAGGTTGGGAAGCGTCATGATCTGGAATTTATTAATATCTTCACTGATGACGGGAGGATCAATAGTCTTGGCTCAGAGTTTGCAGGGATGCCACGGTTTGAGGCTCGTGAGGCAGTGAAGGAAGCATTACAGAAAAAAGTATGATTGTTGTGTCATATAACTGTTTTTGTTCAATTTGATATAAAATTTAATGGATGTCAAGTAGAATGACTTTGTCAAATAAATAACCTCTCTCTCTCCCAAAACAATTTTTCATAAATAGATATGCAATCTGTTTATTTTGCTTTGCATCCCTTCAGATACAGCTCAAGGGAAATACATACCACGTACATGCACCCATCTTTTCCTGTCATTATGCTAATTCCTTGTTTTGCCTACTTATGGCAGTAAAGTTTGATTCGGTAAACATATTTATTGATTGTAGGGATTGTATAGAGGTGCTAAAAACAATGAGATGCGACTTGGTTTCTCTTCAAGAAGCAATGATGTTGTAGAGCCAATGATTAAGCCCCAATGGTTTGTTAACTGCCAAAGTATGGCAAAGCAGGCTCTCGAAGTGGCAATGGATGGAGAAATTCCAAGGCTTGAATTTATTCCAAAACAATATTTGGCTGAATGGAAAAGGTTCTCTTATATCTTCTTTTTGCTCTTCATAAGTTTGTTAAGAACAGAGTATGCATCTCAGGAGATTAAAAATAGGGGAAAGAAAAGCTGGTTATGAGCAGACGATCCTTAAGCTTTGCTTTTGATATCATCTTTTATTGGTGTTTGTTCAGGACGAGTCCTTTCTATTCCTTGTACACATGTTCTCTTACAACTTGCATTGTGATTGCTTTAATGTCATGATGCCTCTAGCTAATCTTTTATACCACATTTTGCATTTTAACTTTGTAGCTCGGTCCATTGCCTTTGTAATGTTTATATATCTATATGGCCGTGACAGATGGCTTGAGAATATACGCGACTGGTGCATCTCAAGGCAACTTTGGTGGGGCCATCGTATTCCTGCATGGTATGTTACACTTGATGACGATGAAATGAAGGAAATTGGTTCTTACCATGACCACTGGGTTGTGGCTAGAAATGAGGAGGATGCTCTTGCAGAGGCTAGTCAGAAGTTTTCTGGGAAGAAGTTTCAGATGATCCAGGATCCAGATGTACTGGACACTTGGTTCTCCTCTGGTTTATTTCCATTATCAGTGTTGGGGTGGCCAGATGATACTGATGATTTAAGAGTGTTTTATCCGACTTCAGTTCTTGAAACTGGGCATGACATTTTATTCTTTTGGGTTGCTCGGATGGTGATGTTAGGAATTAAACTGGGAGGTGATGTACCTTTTAGGAAGGTCAGTAAATAAGATATCTAAAATTTCATTTGAGTTTGTAATGGTTGTTATTCTTCTGCCAAATCCCTTTACTTCTGAGGTATATATTGATTATTTGTTTTCCATGCAGGTTTACCTGCATCCTATGATTCGGGATGCACATGGCCGTAAGATGTCGAAGTCTTTGGGAAATGTTGTTGACCCACTTGAAGTAATAAATGGGGTAAGCCTCGAAGGCCTGCACAAGAGGCTTGAGGAAGGTAACTTGGATCCAAAAGAGCTGAATGTGGCAAAAGCAGGACAGAAGCAAGATTTCCCTAATGGTATAGCTGAATGCGGTGCAGATGCTCTTCGATTTGCTCTCGTCTGTTATACCGCTCAGGTTCACGCTTCGCATATTGATATGTTTGTGATTTAGCTCCTATTATTTGAATAGTTGTTATTGTCACCTCCATACTTTGCTGATCTGGTTTCATCATTTTCTATTTCCAGTCCGACAAAATAAATTTGGACATTCTACGAGTTGTTGGATATCGTCAGTGGTGTAACAAACTGTGGAATGCTGTTCGATTTGCAATGAGCAAACTCGACACTGATTACACTCCTCCACTGACATTACCGCTGGAGGCAATGCCTTCAAGCTGCAAGTGGATACTCTCTGTACTTAACAAGGCTATATTCAAAACTGTGTCAGCTATGAATTCTTATGAATTTTCAGATGCTGCCAGTACTGTGTATTCATGGTGGCAATATCAGTTTTGTGATGTGTTTATTGAAGCAATCAAACCTTACTTTTCTGGTGATGGGCCATCATTTGCTGCCGAGAGGAGTTCTGCACAAGATACTCTTTGGGTATGCCTGGACAATGGACTGCGATTGCTTCACCCCTTGATGCCGTTTGTTACTGAAGAGTTGTGGCAACGCCTTCCTCCAGCCAGGGGCCACACAAGAAAAGAGTCAATTATGATATCCGAATACCCTAAAGTTGAAGATGTGAGTTCTAGTTGTACTTTACTGGTGCTCACAATGATGATAAATGTGGGACCAACACCATACTTTTAATGTTAAGTCAGTTTTCTCTGATGATTTGCCCTCTTTTCCACTCTGTAGGCCTGGAAAAATGAAGAGGTAGAATATGAAATGGACCTTGTTGAGTCCACTGTTAAATGTCTAAGGTCCTTGAGGGCTAAGGTGCTTGGGAAGCAAAAAAATGAAAGGTGATCATTCAAAATAACTTCTACTGTGCATGCAAGTTTAGTTTATTGTTCCCCTTTGTGTTTAAGACTAGTTTAATTGTGTGCATAGGATGATTTGGTTTCAATAGTGTTGTTCCTCTGTTTGTTTGGGATTTCTCTAATATGAAAATAAGACTTTTGTTTGGTAGTGTCTTAGTAAGTTTTTTCTACTTTATTTGAAAATGTCAGTCTTCGTTCTATAATAATTCGTTTTATTTCCAGGCTACCAGCTTTTGCTTTTTGCCTGAATGAAGATATCTCGAAGGTCATTACAAGCTACCAATTGGAGATTTTAACCCTTGCGACTTTATCAACTATGAAGGTACACCATCACTTTCGCTTTATGTTAGTATCCTGATATTTACCTTATTGTTTATAGTGGTGTGATTCTTCAATCCCCTGCCCTTTTTTGGCTTAAGATAGGAGGAGTCCTTCCACACATGTTATCACTTTTGGGACTTCAGCATATAGCTAGCGAGTTTTTAAGTTACTAACCAGGAGTTTGAAATTACTGTTAGGCTCTTGGCCACAACCTTTATGCAAGCCAAGAAGTACCTTTGTGAAGACTATTTTTTTGGTGTTGTACTATAGTTTGATGGAAATTATCATAGTAAATGTCTATTCTCTTTGGCTTTACAAGAGTTAAGAAGTAAAGATTTTTTGCAAGTGAGAAGCAATGAAGAATTCAGATTACTTAATAAAGGTGCTAAGAATTCCAACCCATTTTTATGTTCCATTGTTACCTTAATTAAATTAATAGATGTAATTAATTCGGATTAATTGCAGATGTAAGAATGTTGGAAGCCACCCTAATTCTTGCACCATATCAAGTTGCAAAAACAAAGTGAGGAAGCAGAAAAAAAGGCTAGTCTAGTTTTCATTTTGAATTCCTACCAACTGTGCTGCATGGTTTGAAGTTTAATATGGCACTCATGAAACTTACCAACCTACCACTCTAAAAATGTGTCCTGTGTAATGGTATCATTTCATTGCTGATGAGCATGCCTGAAGCTCTGCTTGCAAAGTTGGTTGCTTCATTCAAATATTCATCATTTTTGAAACAAAATATCCTGCAGGTTCTGTTGAGTGAGAAAGATGCCCCTCCAGCTGGATGTGCATTTGAGAATGTTAATGAGAATCTTGCAGTCTATCTCCAGGCTGAAGGAAAAGTTGATGCAGAAGCAGAGCTTGAGAAGATGAGAAACAAAATGGACGAGATACAAAAGTAAGTCTTGTCTTCTCAACAAAAACTATGTTTCTATTTAGAAATGCACACGAATATACTTCCATATACGTACGAATAGGTGTATGTGCACGTCATTTATTTGTGTGTGCAGGACAGCCTGTCATTGATGTCTGTATGTGTATTTCTACTTGGTGCTTCTAGATGCACTTATGATTTGTCACTCTGTGCTGTATAAGCCTGTTGTAATAAACCTTCAGGAATGTTCATAACTGTAAAGTTTGAAGTAAATAGGAAGTGGAGTTTACACAATAATTAACAAGTCGAAAAAAACAATGCTGGCATGGATTTCTACAAATATTTAATCTATTACTCTTCACTATTCAAAGTCAACAAGGAACACTTTTAGGAAACCCAAATATGAAAAGATTTGACATTTTTATAGTGCTGGAATTTAGCCGACCCTGACTACTTTGGCATTTGAGGCTTGGTTGTGCTGCTGCTGATTGGTCATGGTTGATTTTTGTAGTTTCACTTGACCTTATTAGATGTAGATGGGAAAAAAGATTGTATTGAGAGACTACTGTCTTTTGTCATTTGATAGAATCTTCATGTCCATTTCCTTTTTTTGAAACTTTCAACAGACAACAAGAGAAATTGGAGAAGATGATCAACGCATCTGGCTATAAAGAAAAGGTGCCCTCCCATATTCAAGATGAGAATGCCGAAAAGTTGACCAAACTATTTCAAGAAATGGAATTCTTCAAGAAAGAGAGTGAACGGCTGGGAGCCGAGAAGAGCACTAAACTGTAAATTAGGGTCTTCAAAATTCATTTCTTTCCTCTCTAAAGGGTGATTAAAATGTGAAGGTCCTGCATGAGTCGGAAAAACCAATTCAATAGGAGTGGATGAGTGATTCACTGAGCAGAGCATTTTTTTGTCTTGGGTTCAGCTGTGCCGCAGGACTTTGATTTCCTGAGTTTGCTTTATTTATGTATGCGTCAAGTAATATCGACTTTATCCACCAAATAAGTTTCAACTCTTGATGACCAGCATTATCCTTCCTTTTTTATGCCTTTTTTTTAAAAAAGTTCTGTTGAGCTTTTAGCCTACGAGTTCAACATGGAAGAAATATAAATATCAGAATTATGATGAGAAGTAAATGCAGAGTGCACCAATGTTTGAGCAGAGTGTAAGAGAGCAAATTCTTTTTAACTTAAAATTTCATTATCTATTTCTCTTCCCAGTATTCTCGTATTATTTTTCCTTTTCTATTTCTGTACAGCTGATCAAACATGTATCTCTTCTGTTGCTATTGCATCTCGAAACAGACTGTGATGAAGTATTTCAAGGAAAATTTGATGGTGTGAATTTGAGGAAGTATCTAATAGATTGCAAGTATTTCAAGGAAAATTTGATAGTATCTAATAGAACCTTTTTAATATAGAATTTCATTATTATCAATATAACAAGAGAAATTGAGGCATGTCAGTTTTTTCCCCATCAAAACACCGGGGAAGATCAAAGGGACCATGCACGCTAGCTAGATATCAGATTTCCGTGTATTCAAAAGAGCTTTTGTAGGCCCTGCAGACAACATTGAAGAGTTCGTAGAGCAGCTGCTGCATGAACACTGAGTTCGATATCTCTCGGAGTCAGCTGTGATGCCAGATGATGTGTAGGAGAACTTGCACATACTCATGGGAGGAGCATAGTACATTGGAACAGGCAATTTTGAAGGAAGCGTAGGCAATGGAGCTTCAAAATTAAGAACATTTATCACTTGCCTTATAGATGGACGAAGGGTGTAATCTGGATGGCAGCACCATAATCCCACAATCATCAAACACTCCATCTGCCGCTCATCGAAATCTGTACACAGCATCTTGTCAACAGCATCAAGAAGTTGCCCTTCGCCGTAGAGGTTCCATACCCACTCCACGAGCCTTACTTTACTTGGTTCTTGCCTGGTTTCTACTGGCCTTCTTCCACATGTGATTTCAAGGGCGACAACACCAAAGCTATAGACATCTGATTCTTTGCTAGCCTTGCCTGTCGTTACACATTCGGGAGCTAAATAGCCCATGGTGCCGGCCAAAACAGTTGTTTGTGATCCCAACTCATGGTCTACAAGCCTTGCCAGACCAAAATCACCAAGTTTGGCATTGAAATTCGAATCTAACATAACGTTGCTAGACTTGATATCTCTATGCACTACACATTGTTCCCATTCTTCGTGAAGGTACAATAGGGCAGAAGCTAAGCCAAGGGCTATTTTGTACCTTAGGTTCCAGACTAACATGACTTGTCCTCCAAAGAGATGCGAGTCAAGGCTTCCATTGAGCATGAACTCGTAGACTAGAAGAAGCTCACCCCTTTCATGGCACCAACCAATGAGTTGAACCAAATTTCTGTGCCTCAAACGACTGATGATCTTTACTTCTGACACGTACTCCTTTTTACCTTGCTTCGATCCTCTTGACACCCTCTTAACTGCAACTTCTGTGTTGGTACCTTCGTTCAACAATCCCTTGTAAACACCTCCAAATCCTCCTTCTCCGAGCTTTCCCCCCTCCGCAAAGTTGTTGGTTGCCCGAATTAGTTCACGGTAAGTGAACCTCTTAGGCCCAGTCCCCTTCTCAAACTCATCGTCCATGGAGACATCGATGGCCTCATTGTCCTTTTCACAGCGTGTCCTATTTTTTCTCCAGCAGAGAACAAAACATAACACACCTATCCCAAAAGTAGTCAGAACTCCAATACCCACAGCTAAACCAACAACTAATCCTGTTTTCTTCTTATCACTAACTTCCAAGCTTGATTCAAACGTCCAAGATAAAATGTTATGTATTTCAACCCAATCACCTGTGGAAGCAGAGAAACCTATCCTGACCCATTCAGGCAAAAACTCCCTAAGATCAATAATATAATGAAGGGTAGAGTTCCCACCGAACTCAGGGTTTTCAGCATAAGTTAGAAAGACGCTCAAGTTTTTGGTAGTGGAGTTGTAACTTACCCATGCATTTGCCTTTGATCCAGTTTTAATGCTGCTTTTCCAATCGACACTAGCCACGGACACAATGGAGTTCACATCAATGCCTACATGATTATCACTAGGATCCCATTCAATATCTTTTTTGCTATCAAACTCAACAGCAACAATTTGATTTTCTTTGGAGGCACTTAAAGCAGTATGAGGACTAAATAATGCAAGGAGCCCACCACTTGAATCCTGCGGGATCGGAGAGTCTAGTGGTGCAATGAAAAAAGACATCCCATCGCCATACCTTCCCGAGTCTACTGCTTTCATGACGAAGGTGAAATGGGTGGTGAAGTCTGTAAGCCTTCGTGTCCTGGCATCCCAGAGACGGACAGGCTTATAATACGAAGCTCGCCCGGCACTGCCAGTGAGGTTAACATCTTTAGCATTCTTTGTGAGTTGGAGAACATCGTTGGATGAAAACGCATCGCCTTGGAAGGATATGTTGGCCATGTTGGGACTGAAACTGGTGAAGTTGAAGGAAAGTGAGTTTGCATATAGGAACAAGGTGGAGATTGAAAACACAAGAGTAGGGATTTTCTGAGATTGAACAAGGCATGGAATTGAGTTAGGAAGAGCCATCATGATCGAAAAGCATAGACAAAGAGGATGAATGAAGGTGTGATTTGCAAGAAGAGACCTGTGACTCGTTCGACTTTGTGCTTGTCCTCATTATATTTGTTGAATTTTATATTAACTAGTAACGTACCATACCATGTCAAATTATTTTGACATCTTCTCATTTTAAATTTATTTATTTATTTATTTTATATAAAAAAATGTTAGAAATAGACTGCCTTCTAGGTAAAACACTATTTTTTATAATATATTTTTATAGATTATATTTATAATTTTAAAATCTATTCAAAAATGATTTAATTAAAGCAGGATGCGAATAACAAGATATAATATATTTTTATAAAAAAAAATCAAAACTGTTTTAATAATTTTTTTTATATAAAAAAACCAACAACTTGATAAATAGCCGTCTGAATTTTTTTTTTTTTAAACTGAACTAGCCGTCTGAATTATCTATCCAAGTTTTAAATAAAATGATGATGGTTGCATGTGTTCTTCTCATGTTACTTAGTTATACTTAATTGTTGTAATATTTAAGCTCGGAACTAACTCAAAGGATGAAGACTTAGTAAATTATGCGCATCTTTGGATGCATTAATAGAGTAATTAGTGGAATTAAGTATGTGAGGGTTCTCCACATGGATGAATTTAATTCCAAACTATTAGCTGACAGGTTTCCTCGAAGAAATCTCCACTCCTACCTCTCTAATTAATTAATTAATACTCTAAAGCCGACCCTCAATTTATTTTTAACTTGTATTGAATATAGAAGTGTTTGGCCGGCATGCAACTTGTTTATTTGGTGATATCATTTTGACATGGTAAATGTTTTTTAATTAAAATAATATTTTTTTATTTTTGATATTAGTATATTAAAATTATAAAAAATCATCTAAAAAACATTAATTTAATAATTTTTCAAGTAGAAAACAATATGGAGAAATAAAAAAAAAACATGGAGATGCTAATTAATTAGTTGACATTTTTGTTCTTCGAAACGATCATGCTTCTGTGTTTGACATATGGATCATCCACCAGATCTTTATTTTATTAGAGTAATTGTTGTGTTTTGTTCCTTTCATTTGGACATATTTAATAATAAGGTAAAAGGTTGTTGAAACATCCAAAGAACATTGCTAGTTAAATAGAGGGATGAGTTGATTCTGTCCAAAGAAACGAAAACTATATATATATATATGGATTATATATATAGTGGTGGTCTTAAACAATCAAATAAATAAATAAATAAATATAGATCATATATCATGGAAGACAGGCAAATTGCTTGCATTCATTTTGGATTTTTTTTCCATGTTTCTAAAAAAAAAAAAAAGAGGATTTAAATCCTGCCATGTTATTTGGATTTAAAATAATCAACGCGTAATTTAAATTAGCATGACAAGCCATATCTATCTTAATCAACGCGTAATTCATTTTCATACACTAAATTATATATAATCGTTTAATTAATTTAAATTTAATGAATAAATATAAAGATATATTTGCCGTCAATGCATGATAACAACCCTTTTGTGTTGTGGGAGGAAAATCAAGTGTAAAAACCTCGATGCTGAATATATAATGGAAACGGAACTAGTTAATCAATGACAAGGAAATCTCAAGCAGCACAGTACAGTCCCCAACAACTACTCATAAGTCATAAGGCCTTGTTAAAATAAAGATTAATTTAAATTTTATTTCGATACAATTTAACTCTTATATTCCAAATAAAAGATACAAATGATACCATGCATGTATGCCATGAAAATTTGTCCTTAAAAGATGAATTGAAATTAATCCTTAAAAGATGAGAAAATCAGCGAGGAAATAAGTAGTTTTGAGATTTTAGATATAAAAAACATGAAGTACAACGTCAAAATTATGGTGATTGATCGATCAGTAAGTGCAAGCTGCCGGGCACTCAACGCCCTCCTGCTTCGAGGCTAGTATTTGTTATGGAAGAAGGCTTGCTAGAAGTAAATAATGGCAGAGGCACATGAAACACAGGAACAGGCATCTTTAGAGGCAGATCTGGTATTGCAGCCTCAAGATTTAAAACATGAATTGCCTGTCGAATTGATGGCCTCAAATTGTGGTCGGGATGGGCACACCATAATCCAACAATCATCAAACACTCTGCTTGTTTCTCATCATCAAAATCCTTAATATCAAGTCTCTTGTCAACAGCCAAATTAAGATCTCCACATCCATATAGATCCCAAATCCACTCAACCAAGCTCATTTCAGGATTCTGATCAACAAGATCATTTGCCTTTCTTCCAGTAGCAATCTCTAAGGCCACCACTCCAAAGCTATACACATCAGACTCTTTACTAGCCCTCCTTGTGCTTATGTATTCTGGAGCCATGTAACCGAAAGTTCCTGCTAGCCCAGTTGTTGTGGGACCAGGTTCATCATGGTCCATGAACCTTGCCAACCCAAAGTCACCAAGCTTGACATTAAAACTAGAATCCAACATTATGTTACTTGACTTGACATCTCGATGCACAACACACCGCTCCCACTCTTCATGAAGATAAAGCAGTGCCGAGGCCAGGCCAAGAGATATCTTGTATCTCACGGCCCAACTTAGAGGACTCATCTTCTTCTTGCCAAAGAGATGAGAATCGAGGCTGCCATTTGACATGAACTCATATACCACCATAAACTCACCTTTATCATGGCACCAGCCTAAGAGTTGCACCAGATTA
>Ga0325402_1001218_pt1 | contig 20529 bp, 10 predicted proteins | sample PopdelMetagenome_22_FD_207212 | JGI IMG/M metagenome (GOLD analysis project Ga0325402, IMG submission 207212) | Populus deltoides microbial communities from Bellville, Georgia, United States - Xylem-PdKOR-R3 | ecosystem: Host-associated > Plants > Phyllosphere > Stem > Wood/Secondary xylem...
GAGAGCATGGAACACATTTTAGGTCTGGTAGTGTTTGGTAGAATGGTAGTTTTTGTTTATTGTTTAACCGTAAAAAAATTGTTTGGTTTGTCAATTGCCATATAGTTTTTGTTTTTTTGTATTCGACTTCACATATAATAACATTTAAAATCTCAGTTTTTTAAAGCTAAAATAATTTTGAGAGGGTTTAAGGGCTTATGTTGTCTGTATCAACCTAGCTGGGCTGTTCAGCCCTTGCATGTTGTTGCTTTCGCTTTGTCTTTCCTAAATTTGATTGTTTCCCGCTGCTGCTTCTTATATTTTTTAAAAGTTCTTCCTGAGGCTTGCTATATCATTTTCAGATCGTATTTCTTCAGATGAAGCTGGTTTTCTTTAGCTATGTTTGCTTTCTTTTATGCATGTTTCATGTTTGATTCTACCTTCTTCCATTAACCAAGCCAATGGCCTTTTGAACCGAGCTGCTTTCCCACGGATATTTCTTGGTTTGTGCAAGGTTGCTAGCTTTTCGTATTTGCTTCCTTGGTGTTTGACGTGAATGTTGTAGTGCTTAAAACAACAACGGCCTTTTAATCACGCAAGCATGGTTTTTGAATTTCAGTCCACCTTAGCTGTCTTGCTGTGCTTTTTGGTGGCACTTGATGCTTAAAATTCCATTTAAATGTCGATATACATGCAAATTATCACTCTTATTTCACTAGCCTTTATTGTTGTTTGCCTTCATTTGCTTTAAGACAACACCCCCCCCCCCCCCCCCCCCTGCTTTGATCTATACTTTGTTGTGTTTTTTTCTCCTTGGAATTGATGTGTCAGGCTTCGGCATTGCCTTGCTGCCTTCTCAGTAATTTTTCAGACTTTTGGTGTCTGGCACTTTTCTTACCACTTTTATGGGCTCCTCATTTTTACAGCAGGCTGTTTTCTTTTATCCGCATGCTTTCCCAACGCGCAACTCAAAGCCACCCTACTTTTATATGGATGCCCATTGTCTCTAGTTTTTTTTTTTTTTTTACTGTTAGATCCCACTGGTGAGAGTTGATTTTCTTCAGTTTATCGACTATTTCCTACTCTTCTCTACTTTTCTTTACAACTTTTAACCAACATTCAACCATCGTAGCTCTTCAACTTCAAATGCATTTCGGGGGGAGCTGGACTTCTGATTGCTATCTGCAATTTCAAGGAGAAACTTCCTGCCAATCGCAGCCGATGTATCTTCTTGAACTTTCCGGCACCCTTCGACACTCAACTCTTTTGTTAGCGTAGAGCTTTTAGGTCTAGATTGGCTTGGTGTTTGTAATGTTTCTTCACTGCTGCTGCAGCAGAATCACTGTCACTGTTGCTGTTTCGCATTGCATTTACTTGTTTCTCTTGATAAATATTAAAATAAATTGCCTTTACTTTTCACTCCAATTTGCTGGAGTTCTATCTTTGCTTTTTTTGTATGCATATGTTTTTCTTGCCGTATGTTTCACAAATATATTCGCCCAATTAGAGCCTCAGGAAACGTAGCAATGCACTTGTAATCGTGCTATCTGTTATAATTAATTTCTGGGTTATTTTTTTAATTTTATTTTTTTTAAAATAAAAAATAAAATAAAGACCAATATGTAGACAAAAGCTAGCTTAGAGGATTTTACATGTAGAAAAAATAAAGTTGTAATTTTGGATAGATGAAATCGGGAGCTTGATTGTACTCTATTTTATCCAAAACTAGGGAGATAGTATAAATTTAAGGTCAAATTACATGATTATTGGATGAATTCGCATAAAAAATAAGTCTAAGAACATAATTAAATTTTTATTAGGTCAATTTGATTTAATCATGGTTCAAATTAAATAATTTAATTAGGTGTAAGGACTTAATTATACTTTAAATAAGTCAAATTAATTTTATTAGGGGTTTAATTGGTGAAAAATTAAGTTTAGAAGCTCAATTTGAGTTTAATTGAGAAAATTAAAATTTGAGAGACCAAATTTAATTTTTACCAAGTTAATTGATTCAAGTCAGGAGTATAATTGCAAGAAAATCAAAGTTTTGAGGCAAATTAAGAGTTGAATTGAAGCATTTGCAACCAAGGATTATTTTGCAAAAAGCGTCGAATAATAGGGACTTAATTTATTGAAATCAGGGGTGAGATTGAAGAAAATTAAAAGTTTAATAGTCAATTGAGAGTCAAATTGTATAAATTCAAGATCAAGGATTAAAATGAAAAAAGATGTTGAAATTTAAGGTTGACATTGAAGTTTGACAGGGGCAAAATTATATAAAATTGAAAGTTTATGGTCAATTAAGGATACAATTGAAAGAAATTAAAAGATGGAGGAACAAATTGAACTTTTGCCAAATTCCTAAATTAAAACCTCAAATCCCTAAAACGACGTTGTTTTGAAAACAATAAAAAAAAGGACCACACAATGTGTCATGTAGTGACTATTCATCTTCTTCATTTTGCTAGAAAAGCTGCTCGAGTGGTCTTCTTTCTAAGACATCTAATGCTTCGTCTCTCCACTAAATTTGATAAAACTTGCACGCAAACGATGACATGATATTTAACTACACCCTAACGTAGTTCTTGTTGGCTGATTAACGCCACAACGACCGGCACCGCCCCAAAGTGGCTAACCCAACCAGCTCTTTTGCAGCAACTTTGACAGTTCACGATGACCACTTTGAGCCAACGGTTGAAATCCTTCGGGGTTGATTTAAGGGTCACAATTTGACACCATTAAAGACAAAATATTCATCTTCCACACCTTATAAATTCGGGTGAATTTCATGGCCTTAAGGAGAAAACAATCGAGTGCAAAGTTGAAAAAAAAAAATTAGCCTCCCCTTAATATTTTATTCTCTTCGCCGTCAATTCTCTCTCTTTTTTCTCTCTCTCCACTGCCTCTTTAGCCGCCACAACCCCGAAACCACCTTGAACAACTACAACATAACCTCCTCAAATCCATCCCCTCGCCGACAATAGGAACCACCATGCCAACTTATCCTTCTTCCTCTCACAACCAACATGGACCACCAATTCCTCTATCAACGCCACCACTAGCCTCACGTTGGCCTCCCAGCCCACCATCCAGACTTCCTGACATGAGGTGATCCTTTCCTCCCTTTTTGCTGCAACCATAACCACTGTATACAAAACATGAATTCGTTTTACATGTAGAGGTTAAATTAATTAAGATTGTATACATGAATTCGTTTTACATGTAGAGGTTAAATTAATTAAGATGGTTTCTGGTGGTTGTTGGGCCAGGCCAGCAACCATGCAAGCCGGGGCTAGACTTATTCCAGCCCACCAAAAAACAAAATAAGAAAAAAGGGTTTGTCGGCCCATCTGTCAGCCCAACCTGACTGGGTTGGGCTGAACATGTTTCGGCCTAGCCCAATTTAATAATAATATGGAATTATATAATATTAAATAAAAAAATTCCAAAAAAAATTTCCAAGGCTCATTTCAAAATATTTGTGATTTTCTCGCATGTTTTTCTAATAATTTTGCATAATATTAGGTTATATATTTGCACTGTAAGATACATATCCAGTATTAAAATACATAATTTTCTCTGAAACTTTTCTTAAAATTTTTTGAAAATTAAATTAATTTCTTCTTTAAAAAAACAAAAATATTTAGTTTTCATGCATCCTAAAAGTTTTCTAAGTATACTTTTTATAAAAATAATAAAAATGCATCTTTCTTATGTTTTGAAAATGCAAAGATGGATATCTTAACTAGTTTATGATTATCTGTTAGGGTTTGGCTAAAATATAAAAAAATCATTTACCAATCATTTTGTTCACTTTATATTTAAAGTGTTAGAGTTTACCTATATTCAATATTCAGAATGTAAAATTATATAGTAGAGTACACCCTCAGGTATTAAAGATACAAAGGGCAAATAAATTCGATGCTAAAATTTTGATTTTAGAATAGTTAGGATTTAACCTGATAATGTAAAAACTTCCTCATGAAGGGAGATTTACCTTGAACCTTAGACGAGACTAACAAAAAGAAACTTGACTTAGAATAACAATCAAACAATAATGCAACTTACCTTAAGTAGGGTGCACTAGGAGTGATGCGTCTTTTCCTTGTAGAACCAGTTCCTTACCCGGATTCTCACAGACCATAGGTTTCCTAATAACTTTAATACTAGGTGGCGACTCTTGAATTTTATAATCATAATTTTATGATTATACTCAAAATAATTTCTTTTCCTAATACCTCTCAGGCTTAGCGTGCTATTCGACGTCGCCCCGCAACACTATCTATTTAGTAAAAATTAAGAGGTGGTGTTTTTACTACACACCACCTCATAAAATACTATTTATTATAGTAGTTTTCTTTTTTTTGTGCTTTTGGTTCACCATTTGGTTTATTAGAGATTGATTTTTTTTATTTGTTGTGATTTGCTTTCTATATGGTTATCTAATCTCGTGACTCGTGTTGCAAGTTCAACATATTAACCCGATTGACTCAGTTCCCCTCTTTTTTTTTAATAGGCATTTCTTTTTTTAATTTCACTATTTAACATTAAATTGATTAAGAATTAGACTTCATGATTTATTTTAATTTACTTTTTATTAGGTTATCCCGATTTCACGACTTGGATTACAAGTTTTGTAGATTAACCTTAGTTGACTTGAGTGGTTTTATTGTGTTCTTCATTTAGATAGATTTTTTTTTCAATTTCACTATTCAACAATGGATTAATTTAGAATTGTGCTTTATAATTTATATCAACTTATTTTATATGAGGTTATTCTAGTTTAATGACCTGAGTTACATGTTTGACAAGGTAACCTGAGTTGACTTAAGTTAATTTTTTTTAATCATTTTCATCTTTTTTTTTCAATTTCATCCTTCAACATCAGGTTGATTGAAAATTAAGCTTTATAATTTGCTTCGATTTACTTTTTATGGGGTTATCTTGATTTTATAACTCAGGCAATGAATTTGGCTGGATAACTCGAGTTGACTCGATTCATTTTTTATCCGCTTTTAATTGATTTTTCTCAATTTCATCTTTCAACATTGAGTTGATTGAGAATTGAACTTCATAATTTGTCTTGAATACTCTATAAGGGTTTATTTTAATCTTATGACTCGAGTCACATGTTTGACAGGGTAACCTGAGTTGAACTAGGTCATTTTTTAGGTTTGATTTCTATGAGGTTATCCTAGTATCATGACCCAAATCATGGCTTTAGTATGTTAACTCGGGTTGACTCGGGTTATTTTTTATGTCCTTTTTTAATTGATTTTTCCAGTTTCATCCTTCAATATTGAGTTAATTGGAAATTAAGCTTTATAATTTTTTTAATTTCTTTTTATGGGGTTATATTGGTCTCATGACTCAGGTAGTAGATTTGACAAGTTGACTCAGGTAATGTTTTTATAATATTTTTAATTGATTTCTTTTTAATTTCATCATTTGATATTAGGTTGATTGAGAATTGAATTTCATAATTTATTTTAATTTGCTTTATATAAAATTATCATAGTCTCATAACCTATGTCATGAATTTGACAAATTAACCCAAGTAGACTTAGGTCAATTCAATATGTTTCTCTCAATATTTTTTTAAAAAATTTATCTTATTTTAGCTAAACTATTTTTGTAGTGGTCGTTTGAGTTGTTTTTGACCCGTCAAGTTGATTGGATCACATCAAGTTAATCCCTACATTATTTATTTATTTTTATTAGAAAAACATTTACAACACTTAAATATTATTTTACATTAAAAAATAATAATAATTCGACCCTAGCGTAACATGGGTCACCGATATAGTTTATCACTATAGTTTATTTCAACTCTTGTACTATATTGTTTTGATGGGCAATCCTGTTACTTGTTGAAACTAAGATCTCTTAGCAGGTATTGCTACCTACTTGACAGAGCTTCATTATCGGTTGGTTTATACGAGCTTAATCTTTTTTTTTTTAATTTACGTGTGGTGTCCGGGCCAGCTTACGCGCACCACGATTTAGATGTTTGTAGTGCTTAAGAAAACCCAGCATCATGTGCAGTTTTTTTTTTTTTTTAATTTTTTTTTTAATTATGATATATGAAGGCAGCTAATTAGTTTCATGGATTTATTTTACATAAACTAGTGCGTGCATCATTAGTGGTAGTTTTTGAATCAATAAAACAAAATATTTATGTTTCTGGTATTTTAATTCTCTATGTTCTTCTATATATATATAGAAGTCTTTAATCAATCTTGAAGGGACTCCAAATTTCAAAATTACAGGTCGTGTAGGTGATCATCATGTTGGTTGCTTGATGGAGGTGGAAACTCTCAGAAATAGAAAAAATGGATTAAAGGATGCTGTGATAGCCAAACGTATATCGTTATATAATGCAAAACTTTCTATTAATTGCATGTTTAATGTTCATTGTCATCCACTGAAAACAACAACCTTTGTGCATTTAGCACTACAGGAGAGCCTTTCTTGGTCTTCTCTACAATCTGCTGTATCAACTGCTTCTCCATCTCATCATCACAATCACTGTTTTCATCTTCACTTATCCTATCATAAAGCAATTCCTCAATTCCTGCGCCATACTCTGCCGATGACTTTAATGGACCCGTGTGTAGATCGTTTGGTGTCTTTTCTTGATTATGTGAAGAAAGTGAAAAAGAACCATTTGCCCTGCCATTTTGACCCCATGACACCCTCTGGTCAAATAGATGCAAGCCCGCTTGATTGTCTTCAAAATCCCCTGACAGTGAATCTTCTTCCTCAGATTCATTCATCTTGTTTAGCTCTTCATATGCCTCATTGTACGCATCCAGGGCTTCCCTAGATAAATTCATAACTAGAGGCTGATCTATGCAACTGAAATCTCCTTCAACAACTGGACTTACTTCCCCAGACGAGTATCTTAGCTCAGTGGTTGACAACAACCTTTGAACATTCTTATGTTCTGATTCCAGGAGTTGCACCTTCCTCTGGCTGTTTTGAAGGGCTGTCTCAAGCTCCTTCACACGCTCATGAAGTCTTGACTGAATAACCTCATGGAGATGCAAGCTCAATTCTCTTGGTGAAACTGCATAATTAGCAGAGCAAGTAGGGGAGGTGCCCCTTGCATCTCGATTTGACTCAGATTGAGCAGCAGCTTGCCCATTGACCATGTCAAGCATCAGTTCTCCTCGAGCAAAATCTGCTGTAGAGTCTGGGTCAAGCTGGATAATTTTGAACTCTATTAGAACTTGCAAAATACATAGTACAATGAAGCCATGTCCCTAAGGAAAAACCATGAAAAGCTACACAATAAACAAGTAACAGTAAAGGTTCTTCCTATGGCATTGAGAAGATTGTATTATTATTTGTTTTTTTTTTCCCCATCCTTTCCTATCGTGTGCTGACTTTGGCTTTCAAAAATGCTGCCCCTGTCAGCAAGCATGAATATAAAACATGGCCATAGTTATGTGACAGGTTTTGAATCACCAATATCCATGCGGGTCATAGCCATTCAATTCTATGCTGACAGGTGGTACGACACCGTGAGCATCAGAGTAACCATATTAATGAAAGTGAGCCCAAATCTATCGCATTAAAAGTTCATTCCCAAAGAAAACAAGATTGAAAAAGAGAACAAAAAACAAAGAAAGAAGGCCAACTCCAGAGGCTGACCAGAACATCATAGAGAACAGGAGGGTGAGGACAAGGCAACATTTAATGCAAGCAAACCCAGCAGATAGGCAGTGATGAGAGAGTGGTGCACGACAGCTTTCAGGGTTGTTATGAATCTGAGTTTCAGGGCTGTTTAAGGCTTGCTTAATGTGGGTTTCTGCTGGGATGTGAGGATGTGGGACAGATTTCTAGCAGCCACACCAATGGCAAGGAAAAATCTGAGCTTCACATCTAGGGTTCTTAGGAGTCACACCCAAGGGAGATTAAGTCACGCAATAAAGAATTTCTGGAAATTATTTGATAATATTGCATTGAAAATATTGAAAGACTACAATGCTTATTTAAACAGCTTTAGTAGTCCAAGTCCAAGGCCATGAATTCCTAAACTTACAGCATAACTATTCCTATTTAGAATAGGAAAACCTAATAACTTTAGGACTAATAAAATAAAATACCAAACAGAAATAAGGCCTGGACCGTGATTTCCAGATTTTCAAGCAACCTGGAAATTCCTAAAATGCCCTTAGAACTACTCAAACTCCCATCATTAGTCATGTGCCAAATCAATGCTTGAGCAAGGATATCATTCTTAGAATGCCTTCTAAAGACTTTCGGAGACAGCTGCTAGTGTGCCCCAACCGAAAGCTCAGGACAATCTTTAATGGTTTAACTTTGCTGCTACAGGGAAACCATAATTAACCTAAATTAGCTCGCATGATTGTCAGACTTGGTACTTAGGGAGACTTCCCCAACAAGGATGAGAAATGCTGAGCCATGTAATGGCATCGAAAAATTATGAAATTTTTTTTATGGTATTGCACAGAAAAAAATTATGTGACAGTTAAACATAAAAGTCACGGACAATGAATAGGATTTGTTAAATTGAAATTGGATAACTATGACAATTTTCTGCTTTAATGATAGTGTATATGGAGTTGGATTATGATGCTTAGGAGATATAATAACAAACTACGATAACATTTGATTAGTTTTTCTAAAATACTTGGAACCAAGTTTCACACTCGTAACTCAAGGGCACATAAAATTTGAAACCTTCACAATTGACAAGGCTAAGGTCATGAGTGGCAAGCATGTGTTATAAAAGCGTAAAAACATTTATAGCAGTCATAAAAGAAAGCATGTTGGCCATTATATTTCAACATACCATCAAAGGTTGGTTTTCTTTTCCACCTCTCTATGTGATCTTATTGTTGTGTGAATTTGAAACACATAACAATACCATTCAAGATATTTCTAGTAGATCTATCTATTTATTTACTAAAAGAAGATAATTTTATCAGAAAGGAAAGAAATAAGAATTACAGCAGGGTGTTTCTAGTAGATGATAACAAAGTAAAAGATCATGAACTACGGAAATAGCCATGACACTTGGGCGAGGCAGTAAAAAATATTCGCTTATAATTGTTTCTAAGCTGCTAAAGATTTCCAGTTAAACACGGAAACAATGAACGGATTATCACAGTAAAGGAACGATAACCAATAGATCTAACAACCAAACAAATGCTGACCAGAAGTTAGATACTCTAAATATTTATTTGATTATCTGAAAACTGGGCCTAAATGTTCTGAGAATCAGAATTAATTGGTATGATGAATGCTGAGAGGAAAAGTCATAATGCAGAACCTTGTCAATGAATCCACATACATGACTCCGAAACTGTCAACCCCCTTTTACCCCTACACACTACAATAATTTTAATCCACTCTGAAAAAAAAATGGACATTTGAACTACCCTTTCTTGATAAAATGGCAAAAAAATCTCACATTCTAAGCAGCTCTAATACATTCTCACTCTAAAAAAGAAGGGTTAATAAATGATATACCCCCTCAATATGATACTACTCGATATCAAATACCTAAAATATATTTGCAAAAGGGAACAGATAAACTACCAATATAAATTTCTCGAAATACCATGTTTCAATAAAAAAAAAGGAACAATTATCTGCATTTACAAAAAAATGCAAGCATGTAGACACAAAACTTATTGTCAGGGCACTTAGATTCCTGAACTAGGCACCTTTCTAAACCACACTACAGCAATCACAGCCAGGCTTTGCACTGACAATTCCTGGGAATCCTCAGCAAACTAGCAAACAATATCTCTATCCTATATTGATCTATAAAAGAATAAGAAGACAGCAGGATAAATTAATCATATAAGAGGAACTGAATGATGTTAAATTGGCACGTGCATCACCTTCTAGTTAAATAAATTATACAGAATCAAATAATACTTGTCAAGTTCTCAAACATACCTGCCAGTTATTTTCTTAATAAATATTTGAATTGAAAATAGAAAAGCAATCACAAACAAAAGATGAGCCATATGAGCATGAATGCAACAAATTACATAATCTCACGCAATGAACACAGCCAATCAGAGTGAAACTAAATTTTCAAGCTCTCAAAAATGCTAAACAACTTACCTCAACAAGTTCAGACAATCTTCTCGGTGGACCAGATGGATTCATGTTTAGCCCCAACCTCTCAAGCTCGGCTTCAAGCTCTGCTTCAATTTTACTCATAGACTCTGGACTCTGCTCTGTGTATTCATTGTATGATACTGCACCAATGTTGTTTATTGAATCATTCACATTCTGTATGAGGAGATGTGGATTCGATGCCCTGTAGTGAAAGGAGTTATCACAGGTATCTTGTGATTCATTGTTCTCATTTGCCAGTTGCTTCACAGTCAATGAATCCTTCATCTCAAGTTCCTCTTGTAGATCTTGAACCAAGTTCTGAGTATGTTTCAAATCTTCTTTTAGCTGGTTTACTTCTCTTCCATTAGCTATGAGAGAAGAGATTATACCAATAGAAACACCCAAACAGAATAAAACCGTTCCATCATGTGAACCTGATGAGAATAAAAGCATTAGGGTTGCAAATAACATATTATTTAAGAAATGAGTAAAGAGTTATTAGAAACATGATCAAGCACCTAAGTTATGGTTAAAGAAGATTTTATCTAAAATGCAAAATCAAAACAAGTTATGCGATTCTTCATCAACAAAGAGATTTTCTACTCTAAGAATAGATAAGCTTCTTACTTTAAGGGTTTGAATTTCAGTCTTGGGTTGTTTCGTAAGATGGGGAAGAACTGTAATTTCTGCATGTTCCAGAATCAGGGGTATTTAGTAATCTTCAGAATGACTTGAAAGTTCTTATTTAGGAATTTGGGGTCTAAGTCTTTAAAGTAATGTTTGGTTATTGGCTTTGCACAAAAGAGATGGACAACTAGGACAAAGGGGACAAGACAGAACAAAAGACAGACAAAGTTATGTTGGCAGGTGGTGTACAAGACAAAGTAAATGTCTTCGTATTCTATTTGATTGAGGAGTGGCGAGACAAAACAAAAACATAAAAGTCTGTGTTGTCTTTGATATATTCTACCCATCAAACTTGCATTGTTTGGAACAATACATAAAGATCATTATTTTCACTTTAGTTTATAAAGAGCATTAAATGTTTTTTTAACTAAAAATGATAATTTTTCCATTCATCAAAACCAATTTAAAACAAAATTTATAATCATCATAAAGAAGATAATTCATTGCTAAAAAGATAACGTAATTAAATTATGATTTACACAGTCATTAAATCATTTCTCCAAATATATTTAATAATAAAATAAATTATCAAACCAATCATATGTCAAATAAAATATTTGCACCAACATAGTTAAAATCTAACATAGTTGGAAATGCAAGACAATAATTTCACCACAAATGCATATTTTTTGTTATCATTCAACCCCCACCTTTTCATCATTTTTTATTAAAATCTAGCATATTTTTTTATGATTTTTGCTTTTATATTTTCTAGTTTTCAAATCTACTGGTGGAAATTAAGATAATTAAAACTAAAAGTAAGAATAGAGATTCAAATTATGAAATATTTAAAGGGGCATTTGTAAAAAAAAAATAATAATAATTTAGTTGTCTCTATCCCCAATGTCCCTCTTTTTTGGAGGGACAAAAAATTGACTAAAAATTGTCCCTGGGACAAAGACACAAACTCATTTTTGTCTCTGTCTCTACATCCAGACTTGTTTTTGTCCTCCGTGTCACCGTCTCTTTTGTCCTAGAACAGTAACCAAAAGCTATTTAATAGTTTATTCTGTTTAGTTTCTTTCCTAACCAAGTAAGGATTAGTAATCATAGTCTTTTAAGGAGTACTAGTCTCTATAAATAGAGATGTTATGTTTTATTTTCAGTAGAGTTAAATTATCAACTAAAATTGAGTTTTGAGTAATTTTGGAGGCTTGGTGCCTAAGGTTTCTTCTCCTTTCCCTAGTTCTTCTATTTTCTCCTAATTTCACTTATTTTTTGCTTTTATATACTGCTGCTACAGTTCTGCAAACCATGTTCACAGCCTAATTTCTCCTTATTTCTTCTATTCTACACTATTTCTGCAAATAACAAAACCTAGTTCACAAAATCTTCATACAGCACATATCCCAAATCTGTCCTCCATCAAAACATGATCTTCAGCATGCCAGCTGAACTGACTAAACTAGAAAAGGGTCCACAAACTAGCACACATGGTCTTGCCAGATATTTCTAAACACTAGTCGCTATATATGTCTATAATAAGAGGTATTTATGAAATAACGAGCTACAGATGCCAGTGAGAGAAGGAAACAGATTGCTCTGAAACAATTTGGCATAAATAAAAAACCTAAAAATACTGAATCCTACAGAAAATGAGTCAATTGCAATATTTGCATAAAATAAAGGTTCTCTATGTTTATGAGAAATGCACTGTGTTTGAACCTTTAAGGAGAAAATTACTGGTGCAGCTGAAATTTGAAATGCCACCTTGTCCTAATGACAGAAAAGGGGGAAATGATTATTTGGAAATTTTTGCAACTATCATTGGTTCAAGTGATCCATATATCATTTTAATTTTTGTTTCCTCTTCCATCAAAGATCTCTTGGGCTTAGTGATGCAACTAAATGGCATGTCAGCATGCACAACTTCCATACTGATGAAAAGAAACAACAAGCAAGTAGTCTTTCTAAACATATGTACCTCCAGATTTCTATTGCTTTCAAGAAATAACACAGTAAGAAACGGAAAATTAAGTAAACGAAGATGGTGCACAGATTTTGGAGTAGCAGAACAGACTTATTCATTGCTTCTTAATGGAAAAATAAGTTCATTCTTGGATCCAAATCTGGAAACATCAACATTAATAAGCGAGAACAGTAAATGGCTTAAACATTTTTCATCCAACTAGCATTTGTTTCACAAGATAAACAAGAGTTCACTATGAGAAGAATACCATTTGGTGACTGTAGGTGCTTTTGGGAACTGCTCCATCTTTCATTCTGCCTCTTTCCACTCTTAGATTTTATCTTCTTCAGGTGATCTGAAAATCCAATTTTTGGTAGTGGAGGAACTCCACAAACAATTTCCTCCTTGTGCCACCTATTATTATCACTTGCAATTTGTGCACTTAAAGAATCCCTATCCGCTCTGCTAATTATTTGCGTTCCATCAGTTATTAGTAATGGCTTCATAATAGTGGATGGTGATCGGAGAGCACTAAGCACATATTCTTCCATTCTAGCATGTTCCTTGTATAACTGAGCCATAAGACAGCTATCTAGTGAGCTAAAAGGTTTGACAACATGGCTGCCTGAATGTTTAGTTTTAAGAGAGTTCTTTCCAGAACAATGAAAAGAATCCAATTCACCTGTATAAGGGTTACCGGAATTATGATCCATATTATCATTCAGCCCATTTCCATCCTCATTTTCTTTTAAGTTTTCATTTACTGAGAATCCAGGTGGTAAGCTCGACATAGAAAGCACATTGCAATCATCATAAGTTCTCAATCTTACAATCCTTTCACCAAAACTACTAGTAGATGGTGCTTCAGTGTCTGAAGCACCGTCCAAATGGTACATATCTGAGAATCCTCCATCTGAAAAGCGTCTTCCATTTGTAAGAGTGTCTTCAGCTTGTTTCCTTCTAATTAATTTATGAAAGGGAGAACTTGAGGTTTCAGGTTTCTCGCAAGTGGAGGTTCCAGAAGACAACTCCAATGAACTAGCCCTATGTTTTGAAAGATTTTGCCAATATTTAGCTATATATCCGGCAGCGGCAGCGGCTCCAACAACCCATAAATCCATATCTGCTCTCCTTCCACGAAGAAGAAAAAGAGAGTAATACCTCCCTAATTCCAAGGCATCCTCATTATTTCAATTTTCACCATTAAAATCCTGAAAACAACTACCATTAATTCAAAGAAAGAAAAAAGCCTTCCTAATCTCAAGCATTCAAAATTGTCGACCTGTTCAAACTAATAAAGAGTTTGAAAATGAAAGCCGCTTCCACAGAACGGAAACACTAACAGAACAGCACAAAGCAAGTTTTTCTCTTTGTAACTATTGCCAGCACTTTCTCAATGATCTAAATCCAACAAACAAAATCCACAACTGATTAACGGAATATGAAGCAAGAATCAACTGCTATGAAGAATTACAAACAAATGAGTAGAATCCACTATTCCAAATCTGAATAACAAATTTATATAAGCCAAAACTGAATATCACAACTCATTCACAGATTATTAATCTAAAATGTACTCACTTGACTTCCAAACCCATCAATCAAAACTCCTACAGAATCCATTAAAGGAACCCTCTTAAGGAAAAGGCAAGATATCCAAAAATCTAACCTATACCCATTTGAAAGCAGCCTCTGAAGCGCAAAACCCATCAATGGAAACAACCCATTTTGACCAGAAAACAGGAAGTTTTAACCTTGGTGAGCGAAAAGGGATTGGCTTTTGGAAAGCCTGGGACTTGTCGAAGCAAAAGAGAGCAGAGAACAATGCTTTTGTTGTGTTGGTGTTGTAATGAATCTTTCTGGTTATTGAGGAGGAGATTGTGGATTCCTTGGAAGAATAACACCCATAGCGACGTTATCTACACAAAACAACACAGATTTTCTTCCTTCTTTTTTCTTTTTTCAACATTACAACGACAACACACCTACTTTTGTTTTACATTATTAGTAGAGTAAAAATATGCGTCTTAAAAAGGTATTTTTATATAAAAAAAATTAAACTAATATTTTTTTAATAATTTTCATTTACTGATATTAAAAATGAAAAAATTATTTTAATATATTATTAAATAAAAATATTTTTGAAAATTTACTATAATACTAAACGCAAACTAATAATTGATAAAACCAAGGCTGAAAAGCGTAAACCTGAAACTATTAAATTACAATATATATATAAACACACACTATAATTTATTTTCAAATATATTTATAACATTAATTCACTAAAATTATGTTTTTTTTTCATAGACAGATTGTGAAAATTTATAATTTGATAGTGTTCGGTAACGACCGCATGTTTGTTAAAAACTTAAATTGATTTTATTTAAAATTATTTTTTTTTCTTTATAAATGGATTTCAAAAATTTATGATAAGGTAGAGTTACTAATGTGGTGGCCGTATATTTGTTAAAAAAATAATATTTTATTTAAAATAATTTTTTAATATATTGATATGAAAAATAAATTTTTAAAAATAAAAAATATTTTAAAAATTAATCACTATTATTATAATAAACATTACCAAATAAACAGGGGATAAGCACTCCTAGTTAGTTAGTAAATCTGCACTTATAAATATAACATTAATTTACTAAACATTACCACCTAATTTTTAACATATTTTTAGATTTTAACTTTTATAGATCTAAACTATATTGTATTTTGCTCAATTATTATTGATTCTTTTTTAATTTCATTTTGAATATTGAGTTGATTAGAAATTGAGTTTTATAATTTATCTTAATTTATTTTTTATTTGTTTATTTTAGCCATATGACTTAAGTCATGGATTTAGTAGATTGATTTAAGTAAAAAAAAAAAATGAGTATAAAAAATGAAAACTAGAACTTTAGGTTTAAATGCAATATTTTTATATATTTAGAAAACTGAAAAACTACCACTGAGTTAGAAAAAGACATTTTGGATATTCTTTATAGTTTTTTATACAAGTTTTTCACTGTTTTTCAAATAAAACAATACAATTTTTTTTTATATACAATCACTTTTTAGCAGATGTAAAAGATTAAAATTATTTATATATATGTATTTTTATATTTAATTCTAGCAATGTCATAAATTTAATATAAATATTTTTTTGAGTTAACACTATTAAAATAAGAAAATATAATTAGAAAAGAACGTGAAATAGACGAAAAGAACTAATTAAGTGATTTTTTTAAAACTAGAAAGATGATTTATTTTATAAAACTAAAAATACTAATTTATAAATTACTCCGCAAGTCACGTGCCGAACATTGTGTCTCTGTTCTTGTCGAAAGGGCGATCATATCAAAGGCCACAAACAAATAGAAAACTCCACGGCCACATCGATACCTCTCTTTCTTTCATGTTTTCAATATCCGTACATTCACTCGAGATTCATTAGATATTTCTCAATGGGTGTGTGGTGTAATTGTTGTCATTAGCTTTAGTAATAAATTAAAAGAGTAAATTACTCCGAGTAATTTTTTTTATTTTATAATTATGACACTTTGTATTCTTTGAAGTTAATGTGAAAAAAATTAATAAAAATATATATTTATTTACAAAATTGTTATTACATTTAAAATATTAACTTTTCAAAACATAATGCTGTATAAAAAAAATCAGAAAACCTAGCCCCATTAATTTCCATCTTCTTTTTCTCTCTCCAATTTGTTAAAATTTTATTTTCTTGGTATAGGATGAGAGAGAGACTGAAATATCTTGAGGTTTACTACAAAACTGGTCATTATAGTATTATTGTATGGAAATCAACACTTCAATATTCTTTCATGATGAACAATTACTTTGGTAACCCATATTGGATACCTAATAATCCAGTTAACACATATTAGTTGTTCAATATTCCGGTATTCCTATTCAAAAGATAATAAGCCAATCGACACATATTGGTTGCCAATCAATATGACATTCCCATTTAAAAGCCAATATTCCGGTTAACCCATTTTGGTTACCAATTAATCTGGTATTCTTTAACGAATACCAATCAATCCAAACATCATATATATCTTTCCTTATTTGTCTACTAACCATGTCATTATCCACACTTTTATAAATTAACTAATTTACACAATAAAAGTAATGAAGATTTTAAAGAAGAGTTTATACAAGGTACCGAGTACCTACCTACAACTTGATTATGAGCAGTTCCACCAGCACGCTGAATCACCCCAACAATCTCCCCCCTTGTATCGACATGTTTTTCCATTAATTATCATTTTCGCTTAACAACTTGGTCCTTAATCATCGGAACATTCATTATAGTTCTATTCAAGTTTTTCATCTATATTTTCAAATCATTTACTACACAAAAAAATCAACTTAATTACAAACAATTTCATGATTCCTTCAACTCTTATCAATTTTACACAATTCCATAAAATTTACGATTCTCTAAAATTTTGCAATTTCACCCTTTTAGGCCCAACTATTCAATTGCTCAATATTTTATCATTTCATTACTTCAACTCAATCAAAATCATTATTCATATAATCACACACATATTTATAGCACAATTAATGGACAATATCATAAATACATAGCTTCCCATTTAATTCTCTATATGGTTGTTCCTTATAAACTTTCTACTTATCACTTTTCTTCATCATTCTTTCATGATTTCACTCCCTTAACAACTTACAACAGTTCTAGAAACTCAATTTTTAAGAAATCTTCATTTCCCTCAATTGCATCTCAAGAACCCTTATTAAATTGTTTTGTCAATTTAGCTTAAAATCACTAAACTATTGTTCAAATTGGTACATAGGAGTTTTAAACACCTTACCCGATTAGCGAACAAAATTTGAAAGTTGACCCATCAAGACTTTCCCAAAACTTATTTTTTTTTCCTTTTTTTTCTTTCTCTAATTCAATCTTCCCTCTCTTTGATTTTTAGTGTGAAAATATTTTTCTCTATCAAACCCTCTCCTTTTATTCCTAACAATCACTTTCTAGCCCTTTAAAGTGAAAAGGAAGAAGAAATGAAAAGGCTATCTTCTCTCTTTTAGCTGCCTCGTCAGTTTTAAGAAGATAATAGCCAAAATAATCTAAACGTTTTTAGAAACACTTCAAGCAATTCACTAAATTAGTCTAGCCGTTTCTCAAAACGACTAGACTAGTTTTGCTACTAGAAAGATTTATATTTTTCGGCCATAAACCTTTCTTCTTTTATCTTTCTACCTCATTTTCTTTTCTTTTCTTTTCTTATCTCATTATTCCATAATTTTGATTATTTTTAATTTATCTGGAGGTTAACATTCTTTCCTCCTAACAAGAAATTTTATCCTTCAAATTTAACTCGTACATGTATCAGAAAATAACTCTGGGTATTTTTTTCCTTATCTCAAATTCTTGTTCCCACATTATCTCTTCAATTTGAGAACTTTTTCAAAGTTTCTTTACCATGGGAATCCTTTTATTCTGGAGTTTCTTCTTACTTCTATCTAATATCTGGATTAGATGTTCTTCTAAAGTCAAGTCCTCATTTATCTCTAGCGGAACTTGTGGTAACACACATTGAGATCTATCTCCGCCTTCTAAAGTAATAATACATAGAACATATCATATATCTTTGGAAAATGTTACGGTAACGATAATCTATATGCAACAGGGCCTATCCTCTAAACTATCTCAAAAGAACCAATATAGATAATGAGCAAATTTTCCTTTCATTCCAAACCGCATAATATGTTTCCACGGTGCAACCTTAAGGAACACTCAATCACCCACTTCAAACTTGAAGGGCCTTCGTCTTCTATATGCATAACTTTTTTTGTCTATCTTGAGCTGCTTTCATTCTATCTTTTATGATCTTCACCTTCTCTGTGGTAATCTGTACCAACTCCGTGCCAATCAATTCCTATCACCTACCTCTTCCCAACAGACTGAAGTTTGGCACCTTCTTCCATACAAAGCTTCATAAGGAGCCATGCCTATAGTAGCCTGATGGTTGTTATTATAGGTGAACTCCACCAATGGCACGTGATCCTCCCAATTCCCTCTAAACTCCAATACACACGATCTCAACAAATCTTTCAAGGTTTGAATGGTTCTTTCTCATTGACCATCTGTTTAGGGATGAAATGTGGTACTCAATTCAACTTCATCCCTAGAGCACACTGAATACTTAGCCACAATCGAGATGTAAACCTAGGGTCTCGATCAGACACTATGGATACTGGAATTCCAAGTAATCTAAGTACTTCTCCCACATATAATTTTGCCACTTTATCAACTAAATCTGTCATCTTCATAGGAAGAAATAAAACAGATTTTGTGAATCGATCCATAATAACCCAAATCGTATCACTACCCGTCTTCCCTCTAGGTAATTTAGAGACAAAATTCATGGTGATATCCTTTCATTTTCACTCAGGTATCACAAGTGGTTGTAATTGTCCAACATACTTTTGATACTCTACTTTCACTTGCTGATACATCCCACACTTAGTCACATATTCTGCAATTTCTCTCTTCATGTTTGACCACCAATAAAACTCCTTTAAATCACGATACATCTTAGTACTACTAGGATGTACCATAAGTTTGGATTCATGAGCCTTGCCCATCACTTCACCCTTCAAGTCCTTATCATCAAGCAAATACAATTGTCTTCCCATTGCTACCATCCCATCATTCATAATCTAAAAAGAACCTCGATCCTGTCCTTTATCTTTTTCACTATCTTTTTCACTTATGTATCTTTTAATTAAGCTTTCGTACCTTGTCTCTAAGCGCATACCATACTTTAAGTTGGGCCAACAACAACCCTTCAAGTCCTACATCCATTTGGATATCCATCTTCCTTAACTCTGCTACTTCCCTTTAGCTTTTCCCGGATGATAATATATCACACAATCATAATTCTTAATCAACTCTACCCATCTTCTTTACCGCATATTCAACTTTATGATCAGTGAAAATTTGAACTTGCCTTCCATATAAATAATGTCTCTACACCCTCAATGCAAATACTACAACAACAAGTTCTAAATCATGAACTAGATAATTAACTTCATGATTTTTCAATTGTCTTGACATATAAGTAATCACCCTTATATGTTGCATCAAGACACACCCAAGTCCTCTCTTAGACGTATTACTGTAGACCACAAGGCCTTTTGACCCTAATGGAAGTGTCAAAATAGGGGTGGTTGTAAGTTGCTTTTTTAACTCTTGAAAACTATTTTCACATGCTCAAATCCACTCAAACTTCACTTCCTTTTGGGTTAATGGAGTCAAAGGAGTTGCAATCATGGAGAATTCTTCTATAAATCTCATGTAATACCTGGCTAAACCTAAAAAACTTTCAATTTGTCATGTAATACCTGGCTAAGGTTCACCCACCAAACCTTATGTGTGTTTTTTTTTCTTTGCTTGAAATTTTTTAATTTTTTTTTTCATTTCATCATTCAATATTAAATTCATTGAAAAATAAATTTTATTATTTGTTTTAACATGCTTTTTAGAGGGATTATCAGTCTCAAACAAGCATTGTAATATTAAATTGATGCTCGATTTTATAAACTATTTTTTATAATATAAATAAATAATAATAGTTTTTTTTTAAAAAAACAAAGTTATTAAATTTAATAAAACATCTAAATAACATGATATAAATCAATTTAATCTATCATCATTTCAATATTTTTTTATAAAAAAATTAATTATTCAAGTTGTCTTAGTCATCCAATTCAAATCCTATTCAAATCTAGACAACTATCAAATAATTCAATTTAAGATTTAAACAAGGTAAAAAACCGAATAAAAAAATCTCATGATT
>Ga0325402_1001219_pt1 | contig 20502 bp, 19 predicted proteins | sample PopdelMetagenome_22_FD_207212 | JGI IMG/M metagenome (GOLD analysis project Ga0325402, IMG submission 207212) | Populus deltoides microbial communities from Bellville, Georgia, United States - Xylem-PdKOR-R3 | ecosystem: Host-associated > Plants > Phyllosphere > Stem > Wood/Secondary xylem...
TGCGACGACATCTAGAGGGATCTTTCTCTCTCTTTCCCCCCTTGTTTTGCATGTATTCTTAGCACATCAAGAATCCTGGGAGGATGCAATGTAAGGAAGGAGATTCTAACAATTAAAACAAAAGTTTTATAGTTGAATTCATGCATTAGTTGTTAGGTACATAGTTGCTTCTAGGTCAGGGTTCTATCGAAAATATTTTTCTAGCTTTTCGGGTTGTATTTTAATTTCGTTGGGGTTTGCTTGACCACATGATTAAGAGAGCTATATCACCAATAAATATAATTCTTGATCAAACATAATAAATTTATTTTTCTTATCATTGAGAGCTTGAGTCATGGGTTGGACTTGTAGAGATTTCAAGGCTTGTTATAAAAATCGTGTTTTTAAAATGCTTTTTACTTGTAAATAAATTAAAATACCAACAGGAAATCAAAATAATAAAAAAAACAAAGAAAATAACTTTAATATCTCTTTTAAAAATTCTGGACAAACAATAATTTGCCCGGACGGCCAAATACCTCCGAATGTGCTTATAAAAAAAGAGTCACGGTCTCTTTTTCCATCATATTTATTTATTGCTTCCACGAGTTATTTCCCGCACACAACACTAAATTGATGAAGAAACTAAATAAATGCACTTTGCATTCATTCCCCACTCATTTAATTGTAATTTGTTTCCATGGCAAGCCCCCGGTATCATGGTGGAGTTTTCTTGGCAGAGTTTAATCTTTTGGATCTCAAATATTCGAAAGACTTGCTGAATTACATATCCTTTCTAAATTTATTTCACGTGGGTTGTGGAAGACACTCATTGCTCAGCAGGAGGAAGCTGACAATGTCCTCTAGCTAATAATAAAAAAGGACGTGAACAAAATGGTATATTGGCAGAAAGAGGCGGTCCAAGACTCTGATAAGCAGAGTCAATGCCTCAGAGTCAATGCCTCCTCCTCCCTCGTGGACCCCCACAAGGGGAGGCTTTTTCTTTTAAGGGACTGAATTGAAACTAACGAAACTATAAGCACCGATTTTAACTATTTTAAATCTATAAGGACTGGATTGTAAGCTTCGCTAATGAAAACCCGGCAGCTTCCTTCCTCCGCCAAAGATGCACCCTTTCTCCCTTATTTCGCCGGCAGATGACAGCTTTTGAGTTTCATGTGTTCTAATATATATGATTTTAACATCTCCACTACAAAAACACTATCACAATCAGTCTAAGGAGAACCCAGGGCAACTGCAGAAGTAAGTGCAGAATAAACTCAAGAAAGCAATTTTTAATCACAAAATAGAGTGCTAATCTGCACTCCAATATGGCTAAAGCCGATGCAACATCACTTCTACCTTCTTGACCGTTTCAATCTTCAGATTAACAAGTGCAAGAGATTACAGAAATCCCCTTCTGCATAACATATCTGGAGGGGAAAAAAACCTGTGCAGATCCGTAGATAGCAAGTAGTCTGATCAAGGTACCATTACCACAAGCAAACTACATGCTATCTACTGATCTGAACATGAAATAGGGGCTTTCTGCTGCTAACCAACTAACGGATTTGTTTCCCTCGTCTTTCCCTTACAGCTATTAACAAGGGAAAAGGATGGGGCGGGGGTCTCTCTGCAGCTTCCCACTTGGCAAGTTTATCTTTTTCATCTTTTCTTCACACCAAAGTAACTGCTCTTTACTGATTCTTACCATCCCGATAACCCTGGATAAGATTTTGATATCAATGAGGCTAAACAACAGTTGAACGTTCTCGTAGCTTTGAGGCCAACATTTCTTTTTCCATCCTTTACTCTTCTTGCACAGATCCTTAAGTTTTATCCTTTTCTGCAAACTCATAGGGAAGGAAGAAGTTAGCCATCAACAGTATGAAAAATAATCTGTTTTAGTAACTGAAGGTATAGGTTCCTTTTTCTGTGATCTAATGCACTGAAAGCACTCTTTCAATAAATAGGTTATTCTTTTCCTCCTATAATACCCCTCTATAATTCAAATATATACAGACCAATTCTCTATCCATGCCTTTGCAAACAAACCAACCCCATCATCCCTGGAAATTAAAACGATGTATAGGTATGATAACAGGTAACAGAAGTTGATATTTCCCAAAGCTAATTTTCCCGTGCCACCAATATAACTTGACTAGAACAATGATGGGTGGTCGGAAGACTTGACACATCCACCAATGGCATTTTACCAGAAAGCCAGCAGCTATCAACTCCAAGATATCTATGAGAGATAAACTAGAAGAAATCCACCGCTCTAGTTTCCTGTTTGGCTATTAATTTTGGTATCAGGTGTAAAAAAAGTCATCACAGCTAACCATGAAAAATCCCTCTTGAAATTTCTATTTAAGCAGTCAGCATTGGTGGTGGATCAATCCTTTTCAAGTTCCTATATATAACAAAAGATCCATTCACAAAGAAGCAGCATCAATGACAACTCTCAATCAAAGGAACAACAATCAAACCAATAAAATGTCTTGCAGTGAACAAGCTACAACTTTCTGTGCTGAACTCCAGCCAAAATTTGCTCATTCTTTATAATAAACAATCAAAGAAATTAACTAGTAATCTTGAACACTAATATAAGAGATAGAATTACCTTCTCAAGCGAAGATTGAATTAGTTGAAGAGGGGTGGCAATCTGGTTCTGATTTCCAAACAAGTTACGGACATTACTTTGTTTTTTCTTGTCCATCTTCAGGAAAAGGTGAAAATTAAGGATCGAACTCTCAATTATCTTGAGAAGATCAGGGGCAAGGACCACATAATCAGATTCTGTTTCTTCTGTATCCTTTTTATCCAAACCTAAACAGATTAGGATATTAAGAAATGATCGAGGCACAAACTCCAAGAACTACTTTGGTGTTCTTTAAACAATGTATGAGTTGGTTAATGGAACTAGATAAACTGAATTGTAGTTTTGGCATTTAAACTAAACCCATATGAACAATTGAATTACTCAGATATTACCTTTTGCATTTGGAACCTGGAGCAGTTTAGGCAAGGCATTCCTTGCACGAGCATATATTTCTGCTCTGAGACCCTGCTCAAAAGGCTCATTTTCAATAAACCTTTGCAATAAAACTTGGAATTGCTGAAACAGCTGGGCACTGTAATTGAAACAGGCAGGGTTTTCAGGTTGGCAAGTGATTTTCTGACTCATTTGAGTGTATTGGCAGTGAAGCACCTCCCAAGTTAAGCAAAGTTGAGCAACATATGCAGTTTCAATATCTTGATATGGGTCATTCTGTACCTGCTGCAGATGCTCAGTTTCATCTTCAGGTTCTTCTATCTTTTTCAGAGAGAGGCAGCGGAAGGGGGATGTCAGCTTTTTGGATGCAGACCTTGGGGAGGGAGTTGTGGGAGTGTAGCAGCCTGCAATACAATAGAACATTTGTTTCTGATGAAAACTAGAAGATTGTTTCACTGTACAAGAATTACCCTCAAGTACAACAAACTAATCTCAACAAGTTGGAAAAGAGAGTGATTCTGAAAAAAGGAAAAGGAAAGCAAGCAGACTGCAAAATCCTGTAGTTAGGAGTTTATTGGACCACCACACTTTTAGAACCACGGTCTGAAAAAGAAAAGGCACGAGAAAGGACTTGAGCAGGATATGGTATGGTGGTGTTATTTATAGGCTTCAAATAGGCAAATTTTAAATACAGCTGGAACACGGCTACATTCAGAAATCCAGAAAATCCATGTGGTCAATTCTCATAATCTCAGTAAGGTTTCAGGTAGACTAATTCTAAATCAGACAAGATGGACATATGTCAAACAATTCGAAACTTATAGGAACAGATAACATAAAAAAAAATCACCGCATGGCAAGTAAGCATGAGGGAGAAGGGACATAAAAGACCTCAAACAATTTTGTCACAACACAAGTCTCCAAGTGAATGCAGCAAGCTAAATTTCATGACTACCAAAGCATGCTGAGTATCAATCAATTGCAATCCAAAGAGCGTACAAATCAATCAAGAAAGAGCTGGATCAAAGTTTAGCAAGACTTACCAGATTCAGCGAGCTGCTGAACACTCATCCGATCAAAGAATAACATCCGCTCACAGTACTGGTCATACAGAGCATCAAACCCACCCCACCATTGCCTTCCTTCTGCTTCGACATCCCTCCACTCATTCGGGCTTGTCTCACCTTCACCTTCACCCTCTTCATCTTCCTCCTCTTCTGCACATGACTCTTCTTCAGGAATCAATACCATAAAACTGTTCCTTCTCAGTTCTTTCAACCTCCTCTTTACCTCATTGGTTATAAAATCGTCATCGTCATCCTCAGCTTCAGCTACAGGATCAGTGTTGGCTGATTTGCTAGTTACACTTTCACCACCTCCACCATTCTCATTCCTTGGCTCCTCTGGATGTGGCACAGGCTTATCTTCTAAATCCTTTTCCGGGCCTGGTTTGTGGGCTTTCCTAAACTTCTTAGCTTTAAAGAAATCCATCTTCAACAAACCGCTAACCTCTTCTTTCTTCAAAACCACACAAGAAATAGAGAAGCTTCCGATGGATAAAAACGTTCTGATTCCAGGACTTTTTGCGTATCTTCTATTATCTCAAATCTTAAAACGCACCAAAGTTAGATCCTCAGGTCAAAATGTTCCAAGCAGAATCAGATAAGCTAGATTCCCCAAAGATCTCAACAAACTTTCCAGAATCTAAACTGCTTGCTTAAAAAACCAGCGATCTAAAACCCAAGTGACCCCATAAGCTCCAAACTCTGTGTCCCTCGTAAAAAAATAACCACTTTGAAGAAACGTAAAAATAACCCTGAAATTTTAAACGGCAACAAAGGTAAAGCTTTTAACTCCAAGAACCCTACTATCACCAGATTTCTAGCAATCAACCCTAATCAGTAAACACACTCTCTTCACTAATAACCAAGTTAAAAGCTTTCAAGTTTTGATATTTTTTGAAGCTTGAAATAGTAACATTTATTGGTATCCACAAAAATAAATCAGCATTAGCAGAGACAGAAAAATCCCAAAACCCTCTCCAAAATCGGTGCTTAAAACATATGTTTATGAAGCAAGACCCCTACAACATGCCAATCAAGACACCAACTTTAAAGCAAAAGTAGAAGTATTTTTACCATTTCACAGCTAAAAAATCACAAATATTAACCAGCATTATACTCATCAGCAATACATCACTAAAGAAAGAAAGAAAGAAAAAAACGGAAGCAGAGCACCAAAAGACACACCTTCAAGTGCAGATCACAGCAAAAGTAAGAAATCAAGCCATTTAAAGACAATGTAGAACCCCAACCGCCTCAGAATTGGAAACAAGGAATAGGGTTTTTTCCTTTAATAAAACCCTAAACAACTGTACAACAATCAGAGAGAGAAAGGGTTGAAAAAATCAAAAAGTTTAACAATAAGAGCAAAAGCAATAAATGGAGTCATAAATGGTTTTGATGAAATATTTAAAAAGAAAAAAGAGAAGAAAAGAAATCATTAATAAAAGAAATACAGTGAATTTATAGCAAATTAGTAAGAACAGATCGCTGAAACTCTCATCATGAGTGTTACTTTATGTCTTTTGTACAAAAATGACAAAAGAAAATCTGGTAATAAAATTGAATCGTGCTCAAAACCCAAGATGGAGAGAAAGGAAAAATATAGTTAAAATGGTTTGCAATTTTCAATGAAAAATAAAATAATATGGTACAGTGCAGAAGTGAGAGAGAGAGAGAGAGAAGAAGACACTGTACAGAGAATATTGTCAGAATCCATGCCTAAGTACATGGCAGAAAAAGCCGCGCTTTTCCCTGCATTACTGTTTTTTGATTTGGGAGTCCTTCTCGCTATTCATATTTACTTATTCGTCCCTCTTCATTTTCCAAATCCACTCTCATCTCCCCCAGCTGCTTTTGTTTATTTTATGAATCTATCCATGGCATACGATATTTAATTTTATAGACTTCAATGATGCTTTTGAGAGTATTTTTATGAACTTGTTCAGCTCTTTTTTATATATAAATATGTTTGATTTTTTTTTATTAAAAATATGTTCATGTTAATTAGTTTTTTTAGATGGTTTTAATGTTAAGTTATTAAAAATGTTGAAAACGTTTTAAAAAGTGTCTTTAAATATGCATTCATTATTTCTTACCATTCAACAATAATTTTTTTATTAAATTTATAATTTTAACATGATATTCAATTTTTAACCATCTAAAAAATGAATTTATTCTTTGAGCTTTATGTGTTAAAAAGCTTGCAAGAGGGATAGAAACCGATGACTCTACATAAGAAGGAGGAGGAGGAGGAGGAGGAGGAGGAATTCACTAATGGTAAAGTGATGGTCAAACTCAAGCAATGCATGCATCTCGAGGAGGATCCAAGTATCATGCTCCATTGCCACGCACACATGTTTATTACATGAGACGACATGATACACGCATGATGTTTCTTTAGGGCAAAAAAAAAAAAACAAAATCACAAGCAAACTTTATTTGATTTTTTGTTCTATTTAAGCATTTTTTTTCTATAATTGGCAAGCACCCAGTATATGACTTCTGAGTTCTGAGGGGAGATGAAACAGAATCATACGGTCCAACCTAACCACACACCTTGGACCTTTTAACAAACCGGGCCTGAGCTTTTAGAACCGAACGGCAGTATCCTGCAAGCTATAAACTGATCCGCCAAGTCAAGTCATCAGCTGTCAGCGTGTACATTCAGGCCAGGCCACTGCTTCTAGTCCTGATGCTGGCAGCCTAGACACGTATATCCCTTCTTTACAAACGCTTCAAGTGCAGGGAAGTTTTGTGCAATCAGAGAGGCAGTTTGAGAGCTTACGTACGGTTAGACAGAGTATGAATATCCTAACCGATGGAGAGGAGGCTGTAGAAACGTGGGAGATCAGCCGACAGTACTATTTATATCATGCTAGATTGGATTGATGTTTCTTTTAATCATTACACCCAAATACGTTTTATTTTATGCTCCATGGGCCTATTGGTTTGGACCATGCTGTTAACAAAACGAAGGCATGGTTTCCTGGCCTGTGTTCAGGGTGTCGCAGTGACTTGTGCAGCTAGCTGCCAGTGAGAAAATCAGAGGACACCACATCAAGTAGAATATGCACTTTTGCAGTGTCTTTCCATCAAATGGCGGAGCATATTTTCATCCTCCGTGCGTGCGCGACTGTGCTGCACTAAACAAGACAAATGACAGCACTTCGCTGCCATATATAGTCGCATATGACATCCCTAAATACATACAGTACTGACATACATGGACACAGTAGAGACGGAGTGAGCTACTAGTTCTAGTAACCCAACCAGGCAGATGGTATTGGTTGAAACTTGTTCTTAGCACAACCCAGCACATCATAGTAATCCACATGATTGAAACAATCACGGAAATCAGTGAAGAGCTTTTCAAACACCTTCCATTGCACTTTAATGGATTTTGTATATGGGTATGGAAGAAAAACCTGCAGAATAATACAAATTGGAACCAATCAAACTAGAACCGATAGCACACACGTGCATGTATGCAATAGTTTCGATTATTTGGGAAGTAATCTTAACAGTTTGCTTGTAAGGTCAATTAACAGAATGTTCAGAGCTGCAACTTACATCACCCTCTAGCGCAAGACGTTTCAGTATGAGAAATGTAAGGTCGTTGTCCGCCAAATTGTCAAGAACAGCAAGCCAGATTTGTGAAGCAAGCTCATGGGCAATATCCCTGGATTTCCCGCAAGCAATAAACTGATCTGCTAAAACAAAGTCCTCAATCAAAGTGTGTCCTCAGGACTTGGCTTCTAGTACTAGGAAGATAGCGTATCATATCCTCTCAACTTATAAATGAAAAACATTTGATAGTTGAAAAGGTTTACAACGACAAAGATACCAGTAGAGAGCACACCTATTATGGTTCCATGAAGTATGCTAGAAGTTGATGGCGTGTCAGAAAATTCAAGTTGCTCTTTGAGAAACAAATAAGCATGGCCAACAATCTCATCCATCTCACCATCCAGAGCAAAGATGCGTTTGCTGACATATAAAGCTGTGTATCTCCTGAAAAAAAATATTTCAGAGTTAGAACAGCATGCAACTCAGACTTAGCAGCCAGCCAGACCCCTAATATCATGCCAAGAAAGCATTAAGTTAGGTAATGACAAATTTGACATCAATCATGGATCATTAATTTCTCAAGGGTGTTATAAGCAATAAACTACAGATTTCAACAGAATCCCAATTATATGATCACTTTATTATGACAAGAAAGAATAACATAACCAAGAATGAAAGAAAAAAGAAAGCAACAGTAACAGAAGAAAGAAAAACAGCAAACTGGTTTTAGAGATGTTCAAACTTGCCTTCTGCTCAGCCCTCGCGGTATAGGCCCAGGCCATCTTTTAGTTTGGTGAGCAAGTGGATAGGTTCTGGTGAGAGCAGCTTGCCACAAGCATTCTCCACGAAACACATTAGCCCATTGCCTTTTAACACAAGATATTTGAGCCCACTCTGATACAGGGACTCTGACAAAAATCTCGACGAGCAGATGATCAGGAAGCTTTCCAAATGGAGTGTAATCTACTTTAGTGTTATTATCAACATTATCTGACATTAGAAGTCTGCAAACAACGGCCCAGATATTGAGTTTAGTACAGGAATTAAACGAGAAGAGACATTGTGCAGGAAAATCGTCAAATGAAGAAATCCACTTGTCATTTCCACTACTTGTCTATGATGAGGAAAATACTGCTAGCTGAATCGATCTTTTACCAAAAACACTGAAATATTGACATCATAATTGCTGGAAAAAGTCAGTTTGCTTCGGTTATTGACACTTTTAATTTCAAAAACGTTCCAAAGTGGATGGAAGATTAACAGTTAACCGTTGATGTGGACAAGTAGAGGTAACTGTAAACAGTCTACTAATGTCATGCTTCAATTGTAGACTTCATTTTATGGCTCCAGTTCAGTTTAAGCAGTCATTAGCGCTGACTGTTTTCCTTTTTTGTGAAATTCCCCAATGATAGATTCAAAAATACTATTTGAATCGGGACATTCACAACATTTTTTATTCAACTTAAGTGATCACAAAACATTGATGCTATGACAAAGTCAGCTTTGCGAAACTGGGAAAATTTAAGGAAGATTTCTATTATCAATAGCATCCAGCTGCAACACATAGCTTATCCAATATGCCCTCTATGCTGTCTCAATTTGATTGAGCTTGAATAACATGAAGATGATACTTTTAAAGATTAACACGAATATTAACATTGGGGAATAGCTTGAACAAGAGCCAACATAAAGTACACAACATTTTATAGCAAAAGGCAGACTTTTGCTCAACAATTCAATAAACTAGATGATTTAGTGATGACAAGACAATAAATACTAAACTAACGATAAAGCCCAGGTGAGATTAGTTCAAATCGTTTCAAAATTTGGTGAATTTACACAGTACAGAATTCAGAAGAAAAGGAGATGGATGAAAAGTTCAGTTCTTTTCAAGCTGGAGCATATAAAGGATAGAACTTGTATGTCGATAAGAAAAGAAGACAAGGAATTACCAGAAAGAGAGGGCAGAGGAGAGAGAGATGCCTCCTTTAGCTTTGTTCAACCGCAACAACACAAACACAGAAGAAGAAGGAAGACTAGAAAAAAAGACAAGGCAACTATGTTTGATGTGGTTGTGTGAGGCCTTTGTTGTTTCCACCAATAAAAGATTAAAACTTTAAAGAGAAAAAAATATGTGTAATGTTATAGTAATGCTGATGCAGTTACTCTTTTTTTATTTTTTCCAAGAAAATTAATGATTCAGTAACCATTTTCAATTTAAAATTACCATAATTATTTAATAGATTGATGATCTAAATTTTCATGCCGGTGTAAGGTCACTCCGCAATGTCAAAGATCCCAAGGCCAGGACTCTTTGATGACAAAAATTGCAGTGGCATGACCATAAAAAAAAATTGCAATGCCCAAATGCAACATAATATTCAAAAAGCAAGGGGAAAAATATTCTCAAAATTACAAGAATTTTTTTTTTTCTTCAAGAGTGATTCTGGTCAAAGGAAATGGACTAATATTTATCCATCTTGATGCTCATCACGCCCTGGTTTTCAATTTGATCCCTCAAAGCAAACCCACCTTCCATCAACCCCATTTACAGAACCATCCTCACTCTTCAGTACAATGCCAATCTTATCCTTCCTCATTCCAGTTGAGTCTTCAACCGTCTCTCCCTCCTCCGCTCTGATAAAGAAGTATTTTTCTTTAACACCATCACTAAAGGAAGTCGATCTTCTTGGTATCTTGCCACCTTTACTAGTACCCTCTATCTACCCAATCTTGACACTGCACTATTATTGCCACCATCATCATTTCTTGACGGAGAAGAAGAACCACTGATAGTAGGTAATATATCCCTCTCTCTGAACTATCTTATCTTGTTTGGTAATAAAGCTTCGTTTAACTGATATTTACGAGAACCCCATTAGATGTATTGTGTCCATGAGGTTTTAGTTCTCTTTGAATCCTTTTGCTTTTTTCCTTCACAGATTTCATTTGGCTCAACAACAAATCTTGATAGAACCAATTATGTGAGCAATTTGGATCCAGACCCTTTCTTCTTTTTATAAGCTAATCTTACAAAGAAAATAGTAAATTCGAGGGGGGCTTGTCGTTGAAAAATACCAAGAAGCTCTAACTAAGCTTCTTCATTTTTTGGACTGATACAAGCAACTGCCGACTCACATGTTCCCTTTGCACTCCTTCAATTGTTATGCTCTGGCCAAAAAGAGATGAGAGGGGCACTCCCATTTCACTTGTTAGGGACTAAACTGCATAGGACAAGAATGACAATAAATTCTGTAGTAGCATAGATCTTAGAGGAATTTTTTAGGAAATTTCGGTGAAGTGGAGTTGGAATTGGTAGCGAGGCTTCTGGATTATCTCCTAAGTTTTATGAGAATCTTTTTCTGTTTGCTAAATGCTTGTACTTGTTTAAATAATTTAGAATAGACTCCATTAGTTCTATAAATCATTTAGTTTGGTATAATCTTGATATCCAAACTGTTTTTCTTTTGTTCTTTACTTGTCTCGATAATTATGTGGCTATACGTGGTGATATAAATTTATGCATGCTGGAGCTGCATTTTTTTTCATATTGACTTTAATTAGATCACGAGCCTTTCCTTACTTAGCCTGCCCCTTAATGAAATTATGCTGTAGAGTTTCAATCACAATTTTTCCACTCATAATATGGGACAGAAAAGTCAGTGACCATAGAAAAGTGGGAAGTGCGTGTGTGTGTTTGTTTAGTACTTGGGATGAAATAACATAGCCGAGAACTCTATGATCTGAATAATTAGAGAGAAACATTGTTGGAAATTAGTTATTTATGCAAAGTTTGATTATGCTTTGATGCTGTAAATGTGCTATTTTTATTCTGAGCATGCATCCTTCTCTATTCTCTCTAGATGTTATCATACCCGTGTCTCCCTTTCTGTCTCAATGAGATGCTAGTTTCATCTTCATTTGTACAAGATGAATGACATGGAATCTGATTGATGGACTTTCTGGCAAATATCTTTATCCCTTTATTGTGAAGAGAATGGCTTCTATCTACATTTATAGTTGCAGGCTGAACTTTTTATCTTAGTGAACTACTTGTTGTTAATTTTGTTCTCTAAACAATATCTTTCACAATTTGCAGATTTTCTAAGAGCCCAATACGCATCTACTTTTACGAAGCTGCCTAAATGGTTTCCAATGGTGCAAAACAGCCCTTGCTGTCAGGATTGGTGGATCCCGCCTCTCAAAGAATCAATGAATGTCATCGCAACAGAAGAAGGATTCGCCATGTTAAAAGTGCTCCCCTAGCAGAATCTGTTCCTTCAGATACTAGTGGCAATGGGCCAATTCCATGTTGTGGTTCCTTTTGGGGGGGACTACACCAGAGCCTGAAGAAAGTAGCCTTGTTATTGGCTGTCTACTTAGGTCTTGGCACAATATGCTTTTATGCTGTCAGGGATGATATCAAAGGGAAGAAAACCAATCCGATTCTTGATTCTGTATATTTTTGTATCGTGACGATGACCACAGTAGGATATGGGGACCTGGTGCCCAATAGTGCCCCTGTGAAGTTACTTGCCTGTGTTTTTGTCTTCGTAGGGATGGCTCTTGTTGGATTGATACTGAGCAAAGCAGCAGACTATTTGGTAGACAAGCAGGAAATATTACTGATTAAAGCTCTACACAAGCATGAAAAACCTGGTCCAGCTGCGTCTCTAAAGGAAATTGAAACCAGCAAAGTGCAATACAAATGTTATTTGGCCCTGGCTATCCTTTCAGTGCTCATGCTGGTCGGAACTGTTTTCCTGTATATGGTTGAGGATTTGAACATCATTGATGCTTTCTACTGTGTCTGCTGTACCATTACAACTCTCGGTTATGGAGACAAGAGCTTCTCAACTGGAGGTGGTCGTTTGTTTGCTTTATTTTGGATGCTGACGGGTACTATTGGTTTAGGTCTGTTATTTCTATACATTGCAGAGCTATTCACTGAAAGCAGACAGAGGACACTGGTGCACTGGGTTCTTACTAGAAAGACGACCAATTTAGATCTGGAGGCAGCAGACATCGATGATGATGGTGTTGTTGGGTAAGTTAGTGATGTTGTGATGTTCCCTTTGGATTTTGTTGCAAGTTGTTTCCCATCGGTTTCTTTTTATTTGGTCATATTCGAGGGTGTAGTTTATTGTCTCACTTTTTAGGTTGTTGGCTATGTCTCTGATTCTCTACTTCCTCCTTTTACCTAGGGCCGCGGAGTTCATCCTATATAAGCTTAAAGAGATGGGGAAGATTAGCCAAGAAGATATTGCACTTGTAATGGAGGAGTTTGAGGATCTTGATGTTGATCAATCTGGAACCTTGTCAGATTCTGATATCACGCATGCACAGTCAACTGAGATGAAGAAATGACTTCACCATCAGCGAGTAGTCCTTGACTAATACAATTAAGTGATATTGATATCATAGAAGATAATAGATATGGTTTCCTGTATCAAGTTTACCCTAGTCTGTTCATTAAGGCCACTGAACTTTATGGAGAAAAAAAATACTGATAGATCTTGAATTGAAAAGTTTTGAAAGGACAAAGATGCAAGTAGAAGGCTAGCATACTTATTATGGTTCCATGAGTTATGCCAGAAGGAAGCGGCATTGCAGAAAGTTCAAGTTGCTCTTTGAGAAACAAATAAGCATTGCCCACAATCTCACCTGTTTCAACATCCAGATCCAAGCTGTGTACCTCCTGAAAAAAATGTTTCAGAGATAGAAAAGCATACAGCTCGAACTTGACAGGCAGGCATCTGATATCATGCTCCACCCACGGGGTACAGGCCCGGGCTTTCTTTTAGTTCGGTGAGCTAGAGGATCTGTTCCGCTAAGAGGAGCTTGCTTTGCCACAAGCGTTCTCCATTCATTCAACGCATTAAGATTGTTTTTGTATTTTAAAAATATTTTAAAATAAATTTATATTTTTTTTATTTGTTTTAAATTAATATATTTTTTATATTTTTAGATTATTTTGATGCATATTAAAAATAATTTTTAAAAAATAAAAAAATATTATTTTAATATATTTCTAAATGAAAAAACACTTTAAAAAAACAACAGCAAATATACTCCCAAACAGCCTCTAAATTTATTTCCTTTCACAGCAAGTTATTTCAGCCTCTGGCGAAAAAATCTATATGAGCAGATGATCAGGAAAATTCCAAATGGAGTGTATAACCTCTAACAATGTTATCTTGAACGTCATCTGTTCTACAATAATACAATGTTATCTTGAACGTCATCTGTTATAAATAATCAAATGAGAAGAGACATTCTTTAATGTTTTAGAAATAAAACACCAAGAAGTGATATTTTTACATAAATATGTTTGTAAAAAAAAAAAGACTTCGCTTTTATTATAATAAATAGTATAACATAGAAGAAAAATGAATATTTTTAGATTTATATAGATAAACAAAACCTTAATATTCTTTTTAGAATTACTATGAGTTAAATTGATTATAAATGGAAAGCCTCAGGTTAATTTAATATTTGATTTCCATTCCAATCCTTCAAACAAGATTATGAAAAATGCTACCAATCAATATGGAATTTTCTAAAAAAAAGTGGCCAATTGAAAAGAGCCGAACGAACAGTTGTTTCATTTCCCAGAAGGGATTGATCTTTCAAAGCAGCTTTAAGAGTCTACACTAATTTTCTTGGACGCTATTCATTGCCGTCGATGTAATCTATGCTAATTAACACAAGTGTTTTGTATAATAGGTCTTTTTACAATGAGAAAAATATCTTAATCCGAATATTTGCTATTCGCGCAATCCATATCCTTATCTAATTTATATGAAAAATAAAAACAATTCTAGAATATAGTTTTTGTTGTGAGTGTTCATCCTCTGTTTATTTCCGTGATGCGGTTTATATTTTGCTTCAATCAACATCTGGCTTGAAGTTTTGGTCAATAAAGAATTATAATATACATTTTTTTTAAAACTTCACAGCTACAAAATCTACGCAAAAAACACACGCTTATATTTAGGTTGGAGCGTGGACTTCTAAAACAACAAGGGAGGCCGAAGCATGCAGGACCATGGGATAACTGAGAGAGGACCTCCGTTCTGGGCTCTGCTTGTTCACCGTGTCATAACTGAAATGCAATTCTATCCAAGGATAGTTTTTGCTAATCAAAACTGAAATGCAATTCTGCCTCCTTAGATAATCTCCCCCCCCCCCCCTAGATCTCCCTGGAACCTGCTTATCTTGTCTGGAAATTAAGCTTTGTTTTGGTTTGTGAAGAGTTCAGCTTTAACTTCGATTAATTTACGAGAAAGAACCCATCTATCGTTTGTATTGTTTCAGTGAGGTTCTTAGCTCTCTTTGGATCCCACTGCTTTGTTTTTATGAATCCCATTTATAGATTTTATCTGGCTCAACAACAAATCTTGATGGAACCGATTATTTGGGCAGTTTGGATCCATCTTGCGAAGCCACAGTACTTCCTACCCATGCATGCCAGATAAGGCTGAACTGAACAATACATTCTAGGGCTTTCATTGAAAAATTCCAAGCTCTAAGTAAGTTTCCTCCATTTTTTGGAATGGAATAAGCAACTTCCTACTCGCATGTTCCCTACACGCACTCTTTCAGTTCCTAGGCTCTGTCCAAAACCAGATGAGAAAGGACGCTCACATTACACTTGTAGAGAAGGAGACTAGCCGCTTAGGACAAGACTGACAATAAATTCTGTAGCAGCATATACATCTTACAGAGTACGGTGAGGAATTTTCTAGGAAATTTCGTAACCGGAGCACTTTAAATTAGACGCAAACCTGCTTCCACTGGTCAAACTAGTAGCTCGGTTTCGGTGAAGTGGAGTTGTAGTTGGAATTGGTAGTGAGACTTCTTCTGAACTTATCTCATAAGTTTTAGGAGAATCTTTTTTCTGTTTGCCAAGTGCTTTTACTTCTTTACATAATTTTGTTTGGTATAATCATGATATCAAATTTAAATCTTTTTTTTCTGTTCTTGCTGTAATAATTTATACGGCTTCATGGTATGGGATATCCTTGTATATCAATCGAGATTAAGTCTCCTCTCCAAGGGCTATACATAGTTATGAATGTTGGAGCTGCATTTAATTTCTTGATACTAACTTTAATTAACTAACTCACGAGCTTTTCGTTAGCTTGCCCTTGGTTAAATTGTAGCCAATTATGTGTTGTTGAATTTGTTCTCTAAACAGTATCTTTAACAATTTGCAGATTTTCTAAGAGCCCGTTAAGCATCCGTGTTTGCTAAACTACGTCGATGGCTTCCAATGGTGCAAAGCAGTCCTTTCTGTCAGGATTGGTGGATCCCACCTCTCAACGAATTGATGATTGTTCTCCCAACAGAAAAAGATTTCGCAGTCTTCAAAGTACTCTAGCAGAGTTTGTTCCTTCAGATGTTGGTGGCAAATGGCCAATTCCAAGTTATGAATTCCTTTTTGGGGGACTTCACCAGAGCGTGAAGACACTAGCTATGATCTTGGCCGTCTACGTGTCTGCTGGCACTATGTGCTTTTATGCCGTCAGGGATGATATCAAAGGGAAGACATCAAATCCGATTCTTGATTCTCTGTACTTCTGTATTGTGACGATGACCACAGTGGGATACGGGGACCTTGTGCCCAATAGTGCCTCCGTGAAGTTAGCTGTCTGTGTTTTTGTCTTCATAGGGATGGCTCTTGTTGGACTGATACTGAGCAAAGCAGGAGATTATTTGGTAGAGAAGCAGGAAATATTACTGGTTGAAGCCCTTCACATGCATCAAAAACTCGGTCCAGCTGCATTTCTAAAGGAAACTGATATTTACAAAGTCAAATACAAATGCTATTTGGCTGTAGCTATTCTTTCAGGGCTTATGATGATCGGATCAGTTTTCCTATACATGATTGAGGATCTGGACGTTGTTGATTCTTTCTACTGTGTCTGTTCTACCATTTCAACTCTCGGTTATGGAGATAAGAGCTTCTCAACTGGATATGGCCGTATGTTCGCTGTAGTTTGGATAATGACGGGCACTGTTGGTTTAGGTCAGTTATACATGTACATTGTTGAGCTATTCACTGAGAGCAGACAGAGGAAGCTGGTGAACTGGGTTCTCACCAAAATGATGGCCAATTCAGATTTCGAAGCAGCAAACATAGATGATGATGCTGTTGGGTAAGTTGATGGTTGCCACTCGTTTCCCATCGGTTTTGTTTTTGGTCAAATTTGTGGATTTAGTTTTATTGTCTCAGTTTATTAGTTGTTAGCTATGCCCTGACCATATTCTTCCTTGTTTTGCCTAGCACTGCCGAGCTCATCCTGTATAAGCTTAAAGAGATGGGGAAGATCAGCCAAGAAGATATCATGCTTGCACAGACAACTCCAATGAAGAAGTGACTGATCAACCATCAGCTAGTAGTCGTCCTTGAGCAGTAAAGCTGAGTGATATTTGGAGAGTTTATTGTACCAAGTTTACCTTTAGTTTGTTCATTATGTTTGGAAATTTAAGATTTAAACAGAAATAAAATAATTCCAATAATGGTTTGGAAAACTTTTAGCAAAATAAATAAATTCTACAATAAGATTTTTATATATAAGGCATGATTTGTTACCTTGTTTATTTGTCTGCTGGAAAATAATTTTCCTTTGAAAAGTAATTTTCTTGAAAAGTTGATTCTTGAAAAATGAATTATTTTACAATGTTTGGTAATATCATGGAAAATAAGTTGAAAAATAATTTCCAGTATTTAGTTATATCATGGAAAATGACCTGAAAAATAACTTATTAATATTTATTTTTCAAGTTTATTAAAATAATAAGGAATACATTTTACAAATTAAAAACTTAAATGAGAATGAAATGGAAAAAAAATCTAATTTCATAAATTATCTCAAATAAAATAAATAACAATCAAAATAATAGAGATCAAATCTAAAAATAAAAAAAATTAAAAAAATGATGAAATTAAAATAATAATAATTACAATTTTATAAATTATTTCAAATAAAATAAGTAACCATAAAAAGAATGATGATCAAATTTAATAGATAAAAAATTTCAATTAAAAAAATAAAAAAAAACAATTATAAAAATGAGGACCAAAGTTAATATAAAAATTAAATTAAATTAAATTCTAAGAGGTAAAATTAAAAAAAAAATTCAAAACAAAATATATATCAATTAAAAGTTTAATGACCAAATTTATTATAATCAGTAAATAATATGATATTTTTAAATTTTTCATCACTTCTGAAAAATGTTTTCTGTCCAAAATAAAAGAAAAATACTTTCCTGAAAATTAAGTAAAATTCTTTTTGAATTGGAAAATATTTTTTGTTAATTAATTTTTTTAATAGTAAATAAATAAAGAAAATTTGGAAAGTTATTTTCAGAAGTTTCCGCCTGAAGAGTTCTTGGAATTGGTTTCAAATAAGCTGAAAGTTTCTACCACATTACAATACCAGATGAAAGAAACTTGATAGTCACTGAAATTGAAAAGGTTTACTAGGGCAGAAATGCAAGTAGCTAGAGTGCTAGCATAGCTATTACATTTCCATGAAGCATGCCAGAAGGAGTCGGCATTGCAGAAAGCAAAAGTTGCTCTTTGAGAAACAAATAAGCACGTCCCACAATCTCACCTATATACCTCAACAGAGTTCCAATTATGTGATCATTCTATAAAGACAATAAAGAATAACGTAATCAAGAATAAAAGGAAAAGAAAGTGACGTTAACAGAAGTAATGAGAGCAAAAGGGTGTTATCAGTGATTTCTGAACCTGCCCTTCTGCCCAATCCTCGGGGTATAGTCTCAGGCCATCTTGTAGTTCGGGGAGCAACATGTTAGGTTCTGCTAGGAGGGCCAAGATCACTTTATTTAATCTGAGTTCTTAATTATGCCATTGAAAGATCAATTTGCACAGTCAAAGATCCCAAGAGGCCATGATGAAAAGGATTACAATGGCATTAGAGGTACAATTCATATTGACCCTCGTGAGAATTCTAATGCCTAACTGAAAAAATAATATTCAGATTACAAGACATTTTTTCTATTGAGCACTTTCTTCAGGAGTGAATCTCTTCCAGGAAATCGACTGCTATTCTCCACCTTGCAATCTTGTTGATGATCAACCCTCCCTGGTTTTGATCCCTCAAGCCTGACCCCACCATCACCATCGACCCTATTTACAAAACCATCCTTACTCTTCATTACAATCTCAATCTTATCCTTCCTCTTCTCCACTTGTTTCTTCAACTTGGCCCTTTCTCTTCTCTCCCTCCTCCTCTCTTCACTTTCTGATAAAACCCTATCATTCTCCACTCTCGATAAATCTTTATCTTCTTCAACACCATTAGAGGAAGATGATCTTCTTGGTATTTTGCCACCTTTACTAGTACCCAAGAGCTCAAAGTTGACTCTACTCCACCCAACTTTATCTTCATTGTCCCAGCCAAACCTCTCACTAATCTCCAACAATCTTGACACTGCACTGTCATCATTTCTTGACAAAGAAGAAGAACCGCTGATACTCCTATTATTGTTTCCATTTAGGGCAGTATCAGCTAATTCCCACTCCAATCTGTCCTTGTAAACTGGGTCTTGGAGCACTTGGTCAGCTAACTTAGCCCAGTGCTCAAAGTCACCAGCACGAAGATTCTTGGAAACCCATTTCAAGTAAGTAGATGGGAGAGAGCCAAGCATCTTGCCCTTGTACTTGCCAAAGTCTATTACTCGGTCTGTTATCGGAGTTGTGGTGATTTTGAGTGGTTTATTGGGTGGCCGACTAGTACTGTGTGGTTTGTCGGGCTTGAAAGAGCATGTGAAGTTAGGAAGTGTGGAGGAGAACTGGGTTAAGGTCATGGTGGAGACTGTAAAGAAAGATTCAAACTTTAGGTTAGAAGAGATAAGAAGCAATTGAACAGCCAGAGACAGAATAATAGATTATGCCTTTGTTGTGGACCTATATTTATTAATTAAGATTTTTATTTATTATAAAGCTTATTTGTAAATAAAGATTAAATCTTGGTTTTGAATTAAAATCATTAATTCGGGTCGACCCATCCAATTCATAACCCAAATTCATCGATCAAAGTTTTGGGGCCATTCCCGCAAGGGCGATGGCCTCCTTATCTGGGTTCTGCAGAGCTTGGACTGTGGGCTATTTTTCAAGAGCTAAGAAACCAAGACATCATCAGCATCAGCTTGATAATTGAGACAGGTCCCCTGTTCTGCGCTCTTGTACTCTGTAACAGACATGATATACTGAACTCTTTGGAGCCTTGGAGGATGGAAAGCAAAGTAAATAAAGGCATACTAGCAATATCCCAACATATCATAACGTTCATTCTCCATTAACCATAGCATGGCAGAGGATGATGATGTATACTGTACAATGTATACTACTGGATCAGATTCTACGAACTGCTAACATGGCATAACATCACTTATTCACTGAATTTCTTTCACCATATCCCAGATTTTAAGCAGCATCACATGATACTGCTTCTGCAGTCTCAAACCGTTACTGAACATGGCTTCATTCTTTGACAAAAAACAATTTTCAAGGCAGCCAGCCTGCCAGTTATCTCTCATCTTCTTGACATTCAAACCAAAATAATTTGACCCATTAATCTAGCTCCAGTGAAAGAAGAAGAAGAAGAAAAAATGACCCTTTTTGGTGACCCAATCGACCCATTAGTCTAGCTCCAGTGAAGCTTATCTTGTACCCCTCTCTCCTTCCTACGTACCCATGGCAAGTTCAAAGGGGGAGTCCATTAAGGCACTCCAGGAAATTAATAAAAAAAAAAGTTGATTAACTAAATTTAGTGGGGATGAACAAATTTGGAATGAGTTGTAATTTAATTGATATTAGTGCCCTTTTCAGAAGGTTTTCAATTCTTTCCCAAAAAA
>Ga0325402_1001220_pt1 | contig 20494 bp, 14 predicted proteins | sample PopdelMetagenome_22_FD_207212 | JGI IMG/M metagenome (GOLD analysis project Ga0325402, IMG submission 207212) | Populus deltoides microbial communities from Bellville, Georgia, United States - Xylem-PdKOR-R3 | ecosystem: Host-associated > Plants > Phyllosphere > Stem > Wood/Secondary xylem...
ATGCTCACTCTGTCTCCGCAACAATGAGGATCACAACCACTTGTTCTTTGAATGCTCCTATACTAAAGCGATCTGGTGGGATGTTTGTGACAGATGCGACATTCCAAGAATGACAAAAGGCTGGGAAGAATGGATTCGATGGGCCACCATCTCTTGGCATGGCAAGAGTTTCGTCAATTTTTCTCGTAAACTGAGTTTTGCAGCTACAGTGTATCATGTATGGCAAGAACGGAATGCAAAGATCTTTGCTGGAATGTCTAGAACTTTGAATTTGGTCTTGAATCAAATCGAATGTATCATTCGTGATAAGCTTCATTTGATGAGGAATGTCGTACCAACAAATGAAAACAAAAGGATCCAACGAGCTTGGAGGGTGAATACCATAGATTCTTAATTTGTTAGTTAGCTGGTTGTATTGGTTTCCCTCACGAATCTAGTGAGGTTTCAGTTTTAGGGTCGGTGGCTAGCCTGTAGCCATCTGTTGTTTTATGTTTCTGTTATCATTGTAAATCTGGGGCATGCCCCTTATAATGCTTGTATCTTCTTCTTTAATACATTCGTCAACTTACCAAAAAAAAAAGATCTATCATAACTCTTCTTGAAATATTCAGGTTTACAAACTTTCGCATTGTTATCACTTGATTCTGCATATATACTCATTTAACAAGTATTCTTAAACTTTCATTTTCACACACACACTTTAACATATGATTGTGGGTTGCACATTGGATTATTACATTATTTATGTTCTTTTGTTAAAGGTGACAACTAAGTGAAAGAAATAGTATATAATTTGCAAAAAAAAAAAAACAAAAAAAATTGATAATATTGATGATAATAAAAACGTAGATAAGTTTGGTTTCATAGCCTCCTTAACCTAAGCAATTAAGTCCGAATGGGTGTTTTATCACCTAATACCCTAAAGTCAACTGACTTGGGAGCTATTGGTGTAGTGCTTGTTACATGGGTTCATGAGAAAAGTTTAAGGGAATCAAACATTGCACTATCTACGTATCAGTATCTGCAACCTGAGTTACTAAGCTTGTAGGGGTGTCTTAACACCTAATGTCATAAGACTAACTAGTTTAGGAGTCATTAGCCTAAAGCTTGTTACATGGGTTAAAGATGCATTATGTTTAAAGTTATATGTATATATATTAAAAAAAAGAAAAAAAAAATAATCCCAACCCAAGGAAGTTAACCTTAAAAAAACATTAGAACAAAATTGTATTTTCATTTGGGCAAAGCCCCATAACTATGTGTTGATATATTGAGCATAAAATGAAGGTTTATTAATACCTTTATAAAAAGTATGAAGCAGATATATAAATTTAATGAGAGTTTGTTTATTTGAATAGATTAATGGAAGTTGAATGATGAATGCCTTGCTTTTGAATGTTGCAAATTGTTTTAACGCTTCAATTACTATGGACTAGTAATAAGCTGGTTGGGGGGTGTGATTAGTACTTACAATTTCATTTTCATTAAGGTTTTATATCATCATATTACACTTAAAGTATCATTAAATTCCCTAACTTCAGCATGTTTTATAATAACAAATCTAATACCATAAGATATCTTTAATTTATGGTAAATGTTCATTTTGAATGTAAGCATATCTCACAATTTAAAGGATTGATTAATGTGTTTAATTATTGAAATTGAGAAGACAGAGATGGCTAACCTTAAAGAAGAGATGCTGGTTGAATTCAAATTAAAATACCATTTGGTTATTGGATCATAACTGGAGTTGTAGAACATAGGCCTAAAACTTTCATGAAGAGTCCAAGATTCAAAACGGTCGTTTTCAAGTTCAAATTGTAGCAGCAAAGGAGAAGTTGGAATTTGTCCTACAGCCTAGATACTCTTTAGTATTCAGTTCATATCTCGAGTTCTAGAAGTCTAAATGAGCTCATTCTTGTTTTGTTGAAAAGCTGAGATAAATTCCCAGAATTTTAATGAAAACTATCTGCTCCAATTCTGATGTTAGCGATGATGTTTTATTTAGACAAGAAGATAAGTGTTGTCACCATGTCAAGAGGTGGCCACCCATTCAATAATAGTCATCAAATCAATAGTTCTAAATTTTAGCCTATAAAAAGAGGCATTTGACATACATTTAGACATCTTGGTGTTCAAATCAAGATCACTCTCTTACTTTGTATTTTGTAATGTTAAAGTTTTATTTAATGTTATATTAATCTCTTATTTATGTTTTTAATTTCCTTTACTATACTTAGTTAACTTATATCATGTTTATGTTCTTATATTGTTTATTTATGTTTTTCTTCTTCATTATGTTTAGCTAAGTTAATTTTATCAAGGTGAAAAGTATAATATAAACTCAACATGGACTTTAATGTTTGACTAACATGCTTTGTATTTGTTATCTTACTCACTCTTAATACCTTGATTGTTAAATGATTAATCTAGATTTGTGTTGTATAACCATTGGTGCAACAAATACTTGGCACTTTGATAGCCTACTATATGGTATAACCGACACCTGTGCTATGAAAGGAACTTGATTTGTTGTTAACATAAGTTAATATCATGAATTCCTGACAATATTTAAAAGCATGGTGTTACTAAAATAAGATAAATAATTTAATAGTTTATAATTTGATTGGAACCTTCTTTGTGTGTGTTTTCCAGTTAAGTAATAGAAAGAATTTATACTATACTTATTTGAAATACCATTAGTGGATCCTCTAACCTTGATAATTTTTTTTATCTTTGTTTAAATCCTTACATCATTATCACATCTCAAAATTCTCTTTAACTCATTTTCATTTATTATTTGTAATCTTATATAGTGGACATCCCTGTGGTTCGACCCCGGTCTTGCCAGGTCATTTATTACTTTGACACTCCTACACTTGGGATAGGACATCAATCTTTTGATCGTGTTAGCAGCAACACAAAGTTTACAAATCAAATTTCTCCTAGTTTATTAGGGACTTTTTAAGGGTGACAAATCTGATTCTAGCATATTTAGGATGGTAATTTTTTTATTTTTATTATTTCCTTCTTAGTCTTTGGGTTATTATTACTTATTTGGGTCAATTGTAAGTGGGCTTCATATAAGTCCACCTAAGGGGGCTCCATTAGGGTTCCTTTAAGTTTAAAGTCAGTATAAATAAAAGCATAACCAAACATGTAAGGTTACACAATTTTCAGATTAATAAAACTTCTTATTTGCCGTATTTTGTGTGTGTGTGTGTGTTGGTGAGATAATTTCACTTCCATGGTTCCTTAAAGAATTGAAAACGGCTTATCGAAGAACAACTGACTTTGTGGCATCATCCTTATACTTCTCGTTTGCGAATCAATATTCGTTGGGTGGGGATTTTTTGTTTCCAATAGTGTTGATGCCTAGGTACAAGTTATTTTTGTATCACGCTCCTATCAAACCTGTTTTACTTGACTTTCCGAGAATTGGGGTTTTTTCTTTTACGTGACCACGTGATCACGAGGTTCGCATCAATAAGGGAGACGAAAACTTTTATGCCTAGTCTCCCATTAGGACACCAACCACCCCTAAAACAAAGGAATCAAGTCCTTCTCATCACTTAAGCATCTTGCATGTGCTGCCACAGAGATGCCTTTAGAGGAAATGTGGTCAAGAAAGAAGGAAGAACAAACTTTTAGAGTGAAAGAGAGAGGGAAGGATGGTTTTGGAAAGTAGAAGAGTTAAGAGGAGAAGAAGAAGTTGGAAACAAAATGGAAGAAGGACTAGCACTACCGCGAGGCCCATCTCGTCGTCTTCCACCGACAAATTGATCTAAATATTTGGATATTATGTTCTAGGCAACCTCATCTACCATCTGACCAATGAGTATCCCAAAACAAGATTTCATTGAAGAGTTACAGCCAGCTAGGTAGGACTGTATAAAGTAGGGATTGTTTGCTTTAGAGGAGTCAACTTCAGCACCAAGTTTCTCTACCATCTACCATTGGATTGCTGCAAACTTTGGAAGGGAGGTTCATAAGATCAAGTTATTACTTATGAAAGGTGGAGAGTTGAAACACATTCACTAGGAAGAAATTATTCATCTTTAACAGTAAGGGTCTAAAAAGGCATGATTTCCAAGTCAATCAGGTATAAAGGCAATCGTGTCTACTTTAATCGTTGGATTATTCTTAGTTTGAGATATGTTGTGTAAGACCCCGAGTTCTATATTCTGACCGTTTGGTTTCATCAAACACTCTACGGTTAATTGCTTATTGCCTTTTGAATCAGCTGTTAATTTCTGCAAAATTTTGAAAACTTGATTGAATACATGTTTTGATGAAATTAGAATTATATGGGTGTTAGGGTTTGTATAAATGTTTGATAATGGAAGTTTGATTGAAAAAACATTATAAGTGACAATAGAAGGACATAAAACTAAGGAAACTAAGGAAGAAAAAAATCAAGTGGAAACCCTTAATAATAGAACCGGCTAGCCTTGAACAAAAAAGGAAATTAGAGGTATGAATTAAATGGGGTAATGCTTCATGTTAACAAACCTTGGGTAGGGTAAATTGTGATTAAAAATAGAACCTTGAGTAAGTGGAAGAATGGTGTGTTCTTGAATGCGTGGAAGGGTGTTTGGTGAAAGACATGGAAGAAACAAAGGTAAATACATTAGTATGACAATGAAAAGGCTAGAACAAAGGAAATAATGGAAGAAATTGGGACAAATGGGGGAGGATTCCACCCTTAGGGGGCTAACCAGATTTGAACATGAGGAGGAATGGATATTGGTGTGAAAATGTTAATGCTAAATGTTTAACAAGGATGTATTGTAAAGGCTAAAAGAGTAGTAAAGTGATATGATGGGTTAGATTAGCATGAGAAAGGGGTAAACTAGAAGACATTATGTTAAATATTGAAAACAACCATGGAAAAACACCTAACCTTAAGGTTGGACAAGTTTGGTTGATAGGTGGATTTTGCTTGAATGTGATATAGAGTATATGAAATGGAAATATTTGGTTGTTTGTGAAATCCATAGATTGAGAAACTGGACAACTTTGTCACCTAACCCCTCAATGAGATTAGGAATTGAAAATAATAAAATTTGAAATAGATTTCTTTACAAAAGTTGTAGGCATGGATGTTACTTTTCAAATGAAATTAACCGTGTATAATTTGGAGTTGGTATAACTTCAGATATATGCCAGCAACTGAGTAAAGATCTAAGTCAACATAAACACTAAACAAATTTTGGATGCTACTATGATTATTGATTTTGAATCTTAAAATGATAATTTGGAATTGGTTGCTTTACAAGCATTGCAGGTATGAATTAACCCTTTCAAAAAAACCTAACCTTAAATTGGAGCTGTATAACTCCAATATGAACCACAAATTGAGTATAGGTCTAACCAAAATAAAAATGGACTGATTGGAGGTGCTACTATGATGGTTTAAATTAAAATTAAGCCCTAAAACGATATAATTTGGAGTTGATTCCTTTACAAAAGTTATAGGCATAGATGTTATCTTTCGAATGGAATTAGTCTTGATGAATTTGGAACTATATAAATCCCAATATGACATAAAAAAAGTGAATGGAGGTCAAATTCAATATTGTTGGACAGATTTCATTAAGTATAATAACATATGGATTTGGGTACTTTAAGGACAGAACTAGTTTTTTAACCATGTAATAAAGTTGTAAATTAATGTCTTATCTTTTAGAAGAGTCTATCCACGTTCAAAACCAAGGTCTAGAATGCTATTTATAAATGAAATTGGAAACAATGCTCTAGAGTAGTGAAATGGAATAGAAAGTGTAATGAGAAAATTAGTTGAAGGAAAATGAGTTCATAGTAATGAGCTTGCGTGAATGAGATTTCAATAATATTATGAGAATTCACATTATAGTAAAGTTATGAAGTGATACTTATGATACCTCTTAATCCAAAATAGGAAAGGTGCTAGGAGCAGGTTCATTTATGGTTGGAGGGACTCATTTAGACAGAAGAGTAGGTAGGTGCTTCGCTCCTTATCTTTTCAATCCGTGTAAACTTATCGATAAATTTAACAATTTTTTGTTGTATTGCTATGCTAAATATTGGTATGGTTATAAGTACCTTGTATACATTAGTATGAATCAAATTAGTTATAATAATAATAATGAAATGGATATAAGTACCTTGTATACATTAGTATGAATCAAATTAGTTATAATAATAATGAAATGGATATAAGTACGGATAAATTAGTTATGATAATTTTTGAATGGGCATGAGTACCTTCTGTGCATTGCTATGCATCGAATTAGTCATTATATTATTAGAATAGATATGAGTACCTATCATGCATTGGTAAGCATCTTATACCTCGTTAAATTGATTATAATCTTATTCTTGAATTTTGTGTAACTATAAGTATAGCCATTACATCGAAAGTATAAAATGAATTAAAAACGAGAATTTAATTAATTAGTTTCATGGTTTGAAAACTAATGGCATTAGCATATCTAACAATCGAGATTCTAATTGATTAGTTTCCTAGTTCGGAAACTAATGGCTTTAGTGTGTCTGACGATCGGGAAAATTTGGAAGAAAAGATACGTAGTATTGAATATCTGAGTGAGATATCTGATGGATATTGGCTTTTATGTGAAAAGCTGAAAGAAATGATATGTAGTATTGAATTGATATATGATGGATATTGGCTTTTATGTGAAAAGTTGAAAGAAAGATATATAGTATTGAATTGATTTTTGAGTGAGATATCAGATGGATATTGGCTTTTATGTGAAAAGTCGAAAGAAAAGATATGTACTATTGAAATATTGGCTTTTATGTGAAAAGCTGGAAGAAAATATATTTAGTATTGAATTAAAATATGAGTGAGATAACGAATGGACATTGGCTTTTATACAAAAAGCTAAAAGAAGAAATGAGTGTGGCACTTGAATAGAGTTCTAGAATTCTTGGAAATTGACCTTTATATGACCATGATTTTTATTTGATTATTTTCTAGTTTGGAAACTAATGACGTTAACGCGTCTAATGACCGAGATTTTAATTGATTAGTTTTCTAGTTCGGAAACTAATGGCGTCAACATGTCTGATGATCAAGATTTTTAGTGATTAGTTTCCTGGTTTTAAAACTAATGGCGTCAGCGTGTTTGACTATCAAGATATGAATTGATTAGTTTTCTAATTGAAAACTAATGGCGTTAGTGTGTCCAATAACTGGGAATTTAAAAAATTAGTCATCGGTTAAAGACTTACAATATTAGTTGTTAGATGACTAATTTGGTGCATAATAGTGTGTGCAAGGTACTCATGTCCACTCAAACATTATCATAACTAATTGATCCATACCAATATATGCAAGGTACTCATATCTATTCCAATATTATCATTACTAATTTTGATCCATACTAATGTACATAAAGTACTCATATCCATTCCAGTATTTAGCATAGCAATACAACAACAAATTGTGAATTTATCAATAAGCTTACATGGATTGAAAAGACAGGGTGCGAGGCACATACATGCTCCTCTGTCTAAACAAGTTCTTCCAACCACAGATGAACCTGCTTCAAGCACCTCTCCTGTTTGGATTAAGAGATGATATAATTATCACTTAATAACTTTTCCATAATGTGAATTCTAAAAATATCATTGAAATCTCATTCACATAAATTCATTACTATGAATTCATTTTACTTCAACTAATTTTCTCATTACACTTTTCATCCCCAATTTATTACTCAAGAGCACTGCTTCATATTTCATTTATAAGTCTAGACCTCGGTTTTGAATGTGGCTGATATGGACCAGCCCAGAAACACCAACAAAGACCCATTACATAGTCCAATGACTCGGTCTAAAACAAAAGGCATTGATAGAGGCATTGAATGCATTGGTTTTGAAGGTTTCCACTAATTCAGATTTGAAGGGTCCATTGGAGCATCAAGATGAGGCCCTAGTACATCTTAGCTATGTGTAAGAGGGATCAATCCAATCTTATTTGGGCCATGAGGTGAGGACAACAAAGGAAACAAAAGAATCCTACAACTTGGAAACAATATAGGTGACTACTTTCTCCTTTTGTTTCTAGGATTAATGGGTTGCATGGAAAGCTATGAATAAGCCTTGAATCAGTTCTGTAATATTTTATTTCCTTCTCTTCTTCTTATTGAAGAACTTGGATTTAATTTTAGGGCTTTATTTTATTTTGTTAGCTATATAGCCCAAGGCTTGTTTGGATCAGGTTATTGGCTTTTCAATTTAGGGTTTTTGGGTCAGTTTTGAGTTGACCTCATATAAGTCCATATAAAGGGTCCATTAGGGTTAATTTTTCAAGAGGAGTGAAGAAAGTTAGGAAGGCTGATGAGAATTATGTGGAAAAACTAAAGAAACAATCTAATTTTTATGCTAGAGAGGGTGAGGCCATATCTGTATTTTTCACTAACAAACCAATGATTTTACTTATGTACAAAGAGCCTTACTTTAATACTAACATTCTTGATAATATTATGCCTAGTATTGCTATTTCTTTGTTGCAGGAGTTTGATGATTTGTTCCCCGATGATATTCCTAGCAGATTACCACCATTGAGAGAGATAGAGCATCAGATTGATTTCGTACTTGGAGCTTCAATTCCTAACCAACCAGCCTATAGAAGCAATCCTGAGGAGACGAAGGAGCTTTAAAGGCAAGTTGATGAGCTGATGAAAAAGGGGTACATTCGTGAGAATATGAACCCATGTGCTGTACCCGTGCTACTTGTGCCTATGAAGGATGTGTGTTGATTGCCGAGCCATCAACAACATAGTGGTAAAGTATAAACATCTCATTCCTAGGCTTGATGACATGTTAGTGGGTACCATTAGATTAGAATGAAAGAAGGTGATGCATCTGGAATAGAAACAAGTGCTATTTTGATGCAGGATTAGAGACTTATTGTGTATTTCAGCGAGAAGTTAAGTTGAGTGACCTTGAACTATCCCACTTACAACAATGAAGTTTATGCGCTGGTAAGAGCACTTGAGACATGACAACATTACTTGTGGCCAAAAGAGTTTGTAATCCATTCAAATCATGATTCCTTGAAACATATGAAAAGGAAAGGATAAGGTAAGTTAAAAATAAACATGCAAAATGGGTGGAATTCATTGAAACTTTTCCTTACGTAATCAAGTATAAGCAAGGCAAAAAGAACATAGTAACTGATGCACTTTCGCGCAGGTATGTTCTTCTAAACACCATGAATACTAGATTGCTAGGCTTTGAATATGTGAAGGAATTATATGATAATAATTCTAACTTTGCCGAGAATTATAATGCATGTGGACATTCAGCTTTTGGTAAGTTTTATTTAATGGGTGATTACTTGTTCAAAGAGAATAGATTGTGTGTTCCTGCTAGTTCTTTGCGTGACTCGCTTTTCGTGAAGCACATAAGGGTGGTTTAATGGGTCACTTTGGGATTGCAAAAACCTTGGATGTATTGCACGAGTATTTCTATTAGCCAAAGATGAAAAGGGTTGTGCAACGAATCTATGAACAATGCATTGCTTATAGAAAGGGAAAATCTAGAGTACAACCGCATAAATTGTATACACCATTGCTTGTGCCTACTAAATCTTGGGTCTATCTCTATGGAGTTTGTTTTAGGTTTACCTAGATCAAAAAAAGGTAGAGACTCTATTTCTGTTGTAGTTGATAGGTTTCTAAAATGACGCATTCCATTGCATGCTATAAAATAGATGATGCATCTCATATCACAGACTTGTTCTTTAAGGAGATTTTATGTTTGCATGGAATTCCTAGGAGTATAATGTCAAATCATGATGTTAAGTTCTTTAGCTACTTTTAGAAGACTTTGTCGGGAAAGTTGGGAACTAAATTTTTTTTTTTTTACAACTTATCATCTTCAAATAGATGGACAAATTGAGGTAGTGAATAGAACTTTATCCTAACTTTTGCGTGTTGTTATTCAAAAGAATTTGAAAATGTTTGCCTTTTGTTGAGTTTGCTTATAATAGAACTATGCATTTGCCACTGACTTTTCTTATTTTGAAATTGTTTATGAGTTTAATCCACTGACTCTTATGGACTTAATTTCTTTATCTTTTAAAGAAAGGGTAAATTTAGATGGTGAAAAGAAAGCAAAGATGGTGAGACAACTCCATGACAGAGTTCGACTGCAAATAGAGAAAAGGAAAAACATTGTACACTCCTAAATCAAATAAGGGGTGTAAATAGGTTGTTTTCCAACCTATTGATTGGGTTTGGGAGCACATGTGTAAGTAACGATTTCCTAACCAAAGAAAATCAAAATTACAGCTTAGTGGTGATGGTCCATTTTAGGTTTTTGAGAGGATCAATGATAATGCATACAAAATTGATCTTCCAGGTAAGTATGGTGTTAATGCTACCTTTAATGTTGCTGATCTTACATTGTTTTGACATAGGTTTTGATTTAAGGTCGAATCCTTCTGAGGAGAGAAGGGATGATGTGTACCAGCCTAGAAACACCAGCAAGGACCCATTTACTATTATAGCTTTATTTTATTTTGTTAGTTATAGCCCAAGGCTTGTTTGGACTTAATTAATATTTTATTTTCAGCTAGGATCAAAGGCTTGTTTGGATCAAGTTATGGGTTTTTAGTTTAAGGTTTTTGGGTCAATTTTATAAGTGGGCCAAATCAGTCTACTAGAGTAAATCCATTAGGGTTAATTTTTCAAGAATCATTTAAACTCATGTAACCTAAATTTCAGCAGCCATTGATGAATATTACTTTTGAATTTTTTTCAATTTTAACGTGTGAGAGTGATTCTTATGTTCTTCAGCATTCATTGGTTGGCCACCTTACAGGACATTGTATGTAACTACAGGATTATGTGGATGAGTTTTGACTGGCAAGGACACAGAGTAACATTAAGAGGGGAGGACCTATGAAGTTGCAATCGTTCAGTTTGGACAGATGAGTGGGTTATTATATAGAAAAAGAGGTGATGAGGATCAGCCCAACATCAAGCGTAATCATGCCAACAACCCATTGAAGGTGCCAATTGGGCCAATTACCAGAGCTAGGGCAAAGAATCTTAAAGAAGCATTGAATGGGCTTGTTCAGAACATATGGAGCAAAATGGACCTAGAGGGGCTTGGTACATTTAAGCAGCATGAAGGACAACCTTTAATTCATCTAATTCAGGTCCAAGAAGAGCCCAATTGGTCTGGAACAAGGGGCTGATATGTCTGGCCCAATACCAACCTTGTTAGGCTTGTTCTCTCCTAATGCCACAAGGATAAAAAAAATCAGCAATTTATTCTCCTAATTTAGTAAGAAAGTTGGCCAGATTTTGTTCCTAAAGAGGGGAGGATTATTTAATGTTTTTCCTAACTTAGAAGGGAAAGTAATTAAATCATCAACAAATGAGGAAATTTGTATTCTTATTTGTCCAAGTTAAACAAGGAAATCCAAACTAATCAAGAACATCAAAGGGGGAAACAACACAAATTTTTTAAATCAGATTTCTCCTAATTTATTTGAGACTTATTAAGGGTGACTGATGCGAACCTCGTGATCACGTGGTCACGCAACTCACATGTAAAGACATCAATTCCCGGAAAGTCAAGTAAATCAGGTTTGATAGGAGTGTGACATATAGATAACTTGTACCTAGGCACCAGCACTATTGGAAACGGAGACCCCCACCCAACGAATATTGATTCGCGAATGAGAAGTATAAGGATGACGCCACGAAGACAGTTGTTCCTCGATAAGTCATTTTCAGTTCTTTAGAGAACCAGGGAAGGGAGATTATCCCACCAACACACAATAAGTGCAACAAGAAGTTTATGGATCTGAAAATTGTGTAACCTTACATGTTTGGTTATGTCTTTATTTATACTGACTCTAGACTTAGAAAACCCTAATGGACCCCCCTTAGGTGGACTTATATGAAGCCCACTTACAATTGACCCAAATAAGTAATAATAACTCAAAAACTATGAAGAAAATACTAAAAATAATAAAACTCCGAAAATTATCATGCTAAATATGCTAGAATCAGATTTGTCACCCTTAAGAAGTCCCAAATAAACTAGGAGAAATCTGATTTGGAAAATTTGTGTTGCTGCCCCCTTGATGTCATTGATTAGCTTGGATTTCCTTGTTTAACTTGGACAAATAAGAAAACAAATTTCCTCCTTTGTTGCTGATTTAATTACTTTCCTTCCCAAGTTAAGAAAAGCATTAAATAGTCCTCCTCTCTTTAGGAATAAGATATGGCCAACTTCCTTACTTAATTAGGAGAATAAATTGCTGACTTTTTATCCTTGTAGCATTAGGAAAACAAGCCTAACAAGGCTGGTATTGGGCCGGAAATATCAACCCCTTGTTCCATATGAATTGGGCTCTTCTTGGACCTGAACTAGATGAATTAAAGGCTGTCCTTCATGCTCCTTAAATGTCCCAAGCCCCTCTAGGTCTATTTTGCTCCATATGTTCTGAACAAGCCCATTCAATGCTTCTTTAAGCTTCTTTGCCCTAGCTCTTATGATTGGCCCAATTGGCACCTCCAATGGGTCGTTGGCATGATTACGCTTGGTGTTGGGCTGATCCGCATCAGTGACAAATTTGATTAGCATATTTAGGATAGTAATTTTTGGATTTTTATTACTTTCATTATTTTCTTTTTAGTCTTTGAGTTATTATTTCTTATTTGGATTAATTGTAAGTGGGCTTCATATAAATCCACCTAAGGGGGGTCCATTAGGGTTTCTTTAAGTCTAGTGTCAGTATAAATAAAGGCATAACCAAACATGTAATGTTACGCAATATTTAGATTAATAAAACTTCTTATTTGCCGCACTTTATGTATGTGTGCTGGTGAGATAATCTTCCTTCCTTGGTTCTCAAAAAAACTAAAAATGACTTATTGAAGAACAACTGGCTTCGTGGCGTCATCCTTATACTTCTCGTTCGCGAATCAATATTTGTTGGGTAGGGGTTTTGCATTTCTAATAGTGTTGGTGCCTAGATACACGTTATCTTTTTGTCACACTCCTATCAATCCTGATTTACTTGGCTTTCCGGGAATTGATGTCTTTGCGTGTAGGTTGCGTGACCACGTGATCACGAGGTTCGCATTGGGAGGCTTAACAAATATCAGCCTATGTAGCCTGATGATGATTCCTAATATAGATGCTAAGTTGAATGCATTATTAGTGGGGAAAAATCTAGAAGAGGAGGATAAATAAGCTCTTTAAAAACTACTTCATACGTACCATGATGTGTTCACCCCTATGGTAGGGTTACCCCCTCTTAGACCTGATGACCATATTATTCCTTGAAAAGAGGGAGTTCGGCCTGTTAATCTCAAGCCATACAGGTATTCCAGTTTGCAAAAAGATACAGTGGAAAAAATGATCTTTGAAATGCTTGATTTTAGCATAGTTCAACCAAGTCACAACCCATTCGCTTCCCCAGTGATACTAGTAAAAACAAAAGACCTCTCCTGGAGGTTGTGTGTTGATTATATGGCCTCCAACAAGTTAACAATAAAAAACAAGTTCCCTATACAAGTATACGAGCTATTAGAAGAGTTAGCAAGGGCAAATATATTCTCAAAAATTGATTTAAGATCTAGCTATCACCAGATCAAGATGAGCCGTACCTGATTTGACTAAACACCTAAAAAGGATGCATTTGGTTAGTAACAGTTGAATCACTCAATGAGGTTATGGTATTAGTGCAATGTTAATGCAGGAGGGACATCCTATAGCCTATGTCAACAAAGCTTTGGAGCCTAAGTAACAAGCGCTGTCCACTTACGAGAGAGAGAGATGTTGGCTATTTTACAAGCAGTAACCAAATGGAGACAATATTTGTGGGGAAGACCCTTCAAGATCAGAATTGACCATGTTAGTCTTAAATATATGTTGGATCAAAACATAACCTTCCCTTCAAGTGTTGTCCACTTATGAGAGAGAGATGTTGGCTATTCTACAAGTAGTAACCAAATGGAGACAATATTTGTGGGGAAGACGCTTCAAGATCAGAATTGACCATATCAGTCTTAAATACATGCTGGATCAAAAAATAACCTTCCCTTCCCAACATTTGTGGCTAACTAAACTATTAGGCTTTGATTGCAAAATTGAATTTTGTAAGGATTGAGAATGTAGCAGTTGATGCTCTCTTTAGAATAGCCAGTAGTGAACTTAATGCACTAGCTTTATCCATAGTTTCCACTAGTTTATTGTCAGACATCAGGAAATCTTGAGAGGTTGATAGCAAGGTTATGTCAATCATCCAGGACTTAATTAAAGACCCTGCTACACATCCTTATTACAAGTGGAGAAGGGTCTTCTTTTCAGGAAGGGAAAACTAATGGTGGGAAATGACATGACATTACAAAATCATCTAATAGCCACCTACCACAATATAGCCTTAAGGGGGACTCTAGTTCTATAGTCATAACAACGAGGGTTGGTAGTGTTATTCTATTGTATGAAGTAACAAAAGCAAGTCGGACAATACATGAGGGAATGTCCCATATTTCAAAGATACAAGTTCGAAAATGTGGCTAGCATAGGGTTATTACAACCTTTGCCTATTCCAGTAGCACCCTTTTACATACATTAGCATGGACATCATAACAGATTTGCCTAAATCTGAGTGAAAAGAAGTCATATTTGTAGTGGCGGATAGGTTTAGTAAGTATGCACACTTTATGGCACTCTCACACCCCTAAACTACTTGCTCAGTAGCAAAAACTTTCATGGACTTAGTCTACACATTACACGGTCTTCCAGCCATCATAGTTAGTAATCGAGACTCTATTTTCCTAAGTCAGTTTTGGAGGGAAATGTTCAGTCTGCAAGGGCTCAACCTATACCACTCCACTGCCTATGATCCTCAATCAAACGAACAAATTGAGATCATCAACAAATGTTTGGAGAACTTTCATTAAGGGAGTAGTGGTATAATACAAACTTTTACATAGTGATACGATCCAGGCAAGGTCAAATTCGGATTTTGACATAAAAAGTACACCTAATCAGTTTTACGGCAACAGTCATAATTCTCAATTCGACCGTTGGATCAAGCTGAAATTTTACGTGCAATCTCCTGACATGTTGTCCTACCTTGTTTTAAAATTATAGATCAATCGGAGTTCGGGAAGGTATCGAAACATGGGTCAATAGAGGCTGTACGAATTTTGTTATTTACTTCCTTTTGACTTGTGGACTTCCTATTTGGCTAGGATTCTTTTCCTAAAAGGATGTGGCAGCTTATTTTGGGAATATCGTAATTCTCCAAAGCTCTTTAATAGGCTGCAACATAGTTTCCATGAGTGGCAAGGATTCATAAATGTTCAGAATTCTTTTCTTACAAGGATTCCTTATTCATCCTAGCTACAAAAAGGAAAGAAGATTTCAGAATCAATTCTACCTTCAGATCAGACTTCCTAGTCTATTAGAGACTTCTTAATGGTGACAAATTTGATTCTGGCATATTTAGGATGGTAATTTTCAGATTTTATTATTTTCTTCCTAGTCTTTGGGTTATTATTACTTATTTAGGTCAATTGTAAGTGGGCTTAATATAAGTCCACCTAAGGGGGTCCATTAGGCTTTATTTAAGTCTAGAGTTAGTATAAATAAAGGCATAACCAGACATGTAAGGAGATAATTCATATTAATAAAACTTCTTGTTTGCCGCACTTTATGTGTGTGTGTTGGTGAGATAATCTCCCTTCCATGGTTCTCTAAAGAACTCAAAATGACTTATCGAAGAACAACTGGCTTTGTGGTGTCATCCTTATACTTCTCGTTCACGAATCAATATTCGTAGGGTGGGGGTTTTCATTTCCATTAGTGCTGGTGCCTAAGTACAAGTTATCTTTGTGCCACACTCATATCAAACTTGATTTACTTGGCTTTTCGGGAATTGGTGTCTTTGTATGTGGGTTGCTTGACCACGTGATCACGAGGTTCGCATCACATAGCCACTAAATCAACTCCCAACAAAATACCATACGGTTTTTCTCCACTATCCACATTCCATACTTCTGTAAAGACTCCTTGCTAAAGGTAATTGACCATTACCTCAATAAAAGGGAGCATATGCTATAGATAATGAAGCAAAATTTGATCAAGTCATAGAATCAAATGAGGTAGCTACCCAACAAGAGAAGAAGTGATAGAGTCCTAAAGTAGGTGATTCGGTTTAATTAAAACTACAGCCTTACAAGTAGAAATCGGTGCTTCATCACTACAACCACAAGCTAGCGACTAAATATTATGGTCCTTATACAATGATTGAGAAGATTGGAGAAGCTGATTACAAGTTAAATCTTCCTTCCTCTTTAACAATCCATCTTGTTTTCCATGTCTCCCAACTAAAGAGGAGTGTGGGTAACAAAATGGTGCATAATAATTTACTTGATGGGCCCAAAGAACCCATGCTACAACCCCAAGCAATCCTGGATCGAAGGCTGATCAAAAGGGGTCAACAAGTTGCAATGCAAATCTTAGTCCACTGCCAAGGTTGTCTGCAGCTGAAGCAACATGGGAATTCATTGTGAAGTGAAACTCAAATTTTCTTCACTCAACCTTGAGGACAAGATGTTTTGAAGGGGGAGATTTGTTATAAGTAAATTTAGTTATGAAAAATTTGCCAGAGGAGTGAGACGAACAGGAGGAAGAAATGACTGTTACAATCAAAACATACTATAGGCTAGTGTTTAACCTTATACACACCATTTCTATAAATTGTAATTCTCAATAATGAGAAGGTTGTCGAGTCAGCACCATCTTCTGCTCTGCCTATATATATATACTAGCAGTTGTAACATAATGGGGCATGCAAAATGAATGAGGAAAATTGTTAATTTCTTTTGTGGATTCCTTCTTTTCTCTCCTTCTTCTCCTCACTCTTTTTCTCTCCCTCCCTCATTCCAGTCATCTCCCTCTTTCCTGATTTCTTCTTTTTCTTAGTAAACTAGATACTAGAGAAATCACTCCACTAGGTTCAATACATATTGAAGGATTCTTAATCAGGTTATTGCCTATAGATAACGATCTTATACCTGTTTCATATACCCAATAATTTATTTCAACTTTATTCTTTGAATGTATCCTATATCACACATTTCATGCAAATATCATAATATCAACAAATAACATTTACTAATAACTCTCTTCACATTCAATATTCTATCAATCCCAATGGTAAAGTTATATCGCATCATGTTTAGTATAACATATCCAATCTACAAATCAATCTAACAGTTAAATCGCTCTCTATTGGAACATAACCTAACAAACCTTAAAAATTAGAGACCTACAGTTCAGGAAAAGCCATTTATGGAAGGAAAGTTTTTTACGATCTTCACTATTCAAACTTCAGAAAACATATGAAAGAACCTATCAAAATTACATCCCCACCAATGGTTGACAAAGGCAAAAACATTTGGTGACTGCGACTGAGAATAATGGTGTTTTCTCCAGAAATATTCCACCAGCCATATCTTTCTCACATAGCTTGATATTACAAATCCCTCCAGCTAGAATGTAGCAAACATAGCGATGATCAACATGCCCAAAGAATAGCCCAACCAACGATGTAAAGTGGAGAGATATAACTACTATAGTGCCTATCCTCAATGTGTTTTCTCTCAAAGACCAACTCAATCTCACCTAAAGCTCTCAATCATGGTTGTCACCTCAAATGTTTGGGAGAAGATGAAGGCTTTACAAGCCATTTTCATGGCTGCTGGGTTTGCATATGTAACAACTCTTAAAAGAAGGAATTTTGTTTATATATGTCCTTTTCTATCCAATTCGAGTCTATTGGTATTTTTGCGAGACCATACTAAACTCCAATTGACTTGATAATTTAATCTAAGTACAAACTTATAATAGGGGTCTACTTGTAAAATTTGATATTTGAAAATACTTTTTGTCAAAAATCTGATTTTTCCTCCTACATTATTTACTTGAATCATTTACCCCTTATAATATACAACATGTAATGTCTCACAAAATTAAATAGATTCATGATACACTGATTATTCATAAACATGTCGGAAAATGATTTTTTTAATATAATATCATGTTCCCTTGATTTAATACGTGATACCATATATCATTTCAACTATTAAACATCATTAAATGATTCAGTACATCACACATACATATAACATATAATAGCATTACAAAAGGAGAAACATTCTCATTGTATGCATAACATGAAGTTGATACGATCCGAGCAATGACAAAACAATTAAATTTGGATTCTGATGTAAAATGCACAACTATCCAAATTCACAGAAATAGTCAAAATTCTTAATGTGATTGTTGGATTGGGCTAAAATTTTACGTTGAGTCGCCAGACAGGTTGTCCTACCTTGGGTTAAAATTGTAGGTCAATTGAAGTTTGGAAAGGTATCACAATACTGGTCAACAGAAGGGTGTACGAATTTTGTTATTTACTTCCTTTTGACTTGTGAACTTTTTATTTTGCTAAGATTCTTTTCCTAAAAAGATGTGGTAACTTGTTTTGGGAATCTTCTAATTCTACAAAGATCTTTAATGGACTGCAACATAGCTTCTAAGTATTGCAAAGATTCATAAATGTTTCAAAATCTTTTTCTTACAAAGATTCCTAATTTTTTTTTGGTAAGTTGACGTATATATTAAAGAAGAAGATACAAACATTATAAGGGGCATACCCCAGATTTACAATGATAACAGAAACATAAAACAACAGATGGTTACAGGCTAGCCACCGACCCTAAAACTGAAACCTCACTAGAAGAAGACTTCAGAATTCATCCTAGCTACAACAAGGAAAGAAGACTTCAGAATTAATTTTACCTTAAATCAGATTTCCTAGTCTATTTGGGACTTCTTTATGGTGACAAATCTTATTTTAGCATATTTTGGATAGTAATTTTTGGATATTTATTTATTTATTATTTTTTCTTCTTAGGTTTTGGGTTATTGTTACTCATTTGGGTCAATTGTAAGTGGGCCTCATATAAGTCCATGTAAGGGGGGCCATTAGGGTTTATTTAAATCTAGAGTTAGTATAAGTGAAGGCATCACTAGACATGTAAGTTAAACAATTCATATTAATAAAACTTCTTGTTTGCTACACTTAGTGTGTGTGTGTATTGGTGAGATAATCTCCCTTCCATGGTTCTCTAAAGAACTGAAAATGACTTACCGAAGAACAACTAGCTCTGTGGCGTCATCCTTATACTTCTCACTCGTGAATCAATATTCGTTGGGTGAGGGTTTTCCGTTTCCAATAGTGTTGGAGCCTAGGTACAAGTTGTATGGGAAACTCACAAAGTGTTACTTCTGTAAAGAAAGTGTCGTGTTTCTTAGGTATATTATCTCTAGCAGGGGAGTTAAGGTTGATGAGGAGAAAATTGAGGCAATTCAGGACTGGCCAAAACCTGCTAGTATCGCTGATGTGAGGAGTTTCCATGGTTTAGCTTCTTTCTACAAGCGATTTGTGAAAGACTTCAGCTCTATTGTTGCTCCTATGACAGAATGCTTGAAAAAAAGGAACGAGTTTAGATGGAGTGAAGATGCGCAGAAAGCTTTCGAGCTAATTAAGGAAAAGTTATGTACTGCTCCAGTTTTAGCACTTCCAAACTTTGCTAAAACATTCGAAATAGAGTGCGATGCTTCCGGAGTTGGAATTGGGGCTGTCTTGCTGCAAGAAAAGAGGCCGATTGCATTCTTCAGTGAAAAGTTAAATGGAGCACGTTTGAACTACTCTATTTACGACAAGGAGTTCTATGCTTTGATTCGGGCTCTAGAGGTATGGCAGCACTACTTGTTGCCTAAAGAATTTGTTATACATACTGATCATGAATCCTTGAAGTATCTTAAGGGCCAAAGCAAGCTGAATCGCAGACATGCTAAATGGGTGGAGTTTATGGAGTCATTTCCTTATGTCATAAAGTACAAGAAAAGGCAAGTTAATGTGGTTGCTGATGCTCTTTCTAGGAGGTTTGCACTGATCTCTATGTTGAATGAAAAGCTGATGGGTTTTGAACAAGTGAAGGAACAGTATGCATGAAGGTTACTTGTTCAAAATGGGCAGAATGTGTATTCCTTCAGGATCGTTACGGGAGTTGCTTGTGCGAGAGGCTCATGGTGGTGGTCTTAGTGGTCATTTTAGGGAGAAGAAGACTTATGAGCTGCTGAAAGAACATTTCTTTTGGCCTAGCATGTCGTGCACAAGGTGATTGAGAGATGTGCTATTTGCAAGAAAGCTAAGGATAAAGAGAATGCATATGGACTGTATATGCCACTGCCTATTCCAGAGCAACCATGGATGGATGTTAGCATGGACTTTGTACTTGGGTTACCAAGAACACAGCGTGGAAAGGATTCAATAATGGTCGTGGTTGATCGATTCTCCAAAATGTCTCATTTCATTCCTTGCAACAAAACTGACGATGCAGTACATGTTGCTGATTTGTTCTTTCAAGAGATTGTT
>Ga0325402_1001227_pt1 | contig 20460 bp, 16 predicted proteins | sample PopdelMetagenome_22_FD_207212 | JGI IMG/M metagenome (GOLD analysis project Ga0325402, IMG submission 207212) | Populus deltoides microbial communities from Bellville, Georgia, United States - Xylem-PdKOR-R3 | ecosystem: Host-associated > Plants > Phyllosphere > Stem > Wood/Secondary xylem...
AAAAAAACATTTATTTTAATATTTTTTAAAAAAAGAAACTATTCTAACCAAAAAACAAAAGACACCCCCTAACATTACAGTATTACGAGGTCCGCAATAGATTGTCAGAAGAATTTATTAGGGACCCGCTGTATTTAATTGAATTATTCTTCTTTAAAGCACGACAAATCAAGGACAGTGATGGGATGATTGACGTGAATCGTGATATTAAATTAACGCGGCTTGCAAGGTGAGCGTGCCTTGATTTTTATTGGCTTGGTAGCTGAACATCTTATCGCTGTGAAACCGTCCAAATCTTTTGAGTGTGGTTAGGATTGTAGGAATGGTGATAATTTATAATTTTTTTTAAAAAAAATATTTTTAATATTAACATATCAAAATAATATAAAAATATAAAAAATTATTTTAAATAAAAAAATTAAATTTCAAAAAATACAATTTACACCATATTTTCAAATATCCTTTGTTATTATAAAAGAAAGTGGCGAGCGAGGGATGGAGGGGGTGTAACGGACATTAGCCCGTGGAATTATACTTGTAACCCGACCCAGCTTTTAATTGCGATTTCGTACGTGTAATTAATGGAGAACATTTCAGTGTTGAATTGAGATTACATATAATCACACGATGTTCAATAGTTCCTTTACCTGTTATGGTGATAATCTGATTATTCATTAGCTATAATCTGTATAGTTGTTAAAATTTGAAAAACTTATGACTCGACGTCTGACTCTAACTAAGTTTCAAGTTATTAAGCCCTGCTTCTCTTGCATTCTTGTATTAACAGCAAATCACGGGTGTCCGTCTTATTTTTTAGAGAGAGAAAAAAAACCATATGCGTTCGGGAGTTTTAACTTGTAAGAGTCTCGTCCGGTAAGAAGATACAGTAAAAAAAAAGTATGGTTTATTTTTATATTTTAAAAATATTTTTGAAAAATATTTAAAAATTTTAATTTTTTTAACTTCAAGTTAATATTTTTAGATCATTTTGACGCATTGATATCAAAAATTATTTTAAAATATTTTTTAATAAAAAATATTTTAAAAAATAAATATAACCATACTTTCAAACAGGTTTTTATAATCTAGAGTATAGTGTATGGGATCTTCTTACTTTAGATTTTTTTAATAATATATTTATATTGAGAAGTTATTAAATATAATGGTTATGATTTTCATTGATAATATAAAAAAAAATTAAAAAAATACATTGTACCATAATACATATTAAGAACTTATTTGGCAATACAGATGATAGCGTATTTGCTCAAAAAAAAATTTTGTTTTAAATTTTTTTTAATGATTTTGGATATTTTAATATATTAATATTAAAGAATATTTTTTAAAAAAAATTATGCAGTGAGAAACTCTTTTATAAAAGCTTTACCAATAATATAAAAGTTGTTTTGTAAAAGTATTTTTAGTTGAGGTTGGTTTTGAAAAATATATGTCTGGTTAAAATTGTGGTTGAAATTGAGGTTGAACAAAAAGTAGTTTAATGTGTTTGGTTAAAAGAACGCTTTTCAAATTGAGGTTATAAAATAATTTAAAAAATATTTATTAATATTGATGGTTTTTAATTTAAATACTGTACATTTAACTACTGTTATTATATCGTGAAATAAATAATATTGATATCAAATATTTTTTATTGTTCCATTAAACTATGTGTAATTTCATAACGTACGAAATCTATCTAACAAGGACTATATTTTTCATGGTTTCTTAAGCGCACAACAACATCAGGTAAGATATCATCAAGAACAAAATTGAGGTTGGAATCAAATTTTGCAAATGCTACGTCATTAAGCGATCTACTTCTAATTTTTTTAATAAAACACAATTAAAAATTAAAATTAAAATTAAATTGTTTTTAACTAGGTCGGACCCAGCAATAATAAAATTGGGATTGCCTTCTAATTTTTCAAATAAAATACAATTAAAAAAATAAAAATTAATTTTTTTAGTGGGTTAGACCCGGTTTAATACATTTAACTTTGGACCGGACCCGAACCGGCCGAAATAGTGAAAAATAATTCTACTATTTTATGTGAACAGTGAATAATTTACTCTCCACTGTACAAAGACACAGCACAGCAAGAAGAAGCATAAAAAAATTGCTTCAGCTGAACCTACAGCTATACCTCAATTTTTATGGGCTCCATGTGTCAAAACACAACCATTATTTATAATCAAACACTATATTACTGAGTTTGAAAAAAAAAAAACAGCAGCTGCCGCGTAGCCAGACGCCCTCTAAAAGTATGTTTGGTATTGTGGTAGCTATTGTGGTTGTAGTTTGAAAAAAACTTGTTTTATAAAAAGTACTTTTAGTTGAGGTTGGTTTGAAAAAATAGATATTTGGTTAAAAATGTGGTTGAAATTGAGGCTGAAGAAAAAATAATTTAATGTGTTTGGTTAAAAATACTTTTAAAATTAAGGTTATAAAATAATTTAAAAATATATATATTAATATTGATGGTTTTAAATTTAAATATTGTAGAATTAATTACTCCTATTACATCATAAAATAAACAATACTTTATATAAAGTATTTTTTATTATTTCATTAAACTATTTGCAATTCCATCATGTATAAATTTCATCCGACAAGAACAATAGTTTTCATGACTTGCAACAAATTCATAAATATAATGTGGTGGTTGGTGCGCACCAACACATTCGATAATTTTTTATTATTTCATTAAAAAGATAAATAATTAAAAAAACACACAATTCTAAACACCACAAAAACCTATTCATAATTACCACCTAATTTCAAAATATAAATCAAAGTGCTAGGTCCACACATATAATCCAAAATCAATTATTTTTTTATATATACAATAAAACTAATTAATTATTAATACCTTTTTATTTTAAAAATTATTTATTTATTCTTTATGTATTTTCTTGGAAATGAATTAAAAAATAAAAAATAATTTTTTATAAATAATACATAAAATAAATTAATTTTTTAAATAAATTTTATATGAGAAATATATCTCTTTTCCAAAACTATCATATTTTTTTTAAAAATAATAATAAGATGTTATCATTATCATACTTATTTAATATAAAAATATCATAAAAAAACAATGATGACAACTAATCTGGAATTTCTGCATTCAAAAGCTTTTTTTTTTTATTATTATTCTGTACTTTCCATGTTTTCTAATCTGCAAGCACCGCAAAAATAAAACAGACTTCCTTCTGCATTCCCGCATTTAAAACGTATATTTATGTGGTATCTATGCCACGCGGATGAACTTCGCGCTAGCTTCGGTGATGCGACGTTGTTTGACAATGGCATCTGTCGCTGTTCTCCAGAGAAGGATCTGAAGCTGGCTGACAGAATATTCTTCCGAGAAAAGTGACCCCCTACAATCCATACACGTGGCATTGAAAACGAAGTTAGTGTTATTATTTAAAATATTTTTTATTTAAAATATATTAAATTAATATTTTTTTTATTTTAAAACAATTATTTTTAATATTAACCTATTAAAATATAAAAAAATATTAATTTTTTAAAAAATATTTTTTTTTATAAATGTTACGATGAGGACGCCCTCAATGCTTATCATAAATGTTACAAGTCTCTGTTGGTTTTATCGTACGTGGCACGTCAACGAAAATGTCCCAGGTTTAAATCTTCCACTCAAAATGTTGACCGCGGAAACAAAAACCACATGCAAAGATGCTCCAGCACACTAATTCTTGACTTTCGAGTAAATTAGATCCTTGTAAAAAGAAAAAAAATAAAAATGAAACGTGTACGTTTATTTCACATCATACACAGCAATGAAATGAGAAAGTATATTTTTTATTATATTTTAGAATGTGAAAACCGAGTCTTGTTGTTGTTTATTTGGCTGTTTCTTAAAAGATGTGAAAATTATGCACAACTTGAAATAAAGAGATAGTATATCAATGCATAGCAATTTGTACATATGATACTCCGGTATGATAATTAGAGTGTAAATTTTATCCAGGCTAGAACTAAACCAGACGTGGCTCACGCTATATTCGGGATCACGTCTATTTTTTATTTTTTTAAAAATTGATATATAAATGTTGCGGACATGTTTTTCTTCAAAAAAAATTCTATAGCTTAGATAATAGCTCCGATTGATTAAACAACTTAGTTTTATTTTAATCATGTGAAAATAATAATAATAATAATAATAAATAAATAATTGGCCCGATTGGTATTTATATATATATATTAATTTTTATTAAATAATAAATAATAATTGGATGATTGATATTTATATGGATACTTAAAATTCAATTAATAATTTATGGGCATCTAAACTTAACCGATGAGTAACGGGTAGAATATGGACATGGGAAAATCTGACACGTGTGAAATTATTATCATCCATACTCAACGCTTGACTTTAATTTATTTTTATATTAAATTTTATCTACTTTTTACTATTACTCCTCATTTTGTTTTGCTTCCTTTTTGGATTACTCCTTTTTTTTTCTTTCCGAATATCATTCCACAGTGTTTTGTTATTGAAAACCTTACTTCTTAATGTTATCTAACTATTTGTTAGGTTTTTATTGAATTGTTTTTTTTATTCACATGTATCACTCATCTAACTATTTGTTAGGTTTTTTATTAAAAAAAAATCAATCTCATCATTTAATATTTAATTTATTAGAAATTGATTTTCATGTTTTTTTTTCTTATTTTTCTTTTTGTGAGATTATCCCAATTCTATACCCATGGTCATTAATATCTCGGTCAACTTAATTGTATGATTTTAAAAAAGACAATGATAGTAAATAGAGTGAATAAAAAATAGCAATAATTAACTATAAAAAATAAGATGTTAATATCATCATCGGGAGAAGATGAAATAAAAGCTTGTTGGAAACTCATCATCATTCTATCATGGGCATTAGTCCACCATCATAAAGAATTCATCAAGAAGGTTTTAACGCCACTGAGAAACACTACATGACGACACCAAAAGAGGTTGTATACAACGTCAAAGCAGTAATTAGGAAAACAAAACAAAAAATATCATGAAATAAGCATTTCATGCGTATGTTTAATCAAATAATTTAATTGACTTGAAAAATAAAATTTATTTGAAAGTTTAAATCTAACAAATAATGACAAATAAGAAAGAACTGGAATAACCTAGGTCATTTTTAAAAATAGTGAAAAACCCTATAGAAAAATTTTAAAAAATAACTGAGCCTCATCTACAATTAAATAAATGTTAAAGAATAAAAAAAAAAAAACACAATGTTAAAAAAAGAAAAAGAAAAAAAAATAACCAAACTCGGGCTAGTCTCTCAAACCTGAGTTAATCTCTTAAACTTGTAACCCATTAAATCCTAAACCAATGCTTAATTAAGAAGTTAAATTCTTAGTCAATTCAATTTTGAACAATAAAATAAAAAATATATAAATTTAAAAAATTTTGCCTGGCAAACCCAAGATAATCTCATAAACCTTGAGTGATCTTTTACACTTGTAACCAGTAAAATTTTAAATTCGAGCTCAATAAAAAAAACTTAATTCTTAACAAATTTAATGTTAAATGATGAAATAAAAAAATATTAATTTAAAAAATTTTCATAGTAAAAATAATAGCAATTAAAAGAACAAGTATCAAATCCAAGAGATAAAAAAAAATTGAAGGAGGATGAATTGTAAGAAGAATTCAATTTTAAGAACTACCTCAAATAAAACAAATAACAATTAAAAAAATGGACTAAATTTGACAAATAAAAAACTTGAAGGATGATGAAATTAAAAATAAATATATATTATTTTATTTTTTAAAAATAACAATAAAAAAGTAGATCAGATATGAATGGAAAACAAATTAAATAGCTGCTTAGAAAAATTAAAGAGAGGTACATAAATCGAGGATAATAAAGAATACAAAGAAAAAAAAGACCGCCGATACCAAACCATGCATCTGCTGGCCACACGTGCCACTCAGGTATGGTGAGGCAGCTGAGACAGCTCAAATGTTGTCTCGAAAGCCACTATTTGAACGCCACACGACCCTTTTCATGCTTGCACGTGTGTTGCAAGCTCCAGTCACTTTTGATTTTTAAATAATATTTTTATATCTATTAAAATATTAAATTATCCATCACTCGACTTAAATGTAACTAAAAAACCATAATGAGAATAAAAAAAAAATCCCACGAGTGCTTGTTCAAAAAAGTTTGCTTTTAAGAGTAACTGATTCATTTTTTCTTCAATTTAATCCCTTTTGCCTTTCTTATATTAATTTTGACTTTTAATATTCAATTGATTTTGAATTAACAATCATAATTTATTTCGGTTTACTTTTTATATAATCATTGTAGTCTTGAATAAACATTCTGATATTTTATTGGTGCTTAATTTTGCACGTGTATGTTTTTGTTATCATATCACTGAGAAAAAAATAGTTAAAAAAAGTTGTTAAATCGATTATAGTCCATGATTCAAGTTATAAGTTTGCTGGTTTTAGTAAAAAATACTCATGTCAATCTAATATGGCATTGCTTTAATATTAAAAGACAGATATATTATCTTGAATATTTTTAAAGCCAAACCAAGTTTTTTAACGACCGTCCGGGTTGTTTTTGAAATTATCAAGTCGATTGAGTCACATCAAGATAACTTTTATACAATTTAACTTGAAATCCGGGCCGAGCAAAAGGTTAAGTCGAGAGTTTTTAAAAATGATTTGTTATTTTAATTTTAATAATAATATATAAAAAAATTTCACCCCCTAAATATATATTTTAGGTTTAATAAAAATTTGATTCAACCCAGTATGTAATTTCTAAAAAAATGAAGATATCTTCTGTATCCAAACACATCCCGTATTTTTCATCTCAAATACACAAAAGAAGTACGCATATTTGTAACTTGGAATGGTCATTATTATTAATTTATCTTTCACATCGAAAATCTCATATCTCAAATTTTAAAATTTATACCTAGATACCCACTAGACATGTCTTAGAGCTGTTTTTTTTTTTATATATATAAAAAATCTAATCAATTATATATAATTACTAGCACAAATGGAAGTTCTTTATTTTGATGGAACATCATCGGATTCAAATCCTTTTAAAATTCTTCAATTTATGTTCTAATAGTTATATATTAATATATTTTTAAATAAAAAATATTTTAAAATAAACCACATCCATACTTTCTAATTTACATTAAAAAAAAAACACCGTAAAAGAGTAGCTCAAGCAGTAAAATTATATATAAACGATACTACCGTAGACAAGCTACCAAGGGAAAGGACCCACGATAATCACGTGAGTGTCTCCTCACCGCATCCTCTCTCATGTAATGGACCCCATTCTCATATTGCAATGGACCCCGCCAGCTAATTCAGAGCCTTCCTCTCGAAGCAAGCAATTAGTTACGGTTTGATATTACGGTAACGTTGGTTTTAAGAGTATTTTTTTAAAATAATATATATTTTTTATTTTTTTTAAATTTATTATTAATAATATTATCACATCAAAATAATTTCAAAACATCAAATAATTAATAAAAAAAATAAAAATAAAATAAAATGTGGTTTTCACCGCTAAAATAAACGGGTACGCATATCCACGGGACAGCGGCGCGCATTATATTACGGTTACTACAACTTTGCTTAAAATAATTTTATTTGGAGTGAAAATTTGGAGTCTATATTTGTTTTTCGCCTTTTTAATAAAATCATCATCACTGGAGACAAGCATTTCCTTTTCAAGCCTAATCAGAGCTAGCAATGACTCCTCGAAACCAATCACTGTTGTTTCCCCTCTCTATTTCCTTGCTCCAAGTTAGGTTTCAACTCAACTTCGAATTTTTTGGTCAGATTCTGCCATTTTAAGAGCGAAAAGGGAGAGAATTGGAGTCTTAGAGAGAGAAAATCTTGGAGTTGAATTCAGTTTGTTTTGTTTTCTTAGAGAGAGAAAGAGAGCTCTTTGTTTCAGTTTCAGAGAGAGAAGATATTGGAGTAAGTTTTAGAGAGAGAAAGGAGAAATGATTTGATTTTTTTCTGTTTCTTGACGATTAATTTGTAAATATGGCTATGGTGGGTCATGTGCCTGCTGCGAAAACGCAACAAGCGAGTCCACTGAGGTTGGTTGAATTTAGAATGCCAGGAAAGATGGCAAGTGGTAGAGAGGTTGTGGAAGAAACGGTAGCAAGAGTGATTGAAGTGATTGAAGAGAAGATCTTTGTTGCTGTAGGAAAATCTGTGAAAGAATGTAAATCGATGTTATTTTGGGCTTTACAGAATTCAGGAGGCAAAAGAATTTGTATTATTCATGTTCACCAACCGGCGCAAATGATTCCTTTCAGTAAGTTCACAAAGATGAAAAGAAAAAGAATTTGGTGTGTTAACTTTTGTGAATTTGGTTTTTGTTTTTCATTAATTATTGGATAATATTTGTTTTTTTTTAATTGCAGTGGGTACCAAATTTCCGGCCAGTAAGCTGAAAGAACAGGAAGTGAGGGCATACTGGGAAATTGAAAGGCAAGAGATGCTTAAGATGTTAGACGAGTACCTTTTTCTCTGTCGAAAAATGGGGGTAAAACTTCTTTTCTGTTTCTTCTTTTACATATGTTATGTTATTGGATTGCTTTTAAAGCGTGTATCTAAACTGCGGAAATCTATGTTCTAAATACGAAGAAGAAGAAGAAGAAGAAGAAGGAGAGTTTTGAAGAGTTTTATTTAATAAACTTGGAAATATTGTAGCTCATGTCCTCTTTGGTGAAAAGCTAAAGAATTTTGGGGCACATACTCACACAATATTGAGTTTGGCATGATTTCTTTTTCGAATTCATAATTTTTTTTTACATGCATTTTTTAGGTGCGGGCTGAGAAACTATATGTTGAAATGGAGTCTATTGAGAAGGGAATTTTAGAACTCATTTCTCAGCATGGGATCAGGAAGCTTGTTATGGGAGCAGCAGCAGACAAGCGCTATTCCAAGTAAAGCCCTCAAGAACCATCACAAATCACTCAGTTCCTAAAGAGAGTGATTATCTGTTCCGGTTGTATGTGTAGAACTTGTGGGATTGCTTAACTTGATGCTTCACTGTTGCAGGAATATGATGGACATCAAGTCTAAGAAGGCCGTCTCTGTTTGCCTTCAAGCACCTGCTTCTTGTCACATATGGTTTATTTGCAAGGGGCACCTTATCCAAACACGGTATTGTTCAATTGCTTGCGATCTTGGTTCCTAAGTAATTTGTTCTGTATCTAGTAATTGGGATGTGAAAATGGAATACAATAATTTTAAATGAAGAAGCTTCTATTTAGTGAAAAACAAACAGAGAACCTTCTTAAATTTCTTCTTGGCTCTTTGGACCATTGACCACATATTCATGGCCACAAACTAATATTGATTTTTTTTGTTTGTTTGGACTCTTCTAAGTTCTAACAGCTGAAGCATTCTTGTAAAAAGTGTTAATAGATTGGAACAATTTCTTAGTTGTGATGATCTTGGCCATAATGCATGTTCTTGTCAAAGACAGGAAAGGTGCTCTGGATGGAACTGATACAGATGTTAGACCTTCATCACAGCAAAAAAGTCCAAATACTGAAGCTGGACAATCAAATATTATGAGATCACAGTCTATTTTGTTTGGACAGCACCATCATGTAAAACTCACCAATCCAGCTCAAGATTTATTCCGAAAGGTAAGATCTCTGAATGTTAATGGACCTGGGGGGAGATTAACAACTCCGACTTCACCAGATGGAGGGCCTTCAACTCCATCGAGGTCAGATGCAGACGGGAGTTCTGATCAATATGATGCGTTATCAAGGAGTGCTTCCCAAAATTCAGTTCTCTCATCACGTTCTTCCAGTGGAATGGCCAATGTTGCTTTGATTCCACTTTTAGGAATTGAAGGGAGTGAGATTGGGTCAGAGTTAAGCACAGTGCCTCATCAGAAGGTGGATCTTTTCCAGTCATCTCCTCCCAGTGTACTGGTACTTGCATTCATTTAATGAAAATGCACATTTTAAATCATGCAAGATGTCCAAATTCCAAGTGTAGCACTGGCCACCTAAGTTGATGCAATGTCTGAAAGAGTTCCCATGTTTTTCTTCTTTTTTTTCAATTTTTTGAATACTCAGTGATTGATGGATTCCTGCAGGATGGAAGTATAGAGGATCCTCTGTATGATCAACTTGAACAAGCAATGGCTGAGGCTGAAAATTCAAGGTTTGAAGCATCTGAAGAGGCGGTCAGGTGTGCAAAAGAAGAAAGGGATGTTGTTGAGGCCATACGCAAGGTATACTTTCGTTCACAAACTACCTTTTCGCCCCATCCTCTTAAAGGAAGATGATTTCATTTTATATGTGAATTATCATGAAAATACATGGATGTTAATTCCTCTAAGTTGAATAAACTGTAGTAGAAAAGTTAATAAACGTTATGGTTTGTGCTGAATAGTCCAAAATGTTTACCAATATTTTGATGATAAGCGGACAGGATAAACTGCACCGTTTCATGACACCATTTCCCATTAGTTTCTTTGTAATTCATCACCGGGCTGCTTGAAATAAAAGTTTCAAGCATGTTTTGTATGAACACATGTGAATAACCAATCATGATTCTTATTCACAGGCCAAAGCATCAGAAAGCTTGTATACAGAGGAGTCAAAACGAAGAACAGTAGTTGAGGAAGAACTTGAAAAGATAAATAAAGAACTTGAAAAGATAAATAAAGAACAGGATGAAGTCATGGGAGAACTTTGCATTGCCCAGGATCACAAATCACTGCTGGAGAAGCAAATTGAAGAGTCTGATGAGATGGTAAAGGAGTTGGAGCGGAAAATCATCTCTGCTGTGGGACTTTTGGAAAATTACAAGAAAGAACGGGATCATTTGCATAAGGGCCGTGACAATGCACTGAAAGAAGCCGAGGAGCTGAGGAGAAATCAAACAGAGGCCTCAAGCACACACATGCCTCGGTTCTTCTCTGACTTCTCTTTCTCAGAAATTGAGGAGGCAACTCACCACTTTGATCCATCCCGTAAGATTGGGGAAGGGGGGTATGGTAACATTTATAAAGGCGTCTTGCGCCAAACCCAGGTGGCTGTCAAGATGCTGGACTCTAATAGCATGCAAGGTCCTGCTGAATTTCAACAGGAGGTAAGATTCATGTTTTAATTTATTTTTTTCGAAACTGTTAATCTCTGTATATCTTATAGCCACAGGGCATGATGTGGCGTTGATTTTATGCTAATTTATCAACAATAGTACTGTTATTTAGTATGGTTTTCTGGTGCTGGGGACTTGGAGTGGAATTGTAGATGGCTCCTCTCACTCCCTGTGCCTCCCCCTCTCCAACCCAGCTGCTATGCTCTGTTGGGTTTGGTAATAGATTTAGAGTGCATCTGGCATTGTGATCATGCATGACCACAATGCAAATGCCATCGATAGTAGGACCACAATGCAATTGCCATCGATATTAGGACCACAATGCAATTGTCACTTTTGTTGGAAATAGTTCTGCTGTGCTAGCAATTTCTAAACTAGTTAGTATCTTGTTAACAAGTATGCTAGTGTAACTGATCTACCCATTGTATTTGTATAATTGGTCAATTGCTTCAGTTCATTTTGCCATGTGGATAACTTCAGTCAATATTAGTTGGACCATCTGCTGCTGAGCAGTTATATATAGTTCAACAGATTTGGTTTTACTAGATAAAAAATGATTTCAAGGATTTTTGTTATACTTCTAACATCTCTAGTATAATTATTAGCTATGTAAGCCTCTGCCCTAGGTTGGATTAAAAAATAAATCGAAGAAAAAAATGTTCAGCCGAGAAAAGAGTGTTTTAAAGAAGAGAAAAAAAAAAAAACAATATTGAACGATGAAAATGAAAAAGAAAATAAGCAAAAAAAAAAAGGATGTTAACCTGTGTTAACCCATTAAGCCTGTGACTCGAGTCATTTGACTAGAATCAATAAACTTGGAAAAACCTTGAAGCTTGATTTTCTACTAACCAAATGTTGAAGGATTAAATTGAAAAAAAAAAACTCAAAACATACAAAAGGAAAAGAAATAGCAATTATAAGCTTTAGGTTGCTCGGGCCAACCCGTCTAACCTACGGGTTAGGTTATGAGATCAGGATGACCTAACAAAAAGTAAAATGAAGAAAATAATGAAATCTATTTTGTTTTATAAAAAAACCAATGTTGAATGTTGAATCATGAGATGGAAAGGATTAGAAAAATAGCAATTATAAGAAAAAAAGAGACTTGAGCCCAACCGAGTTAACTCGCTAAAGTCACGAGTCAAGTCATGAGATCAGGATAATCCTACAACGAAAGGAAAACAAAGAAAATAACAAAACCCAATTTTTTAAAAAACCAATATCGAATTATGATATGGGACAAAAATAAGTAAAAAAAACGATGCCAACCCTTGTTAGCTTATAAAACCTGTGTCCCGGGCCATTTGATCGGAAGCACTAGATATGAAAAAACCATGAATATCAATTCTCAATAAATTAGATATTGAAAGATAAAATAAAAAAAATCAATAACACAAAAGGGTTCAAAAGAAAAAATTAGTTATTAAAAGGCAAAAAAAAAGGGGCGAACTATCTAGGTTAACCTGTCAAACCCACAAGTCAGGTCATGAGATCGACATAACTTTATAAAAGGAAAAACGAAGAAAATCATGAGGTCTATTTTTTAAAAAACCAACATTGAGTAATGAGACTGATAAAGAAAAAAGCCTAAAAAAATATGGTAACCTATGTTAGCTTATAAAACCTGTGACCCAAATCGTTTGATTGGAGGCACCAAATCTAGAAAAACTATAATTCCTAAATTTTAAAAAATTAAATGTTAAAGGACGAGATTGAAAAAAAAACAATCACAAGAAAATAAAAAATAAAAGAATAAGGATAAAATTTGAAAGAAAAAAAAATGAGGTGGATAGTTTTGGATTGAAGGGTTAAATTGAAAATAAAAATAAATTTCACAAAACAATTAAAAGGAAAAACAAGCAAAAAAATAAGAACTAAATCGATAAAAAAATCAACAAATTGAAAATCTTAATTGAAGGATAAAATTGAAAACAATTGAAAGTCTACAAAAAAGGCAAGAAAAAAAAATGACCGAATTTAAAAAATTCAAAAATAAAAATTCTAGATTGAATGATGCAATTGTAAAAAAAATAAAGACTTACAAAAGAGCCAAGGGTAAAAATTAACAAATCAAAAGAATGAGGACCGGAACGCAAATGTACTCAACCAAGAGGACTGCTATGCCAGGCGCAAATCTTGAGGGAGGAGATAGAAAAGAAAAAGAAGAAAGAAAGCGTCCCCGACGACAATCCGTCCATCAAAAAGCAACACGCGCTGCCTGGGATGGAAGAGGACGTTGTGAGGAACCCAATGACATGGTTGAAGAAGTTTTTTGGTTGTCGTATGAAGGTGCATGCGCTGTCGAAGCGCAGCGGCCTTTCCCACTTTAACTTTTTTATTTATTTTTTAATCACTTTAAAAGACCAATCTACTCCTCAACTAACCTATTTATAATAAAAAAAACCCACATGAAAACATGAAATTGCCCCCAAATCAAGCTCAAATAAATTATATGATAAAGGTTAATTTTGTGATTTTACTGTATTAGGAATGATGAAAATACGCAAATGCCCTTAAAGCAAGGCTTAATTAGTTCTGATATAAAGGGTAAGGTAGTAATTAAATTGTGTAAAAAAACATGAAATCTCGAAAAAGCCCCGACAACCAAATATCTGAGTGTTTTCTTTCAAGGGTAGTGAATGTTTTTAACTCTTCAGAAAAAAGATAAAAATATGTTTGTATCCCCACTAAAAATGAGAATTACAAATGGATCACATGAATAAGATTATTTTACACCTGAACTTAGTTTTCTGACTAAATGTGAGGAAGGGCAAAAATATCATTTTTTTATTATAATCTACAGTAAATTCTCCCTTGTGCTGCCGTCGATATCCCACGCCCTATATTTTTTTGGTAAATCTACAAAGTTTCTGCAGCTGTGCTTTTATTTGTAACTTTCTGCACTGCATGACCTCTGTGGTTTTATATCAGGTTAATGTTTTGAGCAAGATGAGACATCCAAATCTTATCACTCTTGTTGGAGCATGTCCAGAAGCGTGGACTCTTATTTACGAGTATCTTCCCAATGGAAGCCTCGAAGACCGACTGAGCTGCAAGGACAACTCTCCGCCTTTGTCTTGGCAAACTCGAATACGCATCGCCACTGAATTATGCTCTGTCCTCATCTTTCTTCACTCTAGTAAACCACACAGCATAGTGCACGGTGACCTTAAGCCTGCTAACATCCTCCTTGATGAAAATTTTGTCACTAAACTAAGTGACTTTGGAATCTGTCGTTTACTGGATCACAAGGAAGGTTCTAGCAACAACACAACAATGTGCAGAACTGATCCCAAAGGAACTTTTGTGTATATGGATCCTGAATTTGTTTCCACTGGAGAGCTTTCTCCAAAGTCAGATGTTTATTCATTTGGAATTATTTTGTTAAGATTGTTGACTGCAAGGCAGGCCTTGGGTATAACAAAGGAGGTGCGGTATGCATTAGATAAAGGAAACTTGAAAACCCTCTTGGATCCTTTGGCGGGAGATTGGCCGTTTGTGCAAGCTGAAATGTTGGCTCACATGGCACTAAGGTGTTGTGAGATGAACCGAAAGAACCGGCCAGATCTTGCATCAGAGGTATGGAGGGTACTCGAGCCAATGAAGGCTTCATGTGGAACGTCATCTTTTTCCCAGCTTGGTTCGGAAGAGCATTTCCAACCTCCTTCATATTTTATATGCCCCATTTTCCAAGTAAGTACATCTATTTCTCCTACTTTCTCATGTCTTAGAGTGACTTATCTATACTAACTGGATTTGTATTAGTTTGTCGTTTATATTAGGACTTCTTAAGCATCCCAGTCCACTTTTCATCTCCTACAATACAATAATTAGATGCAACCTTCTGATACATATATTATTCTAGCCTTGTATTCTTCCATGATTTGCTCTCAGTTTCCTTTGCTTCACCAGCAGCTTGCAAAAGGAAAAGGAATTCAATATTTAAGTTCGTGATTATTTTCAACTCCATCATAGAGTAATTTTTCTGTTTAAATAGCTCTCATTTCTGTGTTTACGCACAGGCGCCATTGTATCATGTATGTATGTTGTAGGCCACCTGTGCAATCTATTTTCATCTATAGACCTCTGTGTGCTGCATACCTATTTCTGCGGCTTGTCATTGCCACCATGTAGTAAAATGATGGCTTTCTTGAAGTGCAGGAAGTAATGCGAGATCCACATGTAGCAGCCGATGGTTTTACTTATGAAGCAGAGGCCTTGAAAGGATGGCTAGACAGCGGACATGATACTTCACCCATGACCAACTGTAAGCTGGCACACTGTGATCTTATCCCTAACCGTGCACTTCGCTCGGCAATTCAGGGGCAGCTGTAGCAGCAGCAAACAAGTTCTTAGCACAATAGATTGTATAGTTGTTTCTTGAGAGGTAATAGAAATTTCATTACATTTCTTTTTACCTTTCTTTCGAATCTTGTTTTTGTTCGACTTAGGCAGACTACAGTCATCCTGGTGTATAGAAGACAACCGCTTACGTCACATTATGTTATTGATTTTGTACTTTTATATATTTTATTATTGCTTTTATTTGTTTGCTCAGCTTGGATGAATTGCTAAGTTGAACCTGATGACCGCTCATTGCGAAATAATCTCAGGTTATATTTTTTGTTTATAATTAAGACTAGGGATACCTGCCTGGATCTCAATCAGAAACCTCGACTTCCTTTAATCTGAGGCAGTCTCCAGACATTTATCATTAGCAGATAAATTGCTGAACTTTAATTCTTCAAGTAGAAGAATAAGAAAAAAGTTGTCTTGATCTTCCAACGGCGTAAACAATCAATGTCTTGCATGCAACTTTTGAAAGGTTTTGCTCTGCAAAACTGTTACATATAGAAGATCAGTAATCAACAATTAGTCACCTCACCGCCATTCGCCGGGAGTCGGATTAGGCAATGTTAATTTTTTTTAACATCAAGAAGTATTTGAAGTGTGAAATGAAAATTCAATGCTTGCGGGCAATGTTATTTTTTTTTAACATTAAGAAAGTATTTGAAGTATGAAATGAAAATTTAATGCTTGTATTTAATAAAATAAATAAAAAATTCAATGCATGTGTTCAATAAAATAAATCAATAATTATATTTAAATTAACATATTTTATCTTTCAATTATTTAATTCTTCTTGTTTAATTAGATGTTAATATTTTTTAGCTCAAATAATAATTAATATTCTATCAAAATAAAATTTTAACAAAGAAAAAATATATTTCTCCAATCTAAACTTTATTTTTTTTATTAATACCTCTCTTAATGATTTTAACAAAAACATGTCTTTAAATTGCAAGCATGGTTTCTTAAAAAAGAATCCATTTTGGTTTTAAAAGCAAATAATTACATATATTAGAACTTTTCTTGCAAAATAGAACTTGTTGATACTAAAATCGATCTTTTTTGTTACTTAAATATAGCCAACTAAATATGATCAATTAATAACTTTATCTCTATTTTGCTGTTTTCTGACTAGTTTTCCTTTTTTTTTTAAATATAGAGACTCAAGATGAATAAAATGAACTTCTAAACTAAAATAAAAAATAAAAAGTAACTATAGAGGAAAAAAAAAGTGAATAAAAATAATTTTTTTGTGCGAAATTGAAATTGGCCATGCAACTTCTTCTTGTTTTACACATTAATTATCTTTTATTGAAATCATTCTCTAAAAAATTATAAGAAATTAATCATTAAAGATTAATTGAAAAAAAGTTTGAGACGAAAATGACTTTATTTCTGATATTGCATAATATTGAAAAGTTAATAATGGATTGTTTGACAGGACGCACAAAGGGCTGGCGTTGTCGCCTAATGAATTTTGAAGATAATGATTTATTTCTGTATCATTACTTGGTAATTGTATGGTTGAAGACAGGCAATTCCTTTTATAAGAAGTTGCAGTTTACTTTAGATTGGCTAGGAAATTGCTTTGAAATTGTCTCTTTGTAAATAGCTAATATTACTCGGAGCTGCCCTGACTTGAATATCAGCTAGAATAACTCTGTTCCTGCAATTTCAGACTTTAGTGATTATTTGGGTGAGAGTTTAATGACAACAAGCGATGCTGAGACTACAGAGGAATCAATGTCACTCGTGATTGATGATACAGTTCATGTTGCAGTTGGAAAGGATGTTGGAGAAAGCAGGTTGACTTTGAAATGGGCAGGGCATCACAGAATTTTTCTAGCAAGAGAATTTGCCTTCTTCATGTTCACCAGCCTGCTGAAGTGATACCCTTGAGTAAGTACATATATTAGTATTGTTTTGTGCATGAATTAGTACATACACCCAATATATTAATATGTTCAGAACATTTTTCTGGTGAAGAGTGATTATTTTGATGCTAACCATCGGATTTTGATCATTCTGATTTTGGTTTAGGGTTTTTGATAATGTGTTTGAGGATTTAAATTTTGTTGGATTTTAAAGCATGGCTTTCGCTTGCAGACTTGGATAAAACCAACCCCTTTGCCACTTGTTTATTTATTATGTGTCTGGGATGCATTTGGTGGGAATTTTCCAGCCAACAGACTTGAACAGCATGAACTGAGGGAGTTCCAAGAACTTGAAAGGAAGATTATGCACAAGATCCTGGACGATTACCTTCTCATTTGTCACCATGCAGCGGTATGTGTGTTCTTTAATAACTCTTCCTTTTTAAGTTTCCAGGCTGTTGAATTTGAATTCCTATTCGAATATTTTGTGGATGCTATCATTTAGGATGGTCATTTTCTGAATTGGGCTGGTTTTGGATCATTTGCTTTTGTCTCTAGTAGTGAAAAACTATTCATTTTCCATGTAATTTTATTGTAAATACTGATTGTCACCGCTCACCAATGCCTATTGCATTGTCAGAAATGACATAATTTTTCTTTGCTTGTGACATTATGAGATCTTTGTTTGACCTTACTCGTTGAAGCACATAAAACTAAATTTTAGTATCTTCCTAAGACAGCCTGAATTCAAAAATTTCTTCCCTAGAAAATTCCCTTCCAAGTGTATCTTTCAAAATGCTGTCAATGTTTCCTAAAAACTGCAAACAAGAACTGTTCACATTAAGAATGATCTTTCAAACCTGATGCATAGAGGCATTCGTGACTTTATTTTGAAGGTCCATGCAGAAAAGCTATACATTGAGGAGGATGATATTGGAAACGGAATCGTGGAACTCTTGTCCCAGCACGCTATCAAGAAGCTTGTTATGGGTGCAGCTGCCGACAGATATTATTCAGAGTACAATCCATAACTACACTATCGTACTTCATCAAACTCGGATGTCAATGGATAAAATTTTGTGATGTCCGAATGACTATGGATTTTGGCTGATGTTCTTTGTAGAGCTAACTTTTTATTTTCAGGCATGCTGCCTCAATGGGTTCCGTCATATGAACTATGCCATGTATTTTTAAGCTGAGTAGACCATTGATGAAACCATTGGGAGACTACGCAGAGAATCAGAATGGTCACACTATTAGAGATAAGAAGTTCACAGAAGAATTGGTTTAGAGGCTGAAAAGGGGCCATAGTTCAAATTTGTTCTGGACTTGTTAGGTCTTTCACCAGAGATTCCAGTTCTTGGTTTTTCCAAATTCTATTATGCAGTAATCTGAAATCGCTCACAAAGCTACCTCAAAATTGCAAGGGAATGATGAATCTCTAGTTCAGAAAGGACAAATATGCCAACGGTGTGCACCTCTTTCCTGTCAAATTTTTGCTTGTCTGCAAGGGGCACCTCGTAAACACAGGGTATGTTTTACAAGTATCATGCTAACCTGTTCTAATAGCTCCGGGAGTGCATGGATGTAATGCAGTCCTGGGTGCTAATTTATCAGAGTGAATGTACTTCCAAGTTACTGACACCCAAACAAAACTGTCTTTTGAAGTGTCGAAATGCTGACTGTCAATCTCCCAGCATTTACAACAAGAAACTGTTGTTTATTGCATAAAAATTGAAAGCAATTAAAAGAAATATCCAAAAGAAATGTAAAGATTTGATTCCTGAGAACCCCAACAGCCTCCGCTGCATTTCAATTGTCCCATTTGCAGGTAATTCCATTGCTTTCTTAAATTGAATGCTATTCTCATCTCTTTTCAATTGTCAACAGTTGTTTTTTTCTGAAGTGTATTTTGTTCTCATATACTTTGTTGTTCTCCTGATTAAATCCCATAATGTTTGCAGTAACAATTTTATCTGCTAGTGTTTGCTGGAAGTCATGCAAGATACTCAGGTTGCAGCAGATGGATTTACCTATGAAGCAGAGACTTCGATAGGATGGCTAGAGATACAGCTTGAAAATCTTGATCTCATCCCTAATCGTTCTCTTCGTTCTGCAATTCAAGAGTGGCTGCAGCAGCGTTTTTCATTATTTTATTCAGCTAAGACCATAGCGGCATTGAATATAGTTTCATCTCTTGTCTCAGTCTTTTCCATGCTAGATTGTCAATTCTTAGTTGCAAGGGACTAGCATGTAACTTTTAGTGTCTATTTAAAATTAAATCACATATTGTATTAAATTCAATTAATATTATCAATTTTTATGTTTTGAATAAAATACTAAATCATGAAATTGAATTTAATTATAACCTGTTGAATTGAATTAGTTATCTTAAATGTTTTGCTTTTAATTCAAAAATTATTTTTTTGTTAATGTAAAAATAGAATCCACATAAATTATTTTATGATAAATTATGATGCATGATATGATAAATACAATAAACAATATTAGCATGCATGACATATAAAACATTATAAATAAATAATTATTATTAATGACAACATTATATTATTACTTTTAGTAATAAAGATATTCTCATACCAATTTTCATATAGTTTTCAAACAATAAAACTATTTCACCTACTTTTAAATAAGCTATTCACCATTATATATATATATATATAATGACTTGGCATGGCTGTGATGCTGAAAGAAAAATAAGTTCCGCGTCTAAGTGGATAAATTCACATAGAATTGCAAGATAAATGATAATCCACTCATATTTCTGGCTCCCATCAGTAATCCTCCAGTTATGTTAAGTCTCTGCTCTCTCATGGCTTAGCACCTAGTGCTATGAGATTTCTCCATCTCGAACATAGAGTAGGAGATCTGGAGCTTTAGTTTGATTGCTGGGTGGAACCATTTGTGCAACTTGTTTTATATGTTACTACTGCCCACTTTCCCCTGCCGCCCATCTTTGCCATGCCCAGTAGGAAATGCTTAACATGTACGACTGAGGAACAATGAACGTCTTGTGATAGAGTGACCTTGGAAATCCACACTAATCGACTATTGC
>Ga0325402_1001228_pt1 | contig 20457 bp, 13 predicted proteins | sample PopdelMetagenome_22_FD_207212 | JGI IMG/M metagenome (GOLD analysis project Ga0325402, IMG submission 207212) | Populus deltoides microbial communities from Bellville, Georgia, United States - Xylem-PdKOR-R3 | ecosystem: Host-associated > Plants > Phyllosphere > Stem > Wood/Secondary xylem...
TATAAGTTAACTAAGTATAGTAAAGGAAATGAAAAGCATGAACAAGAGATTAATGAAAATAAAACTTAAGCATTACAACAATAAAGAGAAAGCAAGAACATGATCTTGATCTTAGAACCAAGCTTCTCAAATGAATGGCAAATGCCTCCTTTTATAGGCTAAAATTCAGAACTATTCATTTGGTAATTGATTATTGATGTAGTGGCCAACTATTGATTTAGTGGACTTGGTGGACAGCAGCACTCAAGCACTTTGGCTGGATGAAATGACATTGCTCCATTCAGAATTTGGCAAAGTGTTCCTCATGAAAGTTGTTGGAAATCATCTTATCTTGTCATCCATTAAATTTCAGAGCATTTGGATCACTAGAGCTCGAGATATGGCTAACATACTGAGTAGTGTTGTTAGTGGACATGGTGGATAGACCTCAAGCTCTTGTCTGGACGAAATGTCATTGTTACCATCCGAATTTGAGAAAATATTCTTCATGAAAGTTGTTGGAAATTGTCTTTTCCTTCCACCCACCAAATTTCACGTCATTTGGCCTTCTAGAACTCCAGATATGGGTAAAATTCTAAGCAGTGTTTGGGCTGGATTACAGGACAGATTCTGACTTCTCTTTTGTGGCCAAACTTTGAATTTGAAAACGGCAGATTTGGGTCTTACACTATTCATGAACATTGTAGGCCTATTTCTTAGCTTTCCATCCATATAAATTAAGCTGAAATCCAAGATCTACAACTCCAGATATGACCCAATAACTGAACAGTGTTCCAATTTGAATTGAATCGGTATCTCCTTTCTAATCTTAGCCGTTTCTTTGTCCTTTCACTTTCAATAGTTAATCACATCAATCAATCCTTTGAATTGTGAGATATGCCTGCATTTAAAATGAACATTTACCATAAATTAAAGCTATCTTATATTATCAGATCTATTATTATAAAACATGCTCTAGTTAAGGAGTTATTAATACTTCAAGTGCAAAATGATAATATAAAACCTTGATAAAAATGCACTTTTAAGTACTAATCACCTAACATGTTGTCCTACCTTGGTTTAAAATTTCAGTTCAATCGGAGTTTGGAAAGGCATCGAAACACAGGTTAATAAAGGCTATACGAATTTTGTTATTTACTTCCTTTTGACTTGTGGACTTCCTATTTGGCTAGGATTCTTTTTTTAAAAGGATGTGGCAGCTTATTTTAGAAATCTACTAATTCTAAAAAGATCTTTAATGAGCTGCAACATAGTTTTCAAGTGTGGCAAGGATTCATAATTATCTCAGAATCCTTTTCTTACAAGGATTCCTTATTCATCCTAGCTACAAAAAGGAAAGAAGACTTCAGAATAAATTTTACCTTCAGATCAGATTTCCTAGTCTATTTGGGACTTCTTAATGGTGACAAATCTGATTCTAGCATATTTAGGACGATAATTTTCAGATTTTTATTATTTTCTTCTTAGTCTTTGGGTTATTATTACTTATTTGGGTCAATTGTAAGTGGGCTTAATATAAGTCCACCTAAGGGGGGTCCATTAGGATTTATTTAAGTCTAGAGTTAGTATAAATAAAGACATAACCAGACATGTAAGTTAGATAATTTAGATTAATAAAACTTCTTATTTGCTGCACTTTGTGTGTGTGTGTGTTGGTGAGATAATCTCCCTTCCATGGTTCTCTAAAGAGCTGAAAAACAGCTTATCGAAGTACAACTGTCTTCATGGCATCATCCTTGTACTTCTCATTCGCGAATCAATATTCGTTGGGTGGGAGTCTCCGTTTCTAATAGTCCTGGTGCCTAGGTACAAGTTATCTTTGTGTCACACTCCTATCAAACCAGATTTACTTGGCTTTCTGGGAATTGGTGTCTTTGCGTGTGGGTTGCGTGACCACATGATCACGAGGTTCGCAACATTTGGTATCCGAGCTATCACTATTGAGAATTATCACGAGGTTCGCATCATTTGGTATCACGAGGTTCACATAATCTAACTGTTGGATTGACCTGAAATTTTAAACCAACATAGGAAAACATGTCAGGAGACTCCATGTAAACTTTTAACTCGATCCAACGATTGGATTGAGAATTATAATTATTGCCGTAAAACTGGATAGTTGCACATTTTACGTCAAAATCTGAATTTGACCTTTTTCTGGATTGTATCATTGAATCTAAGATTTGATGAAAATCCTAATTTATGGTTAACCCTAGATTTTTTTTTTAATTGTAAACAATCAAATCATAAATAGTATTCCATTACACACACACACACACTATGCCACAAGTCTATATGGAATTAAAACAATGATGAAATAACACATAAACTACAAGATAAAAGGATATAACCTGATTTTAGAACCTTACTCTAATACCAACTAATACGAATCTTGTGGATATAAAATCCAAAAATCCATAGTCAAATTGATCCTTTCTAAGAATGCTAATTTCAGGCTTGTGATTAAGCTTGATACAACGATAACCTATATCAAGTCACCAAGACTATAGAAACCAACCCCCCCCCCCCGCGCCTACCTAACACCTATGAAAAGACATGAACAAGAAGTATGAAAGATGTAATGAAGCTAGAGCCAAATTAAGAGAATTTCCTCTCCCGCACATAATAGATTATTCTTAATTCAAATTTAGTCCCCTGAAAAAAAAATCTAATTACAAGTTAAATAACCGTATTTATACTAGCTAAAAACTACCTAAATAATGATGGAAAATAAAATAAAAATAAATAAATAAAATAAGAAAAAGAATCTAAAATCAACTAAGAAACTAATACAATTCCTGCATAGTAGTTTATGGACATTATCACAATGCATTTTAAATGTTTGATCGATATAAAATTATAACCGTATATAAAAAAGGACTCTAGAATGTTTTGGTAAAATTTTAGCTCAATCCAATGGTCAAATAGAAAATTATGATTGTTAGCGTAAAACCATAGGTTAGGAAAAATAAGCCCAAAAACCTCCTCTAATGTTATTGAATGATAAGAAAACCATGTTAGTGATCAAATCCATAAAACAAAAAAAATGGAAACCCTTTCCATAGTATTCCCAATTACTGCTATATATGCTTTCTTTATAAAAAAAAAAAAAAGGAATCCTTGATAAATAAGAATAGAAAGCTATACAATAACTTATAGCCTGACTTCAAACATTTTGTTCTCTCTCTTTTGGATTAATTACTTGGACTACCATATATGAATAGAAAGCTTGAGATGTCTAGTTTTTGATCCAACTAAAATCATAATAACCTAAATATCCAGTATGACAAATTTACAACCTATTAACCTAAATATCCAGAATCAACCCAATCAATTCCCTTGGATCCTTTTAGTTTTAAACCTTGTAATAGGTCCAATTGGTACATCTAATAGATCTTTTAGTGATACTCCCTGATTCATATCCATATCATTCTAATTAGATTATTATAGACATATCTAAATTGATTCTCTCGAGCCATCAAATAGAGTTAATATAAAGTCCTGATGAATCATAAATAAATAAGATGATTGAGAAACATGATGAAAAATTGATAAAGAAGACTTAATAGAGAAAAATATTAAATAAAATGTTAGGATACCTTGAAGGAATAATTATGGATGATAAAAATTATTTCAGAAGTTAACTTGAGGATGTTAAGAATTCAACACAAATCAGTATAAAAAAATACTGGAAATTAATTTTGATACATTATAAATAGGATGATCGAGCAACGTGATGAAAACTTTTAATAGGAGAAACTAAATGGGAAATAAATACATAAGTAGTGAGCATGGAATGAATAATTATAAATAATAAAAGTGTTCTGAAAGTTAACCTAGAGATGTCAACAATTTGAGCATAAAACAGTACAAAAACACCAAGGAATGATTTGTGGTGTCGCACGTGTGTGGCATCGCGGCGGTCGTCCATCATCTCAGGGAAAACATAATGGTCTATCTGGCAATATATGGTAAGACAAAGAATTCTTCTCTTTTTTCTATGGAAAAATAGAATAGGAGTTGCCACCTAGTATTCAAGTCACCAGGAACCCTAACTGGTCTCAGAGACCGGGTACGGAGACTAATTGCGTAAAGAGAATGTATTAGCACCCTAACTAGCCCTACCTAAGATAAGCCGCATTGTTTTAATGTCTTCAATTTGTGATTTGTTTTAAAGTGAAAAAAGGCGGCAAAACGTGTCAAAGTCCAAATCAGTCTTCAATTTGTGATTTGTTCAATCGAGTCCTCAATTGCAATTTCTGCCCCTATATTTACGCGCCTTTTCCAGTTTGGTCCTTGGTTTCGGATTTCTTCAATTAAGTCCCTAATTGGCCATAAACTTCAATATTTATGCAATTAAGCCCCTAATTTGACCAAATTAACTCTCAAAAATTCTATTTTGACCTCAGAACTTGAATTTCTTCAAATTAAAGCCCAAATTAACTCCAAAATCAATTTTTCTTGCAATCAAAACCTCCATAAATTTAATTAAACCTTCAATAAAATTTAATTGAGTCCATAAACATCTGATTTTGAACCTTTCTTCCTCAAATTGAATTTTCTTTGTCAACAGGGCTCTCATCAGTCAACAAAATACTATCAAATTTTAATTTTTGTATTTTTAAACCTCCTCAACCAATTTTTAACCATTTTTAGGGTGTTCTGACATCCTCTTTCACTGTTATTATTTTTTGATAATATTTTTTATTTTATTTTTTGTATTTATTTATTTATTTTTCTTTTCAATTTTTTTCCTTTTTGCGCGGGGACCTAAAAATGGGTTATAGTTGCCCCCCTCTTTACAAAGCTTATAGAGCAAAGATTTTGCGTAGTAAGTTTTGTAAAGATAAACAAAACTGGTCTTCCGAAACTGATCTTCTCAACATTTGGTTGACCTGAAACTTCAATCGGACCCAAAGTCCTGTGTGTGGTTGGACTAAATTGAGATTCCTTTCGCCAATCCCCTTTAACCGGAACCAAAGTCCTGTGTGTGGTTGGGCTAAACTGAGATTCCTTTCGCCAATCCCCTTTAACCAGAACCAAAAAGAACCAAAATCCTGTGTGGTTAGGATAGACTGAGATTCCTTTCGCCAATCCCCTCTAACCAGAACCAAAATCCTGTGTGTGGTTAGGATAGACTAAGATTCCTTTCGCCAATCCCCTCTAACCAGAACCAAAAATCCTGTATGGTTAGGATAGACTAAGATTCCTTTCGCCAATCCCCTCTAACCAGAACCAAAAATCCTGTGTGGTTAGGATAGACTGAGATTCCTTTCACCAACCCCTCTAACCGGAACCAAAAATCTATGTGTTCAAACCCTTTTTTTTTAAGAAAGATGGTCTATTTTCACGGACGACCTTCCCACGCACTCGCACTTACCCTGGTCTATTTTCATGGGCGACCTGCCCACACATACTTAAAGTGGTCTATTTTCAGAGGTGACCAACCCACACACTCACGCTTACCCTGGTCTATTTTCATGGGCGACCTGCCCAAGCAGACTCAAAGTGGTCTCTTTTCATGGGCCACCTGCCCAAGTAGAAAAAGGAACAGTGGTCTTGTTATAATGGGTGACCTATCCAGGAAAAAATCATGGAGAATGGTCAAATTGTAATGGGTGACCTACCCAAATAGAAAAAAAGGAAAGAGTGGTCGTATTGTAATGGGCGACCTACCCAAGTGGAGGAATGGTCTCATTGTAATGGGTGACCTACCCAAGTGGAAAAAGAAAGAGTGGTCGTGTTGTAATGGGTGACCTACCCAAGTAGAGGAATGGTCTCATTGTAATGGGTGACCTACCCAAATAAAAAAAACATGGAGAATTGATCGAATTGTAATGGATGACCTACCCAAGTGGAAAAAGAAAGAGTGGTCGTGTTGTAATGGGTGACCTACCCAAGTGAAGGAATGGTCTCATTGTAATGGGTGACCTACCCAGATAAAAACATGGAGAATGGTTGAATTGTAATGGGTGACCTACCCAGATGGAAAAAGAAAGAGTGGTCGTGTTGTAATGGGGTGACCTACCCAAGTGAAGGAATGGTCTCATTGTAATGGGTGACCTACCCAGATAAAAACATGGAGAATTGGTTGAATTGTAATCGGTGATCTACCTAAAAATTGGATGGTGAGGGCTCAAAGGCGCACTCAAAAGGAGATAGGGTTATAAAACGCACTACCCAATAAGTGAGGGCTCAAAGGCGCACTGACGCACTCAAAAGAAGGTGAGGGCTCAAAGGCACACTCAAAACGAGGTGAGGGCACAAAGGCGAACTCGAAAGGAGGTAGGGTTAGAAAACGCACTACCAAAAAGTTGATGGTGAAACACTGATCTGTCAATGTTAAAAGCAAATGCATTATGATTGATATGCATGTATACTTACCTGAGAAATATAGGTCCCCATTTCTTCATGGAGTCTTTCTTTTCTCAAAAGTGGAATGTTGATAGTAAACTTCGATGGCCTTTCCACTCTTGCATACTCGAGTCACATCTTGTGATCTTGACCTCTAGGAAGGGTTTGATGTCGTCATACCTTTTTGTCCTCCACCCTTTATCTTAAGGGTTGCCAATTTTGCCCGACATTTTTCTTAGAACAAGGAGTCATGGAGCTAGCCCTACCATGTGTTTTTGGATTGCCCCCCAGCTTGAATCATGCCCCCCCAAGTGTTCAATTTAGGTTTGGGGATGAGGATATGTGAAAGTTTGGGTTTTTTGTATAAGGAAATGTTTTCATGCAAAATTTTTGGAACTTCTAAGTTATTCCAATCACAAAAATAATTTTGACATTGGTTCAAAATAAACTTGTTCTAAAGAATTCAAGTGATTCCTATAGACAGGTTTCTTGAAGTGATGAAAGCTTTTATTTTGCTTTTGGGTTAAAGATGAAGTGACATCTAGTTGGTCATAAAAGGTTTAAATTTCAATTTGAGGGTTATTGAGAACCGAATCGGTTCAAAGCTTTATTTTATTTGCATGAATAATGATTTGACCCGCACGATAAAGCACTGCCTACTGATCCAGATTGCTTGTCTTTGATCAGAAAGGGCTTTATCAGGTACGTAATGTAGAATTTGGCTATTGGTTATGAAGAAAAGGATTATGCGGGCTCAAAAGGTGTTTAAAGGATTTTAAAACTAAGGATCACTTGTGCTTGTTTCTTGACCTTTTTCTTTTGAATTTCTTTCCAAAATGGCTTGTCTTGCCCCCCAATGTTGGGTTTAGGCTCTTTCTCTTTGTTTTCTTCTTTTTTGTTTGGTTGAGCATAATTCCCTCAATTGTTTTTATGAGAAGCTCAAATATTTTGAACCTTTTGGTTTTTTCTTTATCATGCCCCAGCTTTGCGTGGGCCGCTTTGATCATTGAGAATTTTCTTTTATGCCCCCTAGTGTTGTTTGGGCACATTCAATCATTTGAGGTTCTTTCTATGTCTATCACACTTGCCCCCCAATGTGGGGTGTGATCCTAGCCAAGGTTATTTCAAAAAGTAATCGGCTCAACATGGGACTGCAAAGGATATATTTCAGCCTTGTGAAAGGATTATCAAAAATGGTCTTTCCTCATCTCAAACGCATGCATTGAGGAGCGGTAAGCCTTGCTTTCAAGTACGTATGCAAATTGATTATTCATTCAAATAAAACTCAGCTTTTGAGTCACCTCATGGTGTTTTTTTTCTTTGTTTTTGTTTTTGTTTTTTGTTTTGTCTTTTTCTTTCAAGTTTTATAGGTATATGTTTACCTATCTAAGGAATCACTTGAATTTCCATAATGCATTTGTTCTGGACAAATACCAACATGATTTTTGTTTTTGTACTCACTTTGGAGGTCTAAAAAAAATACTTGAAAACATATGAGATTATGTATGGTTTTGGAAGAAAGGAAAACACCGAAGGATTCTTCGTGTTGTAGTTTTATGAGCAAAAGTTGTGCTCAAAATGTTATTTACATGTAATAACAATAAAGAAGAGTGTGATATGTATACAGGAACGCACATGATCTTATTTAATAAGAAAAGTTCATTTGATAGAGAAAGTCTTGTTCAAAAGCAGTAAACAAAAGACAATAAGAAGGCAGGCTTCATTCCTCTATTTTAGTGAATCTATTCCTAGGCTAGCCTTCTCCCCAAAAGTTATGTACCGGTAAACTCAAAAACGATGTAGAACAACACCACGACCAAAATTTGAGTTCTTCAAAATTCATGCTATCATTTCCGCACCTATGCTGGACCATTGATGCTTTCAGGTTCCCCAAACATTCCATTGCTAGTGTTTTTCTAATCCACTGCTTCCAGCATGATTCGGTAGAGGATTCGTGTTCACATTAGGAGTGTCTTCAAATTCTATCCACCCGATCTTGATTAATTGCAGATACTTTCTTTTGAAGGCGTTGCAGGTATGTATGCTATGCCCAACAATACCAGCATGGTACTCACAATTGAGCTTTGGCTTGTACCAATTAGGATAAGGTGGCTGCATAGGTGACAGAGGTTCTGAAGCTATATGATCGATGCTTAATAGCTTCTGGTACATCTCATTCAGGGGTAGTGGTAATGAAGGTAATTTTTCTTGAACCCTTTGGTAATTTCCAATTTGGCTTTTGGCTTGAAAGTTATGGGGCTCAGGGTTTTTGATGTTGGTAATCTAGGATGAAGTGTGGTAGTTTTGGGATGAGTTTTTCCTACCCCTATAGCCATCTTCAACATGGTGGACATCTTTTCTTTCGAAGCCTCTTCTCTCGGTAGGTGCAAAAATTCTACCACTCTTGATGCCTTGCTCTATGCGTTCACACATTACCACAGCATCAGTGAATTGCTAGGTCGAACTCCCCATCACATGCTCGTAATAAAGTGCTTTGAGTGTGTTGGCAAATAAAGAGACCATCTCTTTGTCTAGAAGTGGGGAATGTACTTGAGCAACTGATTCCCGCCATCTTGGAGCTTATTCTCTTATGTTTTCTTTGTCTTTTTTCTCTAGATTGGACAAGCTGGTTCTATCGGAAGTGATGTACATGTTGTACTTGTACTGCTTGACAAAAGCATCCACCATATCTTTCCATCTCTGGATTTTTGTGTTATCCAATCTCATATACCAGCTCAATGTTGCCCCACTTAAGTTATCCTGAAAAAAGTGCATCGGTAGTTTTTCATCATGTACTACCTCTGTCATTTTATTGCAGTAGGACTTGAGGTGAGTTATGGGGCATTATGTTCCACTATATTTGATGAACTCAGGAACACGGAATTTCTTTGGGACAACCACATTTGGGACCAGACACATCTTTGCTGCCCTTACTGGATCATATAAGTCTGCCCCTTCAATGACTTTGAGTCTAGCTTCCAGCGCCTCTAACTTATATTGATCAATGTTATCAAATGCCTTAGCCATGTAGGACTCAATAGCAGATGCCTTCATAACTGTCGGGGCTAGTGCAGGTGTTGCTGATTGCACAAATGTTGGTTTTTGTTGAGGCTCTTGACCATGTTCGCTCATTCTTTCTTCAAGCTGAATTGTAGTCGGAGACTAATTAAAGGTGACCGGTCGATTAGAAGGACCTTCACCAGAGGTATTTCTCAGTGTTTGCTCGAGTAAGCTAGTGAGGCGAGCTACACTTGTCTTCAGAGACTCCAACTCTTCTTGAAAATAGGCATCACGTTAAGCACACTCTTCATCTTCCATATTTTTTGCTCGAAGTCGGGTGTTGTAGACTTTTTGGGGACATATATTTCAATCTGCGGTATGTATGTTAAATGTATGAACATGTAATTTATATGATAAACTTGTCCTTCGAGGGGTGACATATGATCGTAACTCTTGCATGATAAAACAAGAATCTTGATTCTTGCCCAAACTCTACAATGAAAATTTTCTGAGTGACGGTCATTGGGTCACCTACAAGTCTTGATTTCAAGATGCTTCAAGAAGGGCTTATCTTAATGTAACTAAAAGTAGCATATACAACCTAAGAACAGGTTCTATTCATTATGTGAACATGGTTAGGTTTTCTACCTGGTTTCAAAAAGGTCTCATATCTGCCCAGTGACGATCTTCGTAAAGAGAGTATAGGGGCGTTGCAAGAAATGATTAAGGCATGTATACCCACCATTACCAAGCAGACACTCAGAAATGAGTTGGGTGTTTCACACATCTAAACCCTGACTAATAGTCATAAGGTAGATGATTAATTCCCCACCTAACTTAAAAGCTTGTATGTGCTTTCAAAAAATTAAAGCATGTGATGCATGATGCAATTCTATATAATGCATGAACAAATACGTACAGAAATTAAAGCGCGTAAGAAATAAATAAAGAAAATGCATATTAAAAATAAACACGCAAACCACAACAATAACACAAAAATCAGACAAAACAAAGCTTAGTCCACAAGGTTCCTAATGGAGTCGCCATTCTGTCACACGTGTGTGGTGTCGCGGTGGTCGTCCACCATCTCAGGGAAAACATAATGGTCTATTTGGCAATATATGGTAAGACAAAGAATTCTTGTCTTTTTCCATAGAAAAATAGAATGGGAGTCGCCACCTAGTATTCTGGTCACTAGGAACCCTAACTGGTCTCAGAGATCGGGTACGGAGATTGGTTGCGTAAAGGGAATGTATTAGCACCCCAACTATGCCCTACTTTAGGTAAGCTGCATTGTTTTAATGTCTGATAAAAATTATGGTCTTATTGCATTTTCTAATTGTTGGTCCATCTAAAGGGTCAAGAAAAGCCCTCCTCAATAAGAAGGTTCTTATCTTAATGGAGTAAAATCTAACCGTTTTACATTCGGAAAAAAACAGAATTTATATACAGAATACGTATTACGTGTAATGTCGTACCACGGATACTAAAAGACAAACAAAAAAATTTTTGTTGTTTTTTAAATTTTGGTCAGTGTTCTCTTGACTTTAATAAACTGGTTATTAAAGCCAAAATGCATGCTAAAACATTGTTTTTTGGTATATGAAAAACACAATATGATTTTTTAGCTTTGAGAACTTGGCCGTATGCACAAAAACATTTTTTTCTTTTTTAATTTTTTTTGTATTTTTGGAAGTTTTGACGAAAACCAGGTATTTTAATACCATATTCGTATTGTTGAAATGGCAAAAAAAAATAAATCGAGATTAAACAAAACATAAATAAAAAAAAGTGAGGAAATCACAAATATTCAACAATTTTTTTTTATTTTTTGGAAATGGGCCGGACTCGGCCCAAACGCATGGGCAGGGCCGAACCTGGCCCAACTACGTGGGCTAGGCTGGCGTTACCAACCCATTACAGTGGACCTATCCACTGTTTACATGCAACGTGAACAGTGGAGAGGAAAACGCAGAAGGAGAAGAAGGAGGTGGATGAGGAGAGGGAAGAAGGTTGACCTGCGGTGGCGTCGAGGCGATGCTGATGGCGGCGGCAGCACTGTTGTCGCGGTGGAGGGACTGTGGTGGCCGGCGGTGCTTCTCCTTCTTCTTCCTCTTCGTCCTCTGTTTTTTTTCTTTCTTTTTCTTCTCGTTTCCCCTGTTCTTTCTCTCTTATTCTCTCTGCCCACTCTCTTCTCTTTTCTGTCGTCTCTCTTCTCTTTTTTGTTATTTCTCTTCTCTGCCCTCTCTCTCGTTGTCTTTTTTTTTTTGCTCCCCTGTTTTTATAGGCAAAAACAAGGGAGACATATGGACGGGGCGAACACTGTGCTGCCGCCCCTCCACCTCCCCTCCAACACGTGGAAAGTGGTTGGCGTCTTTTTGGAAGGGGTCAGCGTCTTTTTGGAAGGAGTCGGTGGCAGTGACAAAGGAAGAAAAAATCTTCTTCTTCCCCTGCTTCACGCGTCCAGGGGAAGAAGAAGACTCACAGTGCCGTTCAAAATGGCACTGTTTCGGCCTCTCTTTTTTCTGGTGAAGAGTATATAAAACGGCGTTGTTTTGGACAAAACGCGTTGTTTCATTTAAAAGAAAAAAGACGGCAAAACATGCAAAGTCCAAATCAGTCTTCAATTTGTGATTTGTTCAATCGAGTCCTCCATTGCAATTTTGATTAAAAACAATGCAATTACATCCCTGCCAAAAATCCAACAGCGGCCCTAAAGTTGGCCGTCTTTTTCACTTTGGTCCTTGGTCTTGAATTAGTGCAATTTGACCCTCAACTGATCAATAAACTTCTAATTTCTTCAATTTGGCCCCTATATTTACGCGCCTTTTCAAGTTTGGTCCTTGGTTTCGGATTTCTTCAATTAAGTCCCTAATTGGCCATAAACTTCAATATTTATGCAATTAAGCCCCTAATTTGACCAAATTAACTCTCAAAAATCCTATTTTGACCCCAAAACTTGAATTTCTTCAAATTAAAGCCCAAATTAACTCCAAAATCATTTTTTCTTGCAATCAAAACCTCCATAAATTCAATTAAACCTTCAATTAAATTTAATTGAGTCAATAAACATCTGATTTTGGACCTTTCTTCCTCAAATTGAATTTTTTTTGTCAACAGGGCTCTCATCAGTCAACAAAATACTGTCAAATTTTAATTTTTGTATTTTTAAACCTCATCAACCAATTTTTAACCATTTTTAGGGCGTTCTGACATCCTCTTTCACTGTTATTATTTTTTGATAATATTTTTTATTTTATTTTTTGTATTTATTTATTTATTTTTCTTTTCAATTTATTTCCTTTTTGCGCGGGGACCCAAAAATAGGTTATGACATGTGGTATAGCTAAATAAGGCGTAAGGCATTAAGTGAAAGGATTATAAATACATTAGAACAAAACACACTCCTTTTTTTCTCCCTTACATGCACCAGCCATAACACCATGAAAGTTCTTTCACCAATAAAAATTATGAGCTTTGAGTGCATGTAAGTGATTTTTGGTGGGGAGAAACTGGCTTAGAAATCATATAGAGAGAGTTTAGAGAGAAGCTAGAGAAAAAACACATTAACGACAGAACTGATGTGAACCTCTTGATCATATGGTCAAACAACCCCCAACAAAGTAGATAACAACCCGAAAAACTAAAAATCAGGTTTAATAGAATCTTAACTCAAAGATAACCTTGTAGCTAAGAATCAAAGGTATTAGAAAAAGAGTTGGACCTAGATATAATCTTGTATCTAAGAACCCCAAGTATCCAAATGACACCACGAAGCCAATTAATCTTTAAAAAGTCAGTGTATGGTCTTTGTCTCTACAAAGAAAGGTTGTTTTGCCACAAACAAACAAAAAAAAATGCATGTTTATTCTCCAATTTGCTGCTGAAATTTACAGCTAAAAAAAATATAGTCTCCTCTAACTAACTCTAATGGACTCCTTCTGGGTTGCAAGCTAATGGGCCCAAACTAATAATCAACTAACATAAGTCTAAGAATAAATAAACCTCTAAACAATGTCTAGTGAGCCAAAACCAACCCAAATAAAAAAATAATTATTCAACATTAAATAAATAAATAAAATAGGATAATAAAAACAAAGTTTTCATGCCAAAATTCTTCCATGTAACCTGAATCTTCAATTTTTTCACATTCTTGGCAGTTTTTCAGTCTTGACTTCAAACACGTTGTTCTCTCTTGTCTGGATGAATTATTGGGTCTAATATATATGGTAAGAAAGTTTGTGATTTCTAGTTTCCATCTCAAATTGATTCATAGCAAAATTCCATATGTAACTCCATATATGCTCCGAAAAATACACAAAGGTCTAGTGTGGCAGGTTTGACAAGATTTGTCTAGTAACTTCGTCCCTCTAAAATAATATGTTTTGCGAGTCCATTTTACCTGAACATTTACCAAGATATAGTTCCATATAACTAGTATATCTTTGTAAGATTTTAGCTTGTTCTAATGTATGGTTTGAGAGATATGTCCAATCTTGAAAAACTGGTCAACAAACATTTTAAGGCCAAATTCAGACCTGACTTGGGTTGTATCATCCTCCCTGTAAATTAAAAAGATTTGACCTTGAATCTATATCATGGAAAACATCTTCTAAGGTCAATAAATCAGTACTAGACCAAAAAATAGCACTATTTTCAAAACCAAGATGAACCTTGTTAGCAAAAAAGGTTCCCTTGATATACAAGCTCTCTTTTTCGACCATATTCTCCTTCTTCAATTTCAGTTTCTCTTCATATATTTGCTTAGGTGTCAAAGATACAAGAGTTATAAGTCTTTCATTCATCTTAAAGAATATTTATTTGTCACTCTATCATGTATAGCTCTCTTATCATGTTGTCATGGTCTACCAAAAAACAAGTGACTAGTATGCATTGACACAACATCACATAAAACCTCATCACAATATTTACCAATAGAAAAGCACCCAAAACCTGCTTATTCACTTTCACTTCACCACCATCATTCAACCACATCATTCAACCATGTATTTTGTAATGTGCAAGTTCAACTTTCTCACCAATTCAGTACTAGCTACATTAGTGCAACTACCATAATCTATAATTAACCTAGCTTATTATGAACATAGCATCTCAAGTGGAATATGTTCCCCCTCTGACCTTCTGAATCATCCACCTTGACATGCATATTCATTGCTCTCCTCACCACAAGTGTCTCTCCCTCAACTGGATACTTAGCACAAACATCATTAACATCCTTCAAAGGTGGCATCTTCTTCTTTGCATCATCCCTATCAGTCTCAACCTCATTATTAGCTTTCATAACCATAATTCTTTTTTTTTGGATAATATGAAGCAATACCAAAACCCATAAAACAAAAGCATTTAATGTCACGATTACGAGAAGTAGAAATAACATTATTACCTTTTCAAAACGATCGAGGTGTCTTTCTTCTCTTTAGGGTATTCAATCTTACCCTTCTCATTCTATTGTGATGGACCACCCCCGGTGTTAGCCTTCCAATTGGGTTTCCAAGGTTTCAAGGGTCCTAATGGTTGGATTTATCGAATGGTACCCTTCTGTTTAAGTTGTTTCTCCACCTTCACGACCATATGCATCATCTCCTCCAACTTCACATAATGATGCAACTCCATAACATGAGCTATATCATGATTAAGGTCATTCATGAATCTAGACATAGTAGCCTCCTTATCCTCCTCAACATTAGCTCGAATCATAGCAATTTTCATATCCTTAAAGTACTCATCAACACTCTTTATACCTTGACTCTAACTCTACAACCTTTGATACAATTCTCTATAATAGTGGCTGTGTATAAATCTCCTCCTCATAAGAGATTTCATCTCATCCCAAGTATCAATTTACCTCTCATAATTCCTCTTGCGGTTTGTCACTAATTGATCCCACCACATAATAGCATAGTCAATAAAAGCAATCACATCAAGCTTGACTTTCTAGGCTCCAGATAACTATTACACTAAAAAATCCACTTCACCCTTTTCTCCCATTCTAAATAAACTTCTGGATCATTCTTCTCCTAAAAAGCCAATATTTTCAGCTTAATTATACTCAAACCTCCACCTAACTCAACATTATGGTCCCAATACCAATAATTACCTTTCTGGGCAAAATTATCACCATATTTTTCCCCTACAAACTTACAATTTCATTGTTGTCCAAAACATTCCCCATTTCCAATGGACACGCCTTCAAAATCAACATCACTTATGTTCGCTTTAGTAGCCACAAACTTATCCACATTAGTGTTAACTCGTCTAACAACCCTTCTAACATTAAATTCTCTTCACTCAGGCCTAATTTGAACCCTCTCATAATCATTATGCTCACTACGCCTTTTTTCTCTTGTCTTACCTTTCTTCGACTCTTGTGGAACTGAAATCAACACCAAATATAATAGCCATAGCAGCGTATCCAAATATGTGTTTATGAATCAAGAAGTAAGAAAAATATAAAAACATTCAAAGACAACTACAATTACAATTTCACGAATAATAAGTGAATTTGTATGAAAAATAGGTGTTTTTTAAGACATGAAAAAAAAAAGATTCAAAGATTATATAAAAAAAAATAAATGACACCTAAATATATCAATTATGATGTTATTAGACTTGTTACGAGAAGCTCCAATTATGAATTTATTTCCTATAGCAAACGAACTCCAAATGACCTAAAATTTTATATGGGGTGCGACTAGAACTGTAAAACCCAATATATATAATTTGAGAGCTTTCAGAATTTATATGACCTGAAATTCCCTTCTTATACGAATTTGACCTATTACAATAAGTTTTAATCCTGACCTTTTTTACTATAGAAAATGATCTCCAAATAAGCTTCAATTATATATGGGGTGCTATTAGGATTCCTAGAACCAGTATATAAAATTTGAGAATTTTTAGAATTGGTTTGGTCTAAATTATCCCTTGTTTGTGTATTGTGGTAGAATCAACAAAAGTGACTTTTTGACTTTTTGACTCTTTATGCTACTATATTATGAGACAACAACAAACTAAAATAAAACTTTTTTTCTTAAGGAACCCTAGACACAAATTATTAAGCTTTAGATATGAAATAATCAAAAATTGAATCAAAGACAACTAAACCTAAGGAAGTTGAAACTAATAAGAAGAAAATAAAGGATATGACCTGATTTTTAGAGCCTAGATGTAACAACCCGACTTTTCAAAGCCAAAACAACAGTAATAATTTTTTAAAAAACACAATATCATTTCGGGAATTGATAAACTGGTTTCCGCTCATTATCAAGGTACAATCCATACACAAAACACCAATCAACATTTCATTAGTGATTCTTACACATACACATAATATTACGTTTGCATGATTACAAGTTAACATTATAATATATGTATATAATTATAAGTTTGCATTCTTGTACTACTAATATACATCACGCATTTAAACAAAAGTATTGAATAATAGTTTACATTTAGTACACTTTATTCATATAAAATACATCGTAATTTAAAATGTGACTACATGATTCTTCACAAAAATGGGTTCCCATGTAATAGGGTTCTTAGGCATCTCGTTAGTGTGACGTTCCTGCAGTAGTTCAAATATTTACAAGAATTATAAATAATTAATAATAAGCAATTAAATAGTTTAGTAAAAGCATTAACGTTATGCTTTGTTTAAAGCATAACAATCGTAGTTCTTTCATATACTTGTTATATACAAAACATAGTACACATGACCTATCAATTCTTGAAACTAACTCATAATTCCCAAATTCAGCTATCCTCTTAGGATGCCACTAGTTGAAGTCAATTGTTTATTCATTCCGATCATCCACTTAGGATGCCATTAGCCAAAGCTAATCATTTGTTCATCTCAGTTATCCACTTAGGATGCCATCAGCCGAAACTAATGATTTATTCATCACTAAATACTCCCTTAACGGCTTGGTATTGATACTAACACGATATTATAACATTCATAATAAAACATTTCATAAATTAGCATTATGAAAGAGGAAGGTGAAAACCACCTACTTGTTCCATCAATGGGGTGTCCTTATCCTGACAAAGGTTTGATCCTAGTCGCATCACCTAAAGCATTAATGGACACTTTCCGTCGGTAGTTACCGACTAAATTACGGACGAAAAACGTTCCGAATTAAAAAAAAATCGGGTCGTTGATGTGGAGGTTTTGGCAGGGTTATTTTTACCGATGAAATCACCGACGGATTCAAAACGACAACCCCGTACAGTGACGTGATTGGTTCGCCATTTAAAATGCCGACGGAATCACCGACAGATTCGAAATGGCAGATCCATATGGTGACGTGACCGGTTCACCGCTTGAAATGCCGATGGAATCACCGAGGGATTTGAAATGGCTGATTTGTACGGTGAAGTGTCGATTTTTCTGTCAGAATAGCCGACGGAATCACCGACAGAAAATCTGTTGGTGAAACCGATGGAAAAATTTAATATATGCCCTCTTTGCCGACCCTTTCCTCCCCTATTTCTCCTTCTTCTTCCTAATCCCAACTCTCCCCATCTGTAAACAATCAGCCCCCCTCCCCCCCAAGCAAAAATATCCCTCATCTTAGCACAACAAGTTATATTTCTTGAAGTTTTGTGGTCACAGCATCCGTGTTCTCATTTACCGACGGATTTTATCAATTTTTATAATTCTATCTTTTAAAATTTTAACATTTAAATGTCAATTTTATTGTTTTTTTAGTATATGTATTTTGTTAGTAGATGTACATGTTTTATTGTTATTTCTCAAACAAACTTGTAGTATATGAATGTATAATTCTATACCTGTTATGGTTTGTTTTAGATTTTGTAAGATTGTATTTGTTTGTAAATTGTTAAAACTTTATGGAATTACCGAATTACATGTGCTGTTTTGAAATAATTAATAGCTTGCTTAATGGGTCCGTTTAATGTTTTATCAATGGTATTGCGGAGTGGTAATTTCTGTAAATTTAAAGTTTGATAAATGATAATGAATATTTAATATTTATGAGAAGTTGTGATTGGTTTGTTGAATAATCTCGAGGTAAAGTAATATTTTTGCAAGTTTATTTACCTAACTTAGTTAATTAATACATGATGTCATCATAATTTTATAGAGGTTCGATATAAGTCATGGATGATCGTTCATGGATGTATCAAGATTCACCCCAAGGATTGCGGAGGATTGATTATTTTAACAGGGTTCAGGGTTTTATTAATTTCGCAACATCTATTCCCATAAATTTTACTGGAGGCGGTATTTGGTGTCCATGCAGGAAGTGTCAAAATAAAAAATATCTGCATCCAGATGTTGTAATGATGCATCTTCTACACAAAGGGTTTATGGAGAATTACCAGTGTTGGTATGCACATGGAGAAGTATTTGTTAGTAAGAGGAGAATGGGAGAAACGGTGGTTGGATCAACTTCTAGTGTTAGCAACATGCATGAAGCGGCAAATGACAACACTAATCCTTACAGAAATATGGTTATAGATGCAATGAGAATGAATAAAGGTAATGTCAGTCAATGTCCAATCGTAGAAGAAGAACCTAATGCAGATGCAGCTAGATTTTTTGATTTGTTGAAAGATTCTAACGAACCATTATGGATTGGCTGCACAAACCACAGTAAATTATCGGTCGTAGCACAGATGTTCACCATCAAGTCAGATCACGAGTTGAGTGAGGCCGGGTATAACAAAATTATTGAATGGGCGAGAAGCATTTTACCTGAAGGGAACAGGTTGAAAGAGAACTTCTATGCTGCGAAGTCCATGATGAAACCCCTCGGTTTAGGATACCAGAAAATTGACATTTTTCCTAACTTCTGCCTATTATACTACCTTGAAAATGCTGAGATGACCGAGTGCATGACATGTAGGCATTCCCGTTACAAACCTAGAACTGGCAGGGGAAAGACTCTAGTGGCATATAAAAAACTTAAATACTTCCCGATCGCACCTAGATTGCAGAGGTTATTCATGTCACCAAGGACTGCTGAGCACATGACATGGCACCAAGCACATGATGCGGTTAATGGAGTGATGGTGCATCATTCTGACGGCGAAGCGTGGAAACGCTTTAACAGTGTTCATCCTCACTTTTCAGCTGAATCAAGGAATGTGCATCTTGGGTTGTGTACAGACGGATTCAACCCATTTGGGTCATTTGCTGCTCCTTATTCTTGTTGGCCGGTCATACTCACAGTTTATAACTTGCCACCGGGAATGTGTATGAGGCCGGAGTTCATGTTTTTATCTACTGTCATACCCGGTCCAAGAAGCCCGGGGCGGAATATAGATGTTTGTCTTCGACCGTTGATTGATGAGTTGGCGCAGTTGTGGTCCTCCGGAGCTCTGACTTATGATATATCGAGGAAACAAAATTTCCTTATGAGGGCGGCTTTGATGTGGACTATCAATGATTTTCCAGCTTATGGAATGCTCTCTGGTTGGAGCACGCATGGGAAACTCACATGTCCATACTGCATGGAAAACAACAAGGCATTCATTCTAGCAAATGGAGGTAAAGCTTCTTTTTTTTACTGTCACCATCGCTTCTTGCCACTTAATCACAGGTACAGAAAGAAGAGAAAAGATTTCTTTGTTGGCAGAGTTGAAAAAGATGTTGCATCCCCGCGTCTTTCTGGTGAAGAATTGCATGATGTTGTCTCAGAATACGGTGACATTGTGTTTGGCCTTCAATCAGGTAAGCAAAAGTTTCCTGGTTTTTGTTTGACCCATAATTGGGTAAAAGGAAGTATCTTTTGGGAGCTTCCTTATTGGAAGACCAATCTGCTCCGCCATAACCTTGACGTCATGCACATCGAAAAGAACATGTTTGAGAACATTTTCAACACCGTCATGGATGTGAAGGGGAAGACAAAGGACAACATCAAGGCTAGATTGGATATAGCTTTATACTGTAACCGTAAAAATATGGAGTTGGTTTATGATGAGTCACGGGTCGCAAAACCAAGAGCAAGCTTCGTGTTAGAGAAAAACGCACAACTGCTAGTCTATAAATGGCTTAAGAGTCTGCGTTTTCCGGATGGACATGCATCGAACATATCAAGGCTGGTTAATATA
>Ga0325402_1001230_pt1 | contig 20449 bp, 12 predicted proteins | sample PopdelMetagenome_22_FD_207212 | JGI IMG/M metagenome (GOLD analysis project Ga0325402, IMG submission 207212) | Populus deltoides microbial communities from Bellville, Georgia, United States - Xylem-PdKOR-R3 | ecosystem: Host-associated > Plants > Phyllosphere > Stem > Wood/Secondary xylem...
GTTTCGAGACTTAAATGGACTTGGATTTAATTAAATTAATGAAATCAGGGACTTAATTGAAACATTATCAAAGTATAGGGCTGATTCTTGTCAAATTTGAAAGAAATTAAAGTCCAAGGACTAACTTATAAAAGACGCCAAAATCAGGGGTCCAATTACAATTTAACTAGAGGTTTAATTACAAAACTTTCCAAAATTCAAGGTCTAAAATAAAAGTTGCCATTTCCAGTTGTGAACGGCGCCGTTTCTGAATCAAATGCTCCACCTTCTTCGTCGCTCAAGACCTTTTCGGCAGGAGATCTGTAACTGCAGATCGTGGGACGCATGGACGAACGTGGCTCACCTTGATTACCACGTTCTCTGGCTTTATAAAAGCTAGAGAAAAAGACGAACGGGAGGGGGAGAGAACAGGGAGAAAACTGAGGGGAGGAACAGAGGGGGAAAAGAACACTGGAAACAAGAACACAACGGAGGAGCTGACTAAAAAAAGACCCGGAACAGAGGAGGATTTTGAGCACCGAAGACGAACGGAGGGGGGAAGAACAGGGAGAAAACTGAGGGGAAGAACAGGGGGAAACTGAGAGGCAGAACAGAGGGGAATTGGACCCGAAAACCAGAGGCAAAAAAGAGCAAAACCGGGGAAGAAAACAGAAGCAGGAAGAGAGAAAACTAGAGCAAAAACAGGGGCAGAACCAGAGTAAAGAACCCGAGAAAGCTTGGGTCCAACCAACCCAAAAGCTTTCTTCCCGAACACAAAGGCAAAGAGACAGAGCAGAGAAGGAAAGAAAAACAGAGGGGCAACCATTTCGTGCCTGCAGAAAAAGAACAACCCAAAGGACAGTGAAGCCACACCGGGAAACAAAATAAAACAGCCACCACGCCATCGTCTTCGGCGCCGTCCTCCGCTGCACAGGTAAGTTTCCATTCTCTGCATTCAACAAAACTTTCTAATGCAGTGTGAAGGTAATTTAATTACCTTCACACTATTCATGCACGCGTGAATTTACTTCACGCGTGCTTCTTCTTCTTTTGCCCAGTCGGGCCACTGGTTTGGGCCAGTGGCCAGGCCGGGCTGGCTGGGTCCAGCCCAGCCCATGTGGGCTGAGCTAGGCCCAGCCCCAAAAAAATAAAATATATAAAAAATAAAAAATAGAAAAAAATAGAAAAATATGTGTGTGCAAGAATAAAAATAATATAAATTTACTAGTTTATTCAACCACGCCAGAGTCGGGAATAAAATATTAGTTTAAGTTTATATTGTTTTTATTCGTATATTTTTTTTATTTAGCAAAAAAATATATGTGCATGTATGAAAAATAAATTTATTTACTGACGTCAGAGTCAAGAATAAAAATACTTAGTTAATTATTCTCTTTGTTTTTTTTTAACTACATAAAAAATAAAAAATATGTGAATGCGTAAATTTAGTTTATTTGTTTATTCACTAGCGTTAGAGTCAGGAATAAAAAAAATATTAATCTGAATTTATTTTTGGTGGCTATGAATTTTTACCAACGCCAGAGTTGGAATTATTCGGGTGGAATTTTTACCAACGCCAGAGTTGGAATTATTCGCGATCGAATATTCACTGGCGCCAGAGTCAAGAATATTATAAACAAATCATCATAGCATAAACGAATAAATGTTTAGCATTTTAAGACAAAACCAGCAATGCAGTCTGCCTTAGGCAGAACGTTTAAGGGGTGATAATATCTTCCCTTTTACGTAACCAGTCCCGCCATTGAATCTCTGTTGACCAGTTAGGGTTCCTAGTGACCATAATACTAGGTGGCGACTCCTTAAACAAAGACATTTTTCCTAAAAGAACAAGATGCCAGAAATCTGTTCTTTTTCCGCAATCTCAGAATTTTTTGGGCCGCCGCGATGTCGGGTGCGACAAGTATGAATTTATTGTTTTTATTCATTGACGCCAGAGTCAGAATAAAACTATTGATTCAAATTTATTTCATTGTATTTTATTTAAATTACATAAAAAAAATATGCATGCAAAAATAAAATAAAATAAAGTAAATTTATTGGTTTATTCACTGACGCCAGAGTCAGGAATAAAGATACTAATGTAAATTTATTTTATTTTATTTTGTTTTGTTTTATTTTTTTAGCTACATAAAAATAAAAATAATGCGATTGCGTAAAAAAATTGATTTTATTTGTTTATTCACTGACGCCAGAGTCAGGAATAAAAAAAAAATAATTCAAATTTATTTATTTTCATACCTACATAATATTTACCAACGCCAGAGTTGGAAATATCCGTAGTTGAATATTCACTGGCGCCAGAGCTAGGAATATTACACACAAAAAAATCATAGTATAAACAAAAAAAAATGTTAGCAATTAATGACAAAAATTAGCAATGCAGCCTGCCTTAGGCAGGACGTTTAAGGGGTGATAATATCTTCCCTTTTATGTAACCAGTCTCAGACCATAGAATCTCTGTTGACCAGTTAGGGTTCCTAGTAACCGTAATACTAGGTGGCGACTCCTTAAACAAAGAATATCCCCATTAAAGAACAGGATGCTAGAAATCCATTCTTTTCCAGGAAATAATAATTTTTAAGGCCGCCGCAATGTTGGGTGCGACAATGCTATTCAAGGAAATATTGCAATAATTATTGCAGAGATTGTCTTCTATAACCAGCACTAACAAATCCTATATTTATGGTAATTTATATTACAGTGATTATTTTTCATAACCAGCACGAATCAAATCATATATCTATGGTATGATTATTTTTCATAACCAGCATGAATCAAATCATATATATATGATATTTTATATTGCAGTAATTATATATGATTAAGTAATTATCTCCTTGACATATTGCTTCCTTGATATTAACATTAATGCTTTATGTTATCGCCACATATAAACCCTTATTATTATTTATTTATTTATTTGAAAATTTATCAAAATATGGGTCAAAAATTGGGTAGCAACAGATGCCCTCTTTTTACAATGCTTACGAAGCAAAACTCCTCAATGTTTTGCATAATAAGCTTGTAAAGAAAAAAAAAGTATTCCTTGCTTGCTGAGTGATCCACTTATCCAAGGATTTCACTTTTTTAAAAGGAAATGGTCTCGTTATCATGGGTGACCTGCCTCTTTTTTTTTTTAAGAAAATTGGTCTATTTTCATGGGCGACCTGCCCACACACACTCAAACCTAGTCTATTTTCAGGGGCGACCTGCTCACATACTCACGCTGGTCTATTTTCACGGGCTACCTGCCCTTTTGATTGGGTTAACCTAAGATCCCATCTAGTGATCTCCTTTAACCCGAAGCAAAGTCGGTGTGTAACTCGGTCAACCTGAAATCCCATCTAACGATTCTCTTTAACCAAAGCTAAACTATGTGTGTGGTTGGGTTAACCTAAGATCCCATCTGGCGATCTCCTTTAATTCGAAGCCAAATTGGTGTGTGTGGTCTTATTATGACGGGTGACCTACCCAAATGCAAGATGGTCTCATTCTGATGGGTGACCTACCCAAGTGCAAGATGGTCTCATTGTGATGGGTGACCTACCCAAGTGGAGAGAAGGGAAGAGTAGTCTCATTCTTATGGGTGACCTACCCAGGGGAAGAATGACCTCATTATAATGGGTGACCTACCCAAGTAAAAAAAGATGGAGAATGGTCTCATTCTAATAGGTGACCTACCCAAGTGGAAAGGGGGAAGAATGGTCTCATTCTAATGGGTGACCTACCCAAGTGGAAAGGGGGAAGAGTGGTCTCATTCTTATGGGTGACCTACCCAGGGGAAAGAATGGTCTCATTATAATGGGTGACCTACCCAGATAAAAAAAGATGGAGAATGGTCTCATTCTAATGGGTGACCTACCCAGAAAAAATGGTCTCATTATGATGGGTGACCTACCCAAGTGGAAAAGGGGAAGAGTGGTCTCATTCTTATGGGTGACCTACCCAGGGGGAAGAATGGCCTCATTATAATAGGTGACCTACCTAGTAAAGCGTATTATCTAAGATGGTAGAGGGCTCAAAGGCACACTTAAAGGGAAAGAGATAGGGCTGTAAAACACAAAACCTAAGATGGTGGAGGGCTCGAAGGTGCACCAGTTAGGATGATTGAGGGCTCAAATATGCACTCAAAAGGAAGGAGGTAGGGCTTTAAAATGCATTATCCGAGATGATCGAGAGCTCTAAGGCTCACTCTAAGAGAAAGAGGTAGGGTTGTAAAACGCACTATCTAAGATGGTTGAGGGCTCAAAGACGCACTCAAAGAGAAGGAGGTAGGGCTGTAAAGGAGATGGTTGAGGGTTCGAAGACGCACTATAAGGGAAGGAGGTAGGGTTGTAAAGCGCACTATCTGAGATGGTTAAGGACTCTAAGGTGCATTCAAAGAAAAAATATAGGGCTGTAAAGCACACTAGCTGAGATGGTTAAGGACTTTAAGGCACACTCAAAAGGAAGAAGTTAGGGTTGTCAAGCACTATCTAAGATGGTCGAAGGCTTTAAGGCGCACTCAAACAAAAAAGGTAGCGTTGTAAAACGCACTCTAAAGGAGGTAGAGTTGAAAAATGCACTACTTGAGAGGTGATGGTAAGACATCGATCTGTCAATGATGAAAGTAATGTATTATGATCAAAAGGTATGTATACTTACTTGAGAAATATAGGTCCTCTTTTTTTTTCAAGGAGTTTTCCTTTTCTCAAAAGTTTGAGTCTCTGTTAGTAAGCTTTGATGGCTTTTTGCTCTTGCTTACTCGAGTCATATCTTGTGATCTTGACTTCTAGGAGGGATACTATAAATCTTTATTTGAAGGGTTGCCAGCTTTGTCCAACATTTTCTGTTTTTTTAGAAAGGGAATCAATGAGCCACCCCTATCATGTGTTTATCAGATTGCCCTCTAGTTTCATCATGTCTCAAGTGTTCAATTCAAGTTTTATTTGGGGATGAGGCTATGTGAAATTTTTTTTGCTTATTTGCAAGTAGTTGCTTTCACAATGAACTTTTGGAATTTCAAAGCTATTCCATAAAACAAATCATATTGATGTTTGTTTAAAACAAACTTGTCCTGTAAGATTTAAGTGATTTTTATGGGTAGGTTTGCATAAGTGTTGAAAATTTTTTGTTATGCTTTTGGTGAAAAAGGGAAGTGATGTTTTGTTGGTCTAAGAGGTTCCAGCTTCAATCTAAGGGTTTTAAAGAACCAGTTTTCAAATTATTCATTTTGCTTGTATGAATAATAACTTATTTCGCATGGGAAAGTATTGCCTATGGATCCAGATTACTTGCCTTTGATAAAAAAAGGGCTTGATTGGCAATGTAACATAGGCTTAGGCTCTTGGTTATGAAGAAGAAGGATATTTATAGGTTTAAAAGGTGTTTAAGGGATTTTATGACTAAGAATCACTAATGCTTATTTTCCAACCTCTTCTTTTGGTTTATGGATTTTCTAGACCTTGGAATTGATGGTCCATCATGCCCCTCCCAGTGTCGAGTTATGGCCTTTTCTTTGTTTTTTCTTCATTTGATTTTGAGTATCATCATATTAGTTATTTTTAGTGGTATGCCCAGCTTTGTTTGAGCACTTTTAATCATTGAGAATTTGCTTTCATACCCCCTAGTGTTTTTTAGGCACTATTAATCATTGAGGATTTTCTTTCATGCCCTCCCAGTATGGGGTGTGGTCCTAGCCAAGGTATTTTCCTTAAGAAAAAAGTATTAGGCTCAAAAGGGATTGCAAGGGATTTTTCTTAGCATTACAAAAGGATTATCAAAGATGACATTTCTTCATTTCAAACACATACACTTAGGATCGGTAAGCTTTGCTTTCTTTCATGGGAATATGCATAATGGTTTCTCATTATTCATATAGCCAAAACTCAGCTCTGAAGTCAACTTAAGGTGTTTGGTTTGTTCTTTAGGTTTTCTAGGTATATGGTTATGATATCACTTGAATTTCTAGAACTTGTTTGTTAAAACAAACACAAGTTTGATTTTTGTTTTGTATTAAAAGTTTGATTTCCTAAAAATTCTTATGAAAATATGGGATAATGTGTATATAAGTTTTGAAGAAAAGTGGAACACATCAAAGAATTCTTGGTGTAATGGTTTTTTGAGTAAAGGATGTGCTCATGTAGGTGTGTTATTTGCATAAGAAAACACATGATCCTTAAAAAAAAAAGGTTTGTTTGACAAAGAAAGTCTTGTCACATTATGAGTCAAGCTGTTGATATGAAAAAACAGATTGGGACATTACACAACAAAAGTAATCTTGTAGGCATGATCAAACAAAGATAATTATTTTGGATATAATAGTGGCAAGTTCATTCTTCCTATCTTGGTAAATTCTCCTTTAGTCATCCTCCATATAAAAGCTCTTGTAGGAATTTCATCAATGACATGGACAGAAAACCACAATCGAATTCATAATGCCTTTTTCACGCCCCTCTCTAACCATTGGTGTTCTCAGATTTCCCGGGCATTTTACCTCTAGTGCATCCACTAATCCATTACCTGAAGTGTGATTGGGTAGGGGTTCATAATCATGTTTGAAGCTTCTTTAAATGTTACCCACTCAACTTTAATTATATGCACGAGCCACTTCTCAGAAGCATTACATGAATGAATATTATGTCCTACAACACTAGTATGATATTTGCAAGTAAGATCTGACTTGTACCAATTAAGATAAGGTGGTTGCGAAGACATGAATGGTTCTGGAGCTACATGCTCAATACTTAGTAGCTTTTGGTACATCTCATTTAAGGGTAGTGGTAATGAGGTAGTTGTTTTTGAACCCTTTGGTAATTTTAGCTTGGAAATTTTTTCTTCTTTTTTCCTTTTTTTGTCTCAAGTTTTTTTGGTGGGAAATAAAGAGTTGAGATTGATGTTGGTAATTTAGGGTGAAGTGTGGTAGTTTTGGATTTGGTTTTTCCTACCCTTGTGACCACCTTTAACATGGTCAGCCTTTTTCTTTTCCCTTTGAAGCCTCTTTTTTCAGTGAGCATGAAAAGTCTACCACTTTTGACCCTTTGCTCTATACGCTCAGTCACTGCTATTGCGTTAGTGAATTGCTAGGCCAAACTACCCATCACATGCTTGTAGTATGGTGTTTTGAATGTGTTGGCAAATATAGTGACCAGCTCTTTGTCCAAGAGTGAGGGATGCACCTGTGCAGCTAAATCTCTTAATTTCTAGGCATATTCCCTTATGATTTCTTTGTCCTTTCTTTTTTTCCAGATTGGACAATCTGGTTCTGTCAAAAACAATATTCATGAAGCTGGTTCAGTCTTCAGGTACTGAAGAGTAAGGGGGTTGAGGGTACTCTGTATTTTCTAGTTCTTCATTTTCAGCCTCTTTATTTCTCAATTCAACATTTTCAATTTTTGGTGGTACATATTCAATTTTTGGTGGTACCTCGTGCGGTTCTATATTTCTAGTTCCATCATGTTCACTTTCTGGTGGTATTTGTTAAGTTTTTGGTGGTACCTCGTGCAGTTCTATATTTCTAATTCCATACTCACCCACAGGGGTCATCAACCAATTCAACTCTTTTACTTGAGTAATCTCCCATTGAAGTGAAGAATTGGGTAGTAGTGAAGGATACAAATTCTCAGACTTAAGAAAAGTAACATCTATGGTGATATAGGTTTGGTTGGTAATGGGGTCATAACAACTGAAGCCTTTTTATATAGACTATATCCCAAAAATAAGCATATGAAGACGACACAAGGGTCTAGTTTGGTATGTTGGTTCTTATAGAGATGGACAAAAACAACACACCTAAAAATTCTAGGAGGAAGCATTAATATTGAGGGAAGGGATATATAGGTAGAGAGGATTTGTAAGGGGGTTTTGAAGTGTAAAAGTTTAGATGTCATATGGTTGATTAAGTACACAATAGTAGCCGCAACATCTCCCCAATATCAACTTGGCATCATTGCTACAAGGAGTACAACATAGATTATTTCCAGTATATGCTGATTTTTCCTTTCAGTGACACCATTTTGTTATGGTGTTTGAGAGCATGAGGTCTCATGAAGGAGGTTATGTTGTTGGAAATAGGCTTGAAATCTTTGGTTGATGAATTTGCCACCATTATCAGAACGAAGAATTTTTATCTTGGAAGAGAAAATTTGAACCATGGCGTGAAAACATCACCCTTGGTTTTCATCTAATAAAGCCACGTCATTCGAGTGCAATCATCGACAAAAATTACAAACCTATGGTGGCTAGAGGAAATAGTTATTGGGGATGGTCCCCACACATCGAAATGTATCAATACAAATGGAGTATTAGTTTTATTCAAGCTGACTGGATAAGAAACTTGTTGGCTTTTAGCCTTGATACATATATCACATATAAAGCTAACATGCTTTAAATAGGAAAAAAAAGATTAGAGTAGATGTTGTAGATAGCTAAATGAAGGGTGCCTCAAGTGCCTATGCCATAGCCAAATTTATCATTCATGGCTACTAGTTTGATGATGCATGTGATTTGCTTTACTTGGGCTGGAGTCATCCAAGTAGTACAATCCCTCCTCTTAGTACGACGCCCAATAATCTCCTTGCTGAGAACATCATGGAGAAGGCAAATAGTATAATAGTACAACACAATTAAGCTCTTTAGTAGCTTAACTCACATACATCAACTTGTTAGTTCCAACCCCTATGACTGGGTATGTTACCCCATTAGCGTTCCCAATGCAAGTCCTCCTTAGTTGTGTTATGTTGGAGAAGTCATTGGGATCAAATGTCATATTATTTATCGCTCTAAAGTCGATAATCCAGACACCATCATTCGGAGCAGCAAATATGCAAAAAACTTGACCATAATTACTGTCGCACCCGACATCGCGGCGGTCCTACAAAATATTTCTTGATAGTGGAAAAAGAACAGATTTCTGGCATCTTGTTCTTTTAGGGGAATAGGTCTTGTTTGAGGAGTCACCACCTAGTATTATGGTCACTAGGAACCCTAACTGGTCAACAGAGATTCTATGACTCGGGATTGGTTACGTAAAAGGAAAGATATTATCACCCCTTAAACGTTCTGCCTATGACAGACTGCATTGTTAATTTTGTCTTAAATTGCTAAATATTTATTAGTTTATGCTATGATGATTTGTTTATAATATTTCTGACTCTGGCGTCAGTGAATATTCGAGCTCAAATAATTCCAACTCTGGCGTTGGTAAAAATTTGTAGCTACGAAAAAACAATTAGATCAATATTTTTTATTCCTTACTCTAGCGCCTAGTGAACAAATAAATAAAAATAAATTTATTTTTACGCATGCACATATTTTTTTTTTATTTTTCTAGCTAAATAAAATAAAATACAACGAATAAAAATAACATAAATTTAAACCGGTATTTTTATTCCTGACTCTGGCATCAGTGAATAAACTAATAAATTTACATTATTTTTATTCATCCATACACATTTTTTATTTTTCTTTTTTATTTTTTTTATTTTTATGTTTTTATTTTTTTTGGGCTGGGCCTAGTCAGCCCACATGGGCTGGGCTAGACCCAGCCAGCCCAGCCCAGTCACTGGCCCAAGCCAGTGACCCGGCTGGGCAACATAAAGCACGCGTGAATTAAATCACGCGTGCATGTGCAGGTAAAGGGAGTGAATTAAAATGAAAAGTGGGGGAAGTGAAGCTTACTTACCAGGTTCTGAAAAAAATCGAAAGCAGTAGCAACGATGGTGCTGGTCACGGTGGCCTTCCTCTGTTTAAGTCCTTCCTTTTCTGCTTGTTTTTTCTTTGTTTTCTTGCTCTGTTTTATTCTGTGTTATGCTTGAATTCTGGGATTAAACCAAGGCTGGGTTTAGTCCTCTGTTTCCTTCCTTCGGTGTTCGTTTTCTCCCCCCTGAGTCTGCTTCATTTCCTCTGCTATGTCTCTGTGCGTTTGGTATGTTGAGCCTGTGCTCTGGGGAGAGGGGAAATTGGAATCCCCTAAGCTGGAGTTCTGAAGGAGGGCCAGCAATCTCTCCGGCTTGCTTCAACGTTTCTTCCTTTTCTATTTCTGCTTGTTTATTTCTGGTCCCCCTCTATTCGTGGCTCTCTTTTTTTTCTTTCGTTTCTGTGATCCCCCTCCTTTTCTGGGTTTATTTCTCTGTTTTTTATCCCCCTGTGTTTTTTTTGTTTCTGTCTTCGGGTTCGGGTTCTGCCTTTTTCCTCCCCTCTCCCTTTCTCCCTCTAACCAACCTGTGTTTTTTCGGTGCTCATTCGTTTATATAGGGTCCGACGGGTCAGTAACGGGCGACATTACTGCTGCAACGTTTCCCAGCTTTTATTGCAGAAAACGGTTACTGGCTTTAAGAAGAAGAAGATGAACAGCGTCCCTTTCAAAACGACGCCGTTTGGAGATAAAAGGTGGCCATTTTACGTTTTGACCCCTGCAGTTTCAAAAGTCTTGTAATTAGGCCCCTGGTTTAAATTGTAATTGGCCCTGCATTTCGGCGCCTTTTACAAGTTAGTCCTTGGACTTTAATCTGATGCAATCGTGCCCCCAATTAACCCCAAACTTTGTTATTTCTTCAATTAAGTCCCTGATTTCATTAATTTAATTAAATCCAAAGTTCAATTAAGTCTACAACTTATCCATTCTTCAATTAAGCCCCTGATTGGATTAATTAAATTAATTCTAAGCTTAATTAAGTTTCAAAACTTATCAATTCTCCAATTAAACCCTTGATTGGATGAATTAAATTAATTTCAAGCTTTAATTAAGTCTAAAAATTTTTCAATTCTCCAATTAAACCCTTAATTGGATTAATTAAATTAATTCTAAGCTTAATTAGATTAATTTCAAAGTTAATTAAACCCCAAAACTTCCAATCATTTTGCCCTTAACCCAAATTTTAATTCATTCTTCATTTATTTCATTTTACTTGTTTTTCCATCATTATTATTATTGTTTTTCCATCATTATTATTATTATTTTTCCATCAGTTTTTTTATTCTTTTCAGTAAATAAAATAATAATAATAATAATTAAAATAAAAATGGTCAAAATTGGGTTATAACAATTACCTTGGTTTGGGATTGAGGTAGAAGGTTCGACCAAGGGAATAAGGGATAGGTAAGAGTCAGTCATGACCACTGTCACGGGGCGATGTCGTCTGGCGACGACGGAGGCTTTCGTCGCGCCTCCTGTGTGAGGTGTTGTGTGTTGGGAAGAGTTTTTGTATTTAATCATAAAATTATGATTAAGGTTCAGGAGTCACCACCTAGTACTATGGTCACTAGGAACCTATGGTTTGCGAGATTCCGGGTAAGGGACTGATTGTGCAAGGGGAAGACGCATCACCCTCAGTGCACCCTACCTAAGGTAAGCTGCATTGTTGTTTGATTGTTTTTTCTAAGTCGGATTTCTATTCATTGGTCTTTTCTAAGGCTTAAGGCAAATTTCTCTTCATGAGAGAGTCTCTACCTTATTGGGTTAAATCCTAACTACTCTAAAGTTTGAATTTTAGCATTGCATTTATTTACACCTTGTATCTTTAATACCTGACGGTATACTTTATTGTTTAATTTTACACCCCCATAAATATTAAAGTCTACATCTGGATCCTAAAAAAAATAAAAATTGGAAAAAGATTTTTGACATATTGGCCAAATCCTAATGGATAATTATAAACTGGTTACGATATCTATTTATGATTTTTTTTTAAACATGAAAAAGATACAATTTTTGTTTTTATGAAAAATATGCTTGGAAAAATTTTAGGATTTGGCCGTATGCAACAAAATATTTTTTTCTTTTTGAAAATGTTTTGAAATATATTTTTTTGTTTTTTTTTTGAAATATTTTGGAGAAAACCGGGTATTTTAATACCAAATTTGTATATTACAGTGTAAATATATAACCCGATATTATGAATAATTGGTAGAAAAATATACGAGAAAATCGCAAATTTTTTTAAAATGATTTTTGAAAAATTTTTGGATTTTTTTATAAATGGGAGCCGGGCCAGACTTGCCATTTGGGCTGGGCCATAACTGGCCCAGCCCAAACCATGGGCTAATTAATTAGCTGTTGCATGCAGAAATGAATTCTGCATGCAGCGACCACGCTGAGGAAGTAAGAGGCAAAGTAGGGAGAAGGAAGTTGCCTGGCGTGGGGGTCTCGGACGTGATGAGATGGTTCGGCCGATGGCTCAGGAGGTGTCGGCTGAGGTGATGGTGGCCGGTGTAGGTTGTGGGAGGAAGAAGAAATAAGTTGCAGAGGAGAGAGAAAGGCTGGAAGGAGAAGAGAGAGAAGGTCATGGTCACTGCTCTGCCACTGGTAAGGAGCTGGGTTGATGGAAATGACGATGGTAAAGCCGGTTGTGGCGGTGAAGGTCGGTGGCAGAGGAAGCAAAAGAAGAAGAAGAAAACGGGAGGGGCTGCAGAGAGGAGAGAGAAACCAGCGGTTGCTCTTGGTGGTCGGTTGGTGGTTGTGTTGGCTTCCTATGGTGGAGCTGATGGTGGGAAGACCGGTGATGAGAGTGGTGGCGGCTGAAGGCCACGGTGGAAAGAGAGAAAAATTACAGAAACAAGGAAAGTGGTTGGTGTTTTGGCAGATTTTGGACCCGATTTTCTCCTCCCTCAGGTCATGAAATCCACTTCTATTTATAGGCGGTGGAAGAGGGAAATCTTATCTACACAGGGAAAAAATTTTCAGCCTTTGATTCGGTTGAGAAGGATCCCAACCGTTGGCTCAAAGTAGCCATGGTGCACTGTCAAATCTGTAAATGCAGGCTGCCTGAGGTGGCTTCTTTGGGGTGGTGCCACGTCCGTTTATTTGCTAGTGAGCCGGTGAAGACTATACCCAGACGTAGAGGGATGTCTAGTGATCAGTTTCGTGCAAGGTTTAGCAAATTTGGTGTACGTTAGGTACATTAAATGCAGCTACAAAGTGGGTAACCGGACCAGCCATTTCAGAGAATTAAAGAAGAAGATGAACAGTACCATAATTCTGTTTTTGGCCAAAGTTTATTTCAGTCATTTCTCTTTCAATTGCTTTCAATTGAACCTCTAATTGACCCTAAATTTTTACAAATAAGCCCCTGATGAACTTTAATAAGAGCCCCGAAGTTACGCGCCTCTTACGATATGGTCCTTGGTCTCGGATTTCTTCAATTTAGCCCCTAATTGACCCCAAAACTTCAATTTTCTTGTAATTTTGCTCCTGATTTCAATACATTAACATGGTAAAAATCAAATTTGATCTCTTAAAATTCCAATCTTCTCAATTAAACCCAAATTAGGCTTCCAAACTTAAGTTTTCATCAATTAAGCCTTAAATAAAATTAATTTGACCCATTTAAAGTATAATTAAGTCCTTGCACTTAATTAAATCCTTCAATTGGACCCAAATTAATTATTATATATAATTAAAATTTAATTTGGCCCATGATTAAATCAATTTGGCCTATTAAAAGTTTAATTATGTCATTGGAATTAATTTTTATGCAAATTCGTCTAATAATTATTTAATTTGACCTTGAATTTGCATTTTTTTCTCTTTTTTTGAGCACAATGGGGTACAATTAGGCCTTGAATTTCCTTAAAAAATTACACCTTTATTCCCCGGCCTACTTTCTCCTCGTAGCCAACCTTTATTATTATTTTTTGATATTTTGAAAAAAAAAAGAATTTTGGAGAATAACTCAGAATTGGGTTATGAAAACCACTGCTGCTCTTCTAGGAATGCCTTCAGTTGTAGAAGCATCTCGTTTATTTCAGGCTTATAATTTATGCCATTAGTCTGCATAGCCATGCAATTTGAAACAGGTGTCCTAGTTGTGTTTTGTACTTCTATAATGGGTGCACTTATTCCTATTAGAATGATCTTTAGATTGTGAGGGTGACCTACACTTTAGCAAGATTTGTGAATGACTAAATCTTATTACTTTGATGGGTATAACAGCCCCACTAGCCACTAATTCCACTCCCGATACCATCACAGATTGTCTATGGTCTTCCATTTGAATATGTGCATATGCCTGCTTGATTGAAGGGAAAGGTTTCAAGCAAAGAACATCACTCCAAACATGATCCTATTGATCATCTAGTTCGTTGAGAAAATATATACTCGCTCCTCCTGTAGAATGAAGTTGTAGCTTTGTATGTCACTTGCACATTTCATTGAATTTGGTCGATGAAAATCGATCTCTCACCACAAACCCTATAGATTATTGTAATATTTTTCTATGATTTGCCTGCTTATTTCATTTGAAATACACGATGTCTAAGCTCATATACTTGTGAGGTATCATTCCATCAAAGTATGTTGTGGAAGCAGAATCCCATACTTGCTTAGCCATTGGTTAGTGAATAAAGTTCACTATCAAGGAATGGTCTATAGAGTTGATTAACCAACCTTTCACCATGGCATTCTTAATGTGCCACTTACAAAAAGAGGGGTTGATTTTTGGTGGTTAGGGATAGTCTCTATTAATGTATCCCAATTTGTCTTTTTCAGAGATATACTCCTACCTTACAAGAAACCCATCTTGCTTCGATACCATGTCAGTCGTAGCTCTCATATTCATTATATTCCATCAATCAAAGTCCAATACATAAAGTTACAATCAACTATTTTTGGAAGTTATTCTATGTCCATACCATATTTATGTTGCAATTATGTTCCTAAATCTAAGATTTTCATAGTTGGCTAATTGCATGATTCACACAAATAATTTATCAAATAAAAATAAGTACTAAATTTAAGAACAAGGTAGATTAAGTACTTATATGCTAAATTTTAGATGAAGAGATGATGATGATGATGATGATGATAAAAACATTGTTGCTAAGGATTATATCCTCTATTTTGAAGGCCACTTTACATGTTAATAGGAGCAAAAGATTTAATGCTAGTAATATTTTAAGATTCTAACAACACCTCAAAATGTTGCATTAACTAACGTTGTAGCCTAATTTTTGAAATTCATTTGTGTATATATTTTGATTTTTTTATAGAGAATTTTAAAAAATGTCTTTGGAGTAAATTTAGTCATTTAGTTATTTTCATTATTTTTAATTAATTTTTGTGTGTTAAAAATAGTTATAAAAAATAAAAAATACAAAAATAAAAAAACCATAGATGGGTTGAAACTGAACTAATAATTAAGTATCATTGGCAAAAATTGAGTTTGAAAATTTTTAGGCCATAACCGAGGTTTCAAATGAAGAGGAAATTGAGAAAAAAAACTTAATTTTACCTTAATTTGGCTAAGATTAGGAAAATTAAAGAGCAAGGGATGAATTTGAAACAATTGACTAAATTAATAAGTCATTTAAAGACTTATTTGAAATGGAAAATCAAAATTGAATGTCATTAGTCAAAATTGCATAAATTTAGAAACCAATTATAAATTGGCAACAAATAATTAAATCAAGAGGTCTAGATTGATTCAATTAGAGACACCATCGAAAAGAAAGGTGATTGAGAACAATTTCAATTAAAACTAGAAAAACTGAAAGCCAAGGACTGTAATGAAAATGAGAAAGTATTCCAAAGATCAATTGACTATTTATATAACTTCATTTTAGTCCCCTTTGTTTCATTTCGATCAATTCTATCCAAATAATTTTATTGAATTAATTTATATTTTATTCCAATTGTTTTTAATTGATTCAATTTAGCCCAATTTAATCCAATGATTTTGTTAAATTAATTCAATTTAATTCCTAATTAACTCATGATTCAGTTTTCTAGAAATATAGTAACAACCAATTCTTAAAAGCTTAGCTTAATTAGATTCTGTTCAATTTTCTATTTGATTGCAATTTGGGCAAAATGTAATGATAAGAGTTTTAGCTATATGGGATCATTGTTATTATATTCATCAAATTATCTTTCTCTGCGGAATAATAGGATAAAAAATAGGACAGATTCCTTTGGATACCTCCCCAACAAGTATGCTCAAATGGAATGTTGATGGTATGTCAAAAGAAAAACCTGTACCTTTAGGAATTGGTGGTGTTCTCAAGGATTATGATGGGGAATTCATTTATATTTTCTCCTGCCCTAGTAATATGAAATCTAATGACTCTAAGGTGTTGGCAATTCAAAGGGCACTCTTTTTAAGTATTGATTACTACAATGCCTTTTATCATCAATGGATTATATATGAAGTTAGATTCTTACACTGTCATCTCTTGAATTAAGCCAAACAATAATATACAGCTTTGACACTTGGAAGGTGCATTTAATTTTATTTTCAATACATGCAATCACCATTCTTTTGTTGATTTTAAAAAATGTTCATGAAGAGAACAATTACGTAGTGGATAATTTAGCTAAGCAAAGAGTTCTTAAAAATATTGATCTATTAGCCTAGCTATAGCTTTTATACAATTTTACTTTTCTTATCTTTTGAGTAAGGGTTTTTATTTTGTAAGTAAGTTCTGACTTTATAAACTTATTGTATTTTTTTTTCTTATTAAGATATGTTCTTAATGGCTTTAACAAGTGTTTAATTGATCAGTCATAATGCATAAAAAAAAAAAGACAAGATAATAAGCAAAGAAAAAGAAAACAAAAGGAAGTAGGAGAAAACTTGTTCAGTTTCTATATCTTTGAATATTCCTCTCATCCCCTATTTATATAGAGAGTTATGTTGACAAAATTAATTTTAATTAAAAAAATTAATCTAACATTTTTTTTTTAAAAAAGCTAAGTATTGATTTATTACAAACTTTTAAAATAATATCAAACTATTTAGAGGTCTTAAGGTTTAATACTTGATATTTTTTTTTTAAACTAATAGGTATTAAAAAAGATGGAAAATTGATCAGACAAGGTAAAAAAACCTTTATAGATTCAAATCTATACAAGTAAAGAACATGGTCTAAAAAAAATAATTTTATGTACCAAAATATTATCTTACAATTAACTCAAACCCAATCCTAAGTCTAAAGGTATGCATATGGTTTTAATAAAAAAAAAAAATACCTATATTGCATAGGTCATCTCTCTTAATTTTAAAAGTTTTAGTATTGTATGGGCTTGATTTTTACATTCCAATACACCACTGTATAAGAAAGAAGAGAAGTTTGTAATACTTCAATGTTAGATTAAGGATTTTGGGTTTGAGAATTTTTGCCAACTAAGGATTTTTTAAAATCAATTTTTCAATTACCCATTTTAGACATGTTAACCCTTCATGTTAAAAAACTTATGATGAGGAATAGTTTTCACCAAAATCTTGACTCCAAATGTGATTTAACCCCACTTTTAATTTGATGTTAAATATGCCTATTAACTAAGTCAAAAAACCAAAATCTCAACAATTTCCCATATGAATGGAAATTGTTTAACGAAGGGTTGATTTTACATTTATGTTACTTCTAGACACATAACTACTCTATACTTTCAACCCTAGGTATATATTATTTTTTTAGAAACAATTACATTAATTAAAAAACTAAATAAAGAAATAGAAAATTCTAGTTCACTTTATGTTGAGATTTCTTGATTTTTTATGTAGAGATTAATAATTAATTTCTTAATTATTATTATTATTTTTCCCATATAATTAATTTTCTAAGTTAGTTTGATTAGTATTGTGTGTGTGTGTATTATACCTTTCTCATTCTCTCAATAAAAATATCAGAATAATATTTTATTATTATTGAAAATATGGTATCGAAGCTAAGTTTCTAAAATTCTTAAACACTTGATTTTTTCCACTATTGTTGTTTATTTTTTTCTTTTTTTAAGTCTTTGGATCCTTTGGGGAAAAAAGCCAACACATTGAATCACTCTCTCTTTGATCTATTTAAAAAATATAATTTGTTTGTTTGTGAATATAATAGTAAAAAAAAGATGAAAAATTCACAACTTCCTAAAATAGTAATTTGGAGATTCATCCGGTTTTGATTGACCTTCGATTAGAAGCGTTCGTGGTCTGATTGAGTTGAATTTTTATAGGCACATTTACTACACGAGGTTTAATAATTTAAATAGTGGATATCATATTTAAATATGCCTAATTGGTATTTGTATCCTTGAATAGTAATCATGAGTTTCTGATTACACAAAAAGGGAGCAAAAAGTTATTTTATAATTAATTTGGATTTCTCAAATGAGAGAGAGAGAGAGAGAGAGAGAGAGAGAGAGAGAGAGAGAGAGAGAGAGAGAGAGAGAGAGAGAGAGAGAGAGAGAGAGAGAGAGAGAGAGAGAGAGAGAGAGAGTAGTCATAGACTTATCAAAAGATCATGAGAACTTCGTCTAGTTTGCAAAGTTCGCTGAGCAAACATAACGCTATCATGAAATTGTACATGTAATGAAGGAAGTGGAAAAACTTGATGTTGAATTTGTTAGTGTATATTCCTTATAGCTTATTGAATGATTACACGTGACACTAAATCTATTTATTTAAAAGCATATTTATCATTAATAAAAGCTTTTTTTTAAAAAAACTTTAATACTCATTTATGTTTGATTAATAAATCTAGAGTAAAGATAAAGTTCTTGGGATATAAATGTTTTGCAAAGAAAATTATAAAATGGTTATAATTATGAGATTTCTAATGCATCAAAATATTGTTCCTAGTGGATGCTTTATTAAAACTAAACATTAATTAAAGAAACTAATATATATTATATTCTTTTCTTTATGAAAAAAGCAAATAATCTAATATGCCGAGTTATAAGAGATACCTATAATTAATATGTAAGTGTTTGTCAAATGACATGTATACTAAACTTACCCGTATAAGGGTTCTATTTGGAGAGATCACCTATGTTTATGAAAATGTCAAAGTGATAGTTGTCTAAGTGATTTTTAAATTTGAGATCACTAAGTTATCTTATATAAGAAATGTTATATTTTGATTATGATTATACGTTGTCTTAATCAAGGGTAACAGATGGGAAAACTTTACATATACATGAACTATATGAAAGTATTTGAGTAATAAAGATATGATTCATCATCTTAGGTGAATTATAAAAAATATTCTACATGTTCTCATATAGTATAGAAAATAAATCAAGTTTCTATATATGATTTCTAGATATAAATTTGAATTTCAAAAATGATGATGCATAACCTAGACTAGTTAATCAAGACAAAGATGAATTGGACTTAAGTGGTATAATTTTGAAACAAAGTCATGATGAACACAAGAAGCTAAAAATATGGCTCTAAAAAGTGCTTTGTTCGAGTTAGAATTTCTTGCAAATAATATAACAAACCGATAGAGTGTTGAATATGTTTCTAAATTAATATCTGAATCATTTATAAAATCACCACATAATCACACTAGAGGTATTCCTAACCCATTTATGAACTTAAAATTTCTAGTAATGTCAAATATCCTATGAATGTCTAGCCATCATTTATCATAATCAGATATGTCATTTATAACCCAATTATATTCTATATTTGTTCTTGATAATATGGATGAAACCTTAGCTGGTGAGAGGTGGAGAGCTATAAATTAAATATTGATGAATTTACATGATAAAGTGCAATGATGAAGGCATAATTGAATGCTTTATAGTGTATTGGTGGTGAAATGTTACACTCAAACCTATAACTTTGATTACACAGAGACATTTATACCTATAAACAAAATCAACATATTTTGAGTTTTATTGTTTTTAGTTATGAATTTAGATTGGTCATTACAATAATTTGATACGAAGAACATCTTTTTACATTAAAAATTATTTAAAAACTACATCGATCTCCATAGCGCATCATTACTAAAACGCGTAATTTAGATTAGTCATTATAGTAATTTGATACGAAGAACGTCTTTTTACATTAAGAATTATTTAAAAAAGTCTACATGCATCTTCAGGACACATCATTACTGGAAGGCATAATTTAAAGATGTGCATGTTTAAGAAATCAGTGTATAAATTAAAACAGTTTTCGAAAGCATGATTTGGACAATTCACAAAACTATATAGCTTTTGACTATCATCAAAGCAATTCAAATTACATATTATTCTTGAAGAAATATTAAGAGGAGAAAACGTAGCCAACAAAGTAGTGGCTAAAAAGTACAAGAGTATAAAAAGTAAGAACGACATCCAAGCTACTAAATCAACATTCATATCCAAGCTTTGCTTGCCCAAAGAATCTATCACTCCATTAGCTTTTATAGGAGCGTGCATGAAGGTAACTGATTATAGAGACCTCCATAAAGAAGAGATTTCATTGAACACGTTTTGGAGCCTCAAACCCCCCCCCCCCCCCCCCCCCCCCCCGGGGAGCCACTAAACAGTATTCACTGAATTAATGTAATTCTAAAGTCCAACCCACCTTATTAGTGTTTTTATACCATGTTTAATATTACGGTATCCATTTAAAATAATACTTTTTTAAAAAATTATTTTTATATCATTACATAAAAGTTTAAAAATATTAAAAAGTTAATTTTAAATATTTTTTTAAAACAACATTTCTACGCAAAAATAAACAAGATATTAAAACTAGCGCTGAGT
>Ga0325402_1001231_pt1 | contig 20448 bp, 15 predicted proteins | sample PopdelMetagenome_22_FD_207212 | JGI IMG/M metagenome (GOLD analysis project Ga0325402, IMG submission 207212) | Populus deltoides microbial communities from Bellville, Georgia, United States - Xylem-PdKOR-R3 | ecosystem: Host-associated > Plants > Phyllosphere > Stem > Wood/Secondary xylem...
GCCACAACCAATAAACAGTACCAAACCACTAGAGCCCATTGACATTTGTTTGTAAGTACAACAACGGCCTAAAGCCCATTTGCTTTTAATTGGGCAATACCCGGTAAACCTTGCCGTTTCAGGATCCAATCAATTACCTTCTTTCTTTCTGCCTAAAACAAATGCCCTAAATTGATCACTCACGCAGTCACGCGCCTCACAACCACAAATGGAATCCACGTCGTGGTCAACAAATTCAACGGCGTTGATTGTTTTTGAAAAATACAGTCAAGGATTGATGAGCATCTTCTGGTGATTGAGAATCATTCAACCTTCAAGATTAGGGCTTTATTCGTTTGAAGCTTGCAAACTAAAGTGAAAAGGGATTCTCTATGAATGAATTCACTCTCTGGGTATGGTTATTTTTCTGTTTTGATAAATGAGTTTAACTTGTTTTAGTCTGATTCACCTATTTGCTGTTCTTTCAAAATAAATGGCAGCTTGAACGGTTTTGAGCTACATGTTACTTGATAGGCAATGTTATTTCGTGGCGTGAACTTGCTTTGTACAAAGTCTCTATGTTTTATATGGAAGGGAAGTTTTGCTCTTTCATTTTGCTTGCTATCGCTTAAATGTATCTGTTGATTGAATACTTCAATTTCGTGTAAAAAAACTCGTTGATTGCTTTTCGAAATGGACAAATCATTTATGATTGGCACAGGCTTTTGAAATCAGTAAGTGTAAGCAGCCTGTAGGGTAGACTTGCCCTTCTGTATTGGTTGCCTCGTTGGAATTTCCCAAATTGCAAACTAGTGAGCATTTAGATTTTCTAGGCTTGAATAGTCATAGTGTTATGATGCGATGCTGTCCTAGAAAAGAAGATGGGAGTGGAAATAGGTTAGTTTGGTGTTAATAGTGCTGCTGAGAAACCAAATCCTGCCTCGTCAACTTTTAGTATAATATCTTATCTTTCTTATTCTCTGCGTCAATCCCAATGCCTCGCTTTCTGTAAATATGCTTCAGAACAAGTTCCTTAAATAATTCTAAAGATACGTCTTTCCCTAAGTTAATCCATCGTCTCGTTCCTGGTCATTTTTATTAAGGAAATGCAATGATGTTACCAATAATTTTACTTTGTTGGAGACCCAAAGTGTGTGCACTGTTATTTAAAAAAGCTTTGTCAGATCAACCAATGTAATCCTCTAACCCCCCTCAAATTTGCTCAAACCATACCATGATGAGCCCCTGTTCTATGGCAGTAAAGGAAACTGAATTCTATTGGAGTATATATTTTGCTGCTCATAATCCTGTATATTTTAACTGCAGTTTCAATGATATTCGACCCCGAACTCAGTGGGAAAGATAATTGAAATTTCACGAAGTCTATGATAGGTGAGATGATCCAACGTAGAAGTGTCTCTTTAGATATGCTTAACCTGTTGTTTTCTTAGTTTTATCAGGTTAATAGCAGCATCATAAATATTAACTACTTTGTAAAAGGGAGAGCATCCTTGGTCATAACAGTGATCATGTTGTATGCCCATATTGATATGACTTATTAGCTTCTATAGGTAGGCATGAGATCTGCCCTGTTTATGTCACATGAAATAAGGTGTGGATTTTCATAGTAGTTCTTAATGAAACACTAAGAAAACCTGTAGGTCTACTTCATAAATGTACATAAAATCAGTTGTGAGGCTTCTAGTTCCTGTATGACTGGATAGGAAGTTTATTTAATTAGTGCTTACCTTTGTTGTGGAGTTGTTGGTATTCTGGGTTAAGGCATGTCAAGGGTTGAGTTTGAATCAATCAAAGAATTTTTACCCTCAGTATGCTAAACTGTTAAACAAACTTTGTTAATAAAGGAATATTACTATAGTCTACAGATAAGCATATAACTAAGCAAACAGATGCAAATTTCAAAGAAAGATTGAGGGGAGAAGAAAAAACTGTCTTTTCCTTTCAGGGAGCCATACCATCATCCATTCCGTGTTCATTGGCGGTTGATTATGATCTCATCTTGTGGCACAGAGATGATACTGGCTCTGAACATTTTCTCTAATGGCTTTTCTATACACATCTCTCTCTCTCTCTCTCTATATATATATATAAAAACAGAAACTCTTAAAATAAAATAAAACGCTAAACCAATCAACCCATCCTCTTTAGAGTTCTTCAAAATGCAAAATTCACCACCTTCTAGTTTTCTCTGCATTGCTAGAAACTATTCTTTTTCTTTAGCTGTTGACTTGCTCTTCCTGCCTCTGTTTGAAGAAACAATTCAAATATATCAGGACCTGTTGTGGATAGGATCTGATCCTCTCCGTGCTCCTCTTTTGTTTGATTGACTTCGATCAAATGTCTTGCTTGCATGCGCTGATTTCGTTGTGTCCATTCCCTGCATATCAACATCCTTAAGAACACGTTGGCTTTGTGGTGCTGTCCCTTGAGGCTTTTGGTTGTGTCTGAGGACCAGCTCTACACTCGTCAAGCCATAAACTTCATCAGGTTGAACTGCTATGAACCCAATACATATAAGAAGGATAAGCACTCTATGAGCACAAAAAACCATCGTTTCTGCTTTGAACAAGCAACAAGAGCAGAAGTATGTTGTTTCTGTTTAGAGTAATGAGATGATGAACAGGTCTGAGAATGTGAGGTTTCTATGGTATGCTCCATTCCTGTGGATATAGGTCTGTTATTTATCCCTTGTTGGATTTGGAGGGCGCTTTAAAGCAAAAAAGCAGGTAGGGCCCCAGAACACCCACTGCGATTTTTGATTCACTCAAATCATAAGCCTGCATTCTAAACAATTTAAGGCTGTTATGGAAGAATCTGACAATGATGAATAAAGGAGTTCGAACAATACCCTTGAGAAGCCAAGTATCTTTTTCCATTTGTTCCCCCACATCTCTATCATTTGTTTTGCTTTTGCTATTGAAACAGGCCTACAACTCTCTTGAACTCTTTAACTGTCTGGCCACATCATCCGACCATGCTTACTTGGACATCCACTGGGGACTGATATTTATTCGTAGCCAATGGTCTTTCCAGCTCGGGTCTCAGCTTGGTTCAGCTCAGCTTATGTGGATGCCTTAACTACGTACTTTTGGGGCATACTTTGAGGCAAGCTTTCTACGAATAACAGGGTTTGCTGTTGCAGTTATAAATACATATTCTAATGGTATGAAGATCTTTTATGTATGGGGGTGTTCTGGGAAATTATCATTGCTTTGATATTAAGAAAAGGGGAGTTTTGTTTTTTAAGCAGGAGTGACTGGGCAGACATAAGCCACGGGGCCACCTAGAACCAATAGTAGATTGCTACAGTGGCAAATGTAAAGAATCAAACAGGAGGGTGGAGAATGAGGAATAGAAGAGCCCCCAAAGAAACAAGCTCTTGCTTTATGCCATTCTAAGATCTCCTCCTCACTTTAGAATTCCAAGCTCTCTTCCCTATGCAACAAAAATAACATTACCTGGTTTCTTGTGCTAAATGTGTTTCTTTATGCTTCTTTTCTTTGGGTTGCCAAGTACTTAATCCCCCATTCAATGATTCAGGAAGACCCACTTCAAGCCTCCCTCCCTCCCTCTCTGTGGATTAATTTGTAATTTTTTCTCGTTTATTTATGAAGACCATCTTTCCCTTTATTCTCTTTTCCTTTACTGTTATTGTTGCTGTTATAATAAAAAGCACATGCATCTAGGAACATTCGAAGGCATATGTTCTTGTACTTTATTAAAATGGCTGGTGAATATTTATGGTGGCTTATCAACGGTGTTTAATCACGGTCCAATAACGCAAACCCAGCTTGAATGTGTTGTTAATGTGCTGATTCTTTGCTTTATATCTTCCAAATAAAGTAGAATGGTAAAATCGATTGCTGCTTTGTATTCTTCCCTATCTTCCATAAGGATTAAATCCTCCCTTGGTGGGTGGTGCATGCACATGATCAATATGCGGATTCATTTGGAGGTCTTGTTTGCTTGAGAGTCCTAATGTGTTTAACCATGAAGTTGAGTGATGAAGTCATCCTCATCTGTTTCATCACATTTTGAATCAAATTATTGCTGCTACACTAAACCTGAGCTTTCTCCTCCACTGACTGGGTTGGCATCCACCATGAGGACTCAAGAACTGTGTTCTGATGCAATATCTTCGGACAAGTATTATCGCAATTTTTTTTTTATTTGTTTCGTTGCTTTCATGGTCAAGTGGTGTCGTTGTCCGGTCAAACGGGATGCATCGAAGTTCAAATGCTCATGGAACACTCGTTTTCTTTTCCTACTTTTTCACCAACAAGTGAGTTGGATGAAAGGCTTCAGTTTCTAAAACAAAAGAAATTTTATTTTCATGACTTTGTTTTTTCGGTGTTTGAGTCCCAACTTTGCATTTGAAATGTATTTTCTTAAAGAATAGAGCCGGAAGATATATTGGGCTGCAAACTCTTTTTTTTTTCTTCTTCTCGAAATATTATTACTTTTTTTTCTCCCTGAGATTCTTTTTGTTCTTAGCCCTATCTCACTTGGCTTTTCTTTTTAACTTTTACAGTAAAGAACGGCAATGCATTCAGATTAAAAAATATACATACCAAATTGATACCTTTTGTATTTTTTTTAACCTCAATACCTTAGGGTTTCTTAAACTAGAAAAACTGAGGATGGATAGATGGGATGAAATAAAAAAGTAATCATATTTCACATACAAATATGGTAAATGGGGTGATGGATAAACATATTTGGAGGCCAGTATTCATTTTTTATAGTGTTTTTTTACTTGAAAATACATTAAAATAATATTTATTTTTAATATCAATACATTAAAATAATATAAAAATTAAAAAATTAAAATTTTTTAAAATATTTTTATAACATAGAAGTAAAACGATGGGCAGAGTTGTCTGATGGTTATGGTCGACAATGATCCACTGGTTATTCATTTTTTTTCCCCTCTTGAATATATAACAAGTTTTAATGTTATAAATGAATTATCTTTGTATAAGATTTGATAACGACGGGGAGAGTTTGTTAACATTACACTCTTAATTCACAGGCCATGTCCCCTTTGGTGTAAGATAGGAAGTAGCATTAGCTACAGATTGTGGTGAAAAGAAGGAAATTTTATTTAAATCTTAAAGTGAAACCCTAAGCTACAGATTGTGGCTTTGTAGATTCTCGAGGCTGGTCTTAAAGTCGGGACTTCTCTTCGCCACTGTCATTTACAAGCTAAAACAACGGATTGCAAGGACTCGAATCCATATTCCACGGTCCTTTTTTTTTTTTTTTTTCTCCCCATTTAAGGCACCATTGTCATGTCAGGGCCGACACGCAGATGTGGCAATAGAAGATCGCCAGAGCAGTTTCTGTTAAAGTTAAAGCAAATTTGAGTATGCAATACTTACATATACTCAAAAGAATACTTGTGATATGTTCTGCTAGAACGTAATGCAATAGAAGAAGAAAATGAGCACCAATTCCTCCTATAGATTACATTTCCATAGAACAACTTAACCTCGACTACAGGTGCATGCATCATTACAGATAGTGTCTTAAAAGAGCACTAATGAATAGGATTGGAGGACATAGAGTTTGGCATTTATTAAGATTCTGACAACCGGAAGGTTTCCTTGACCTTTCAAGAGCATAGATCGGTTTGTAGCACCACTTTACATTACTAAACTAGTGTTTGAAGTGTGTTACTGTTTTCTTTTTTAATATTTTTTTATCTAAAAATATATTAAAATATTTTTTTTAATTTTTAAAAATTATTTTTGACATCAACATATCAAAACGATTTAAAAATAATATAAAAAATTTAAATAAAAAAATTTAAATTTTATCTAATTCCCATTTAAAACACAATACCAAACAGGAACTAACTTGAATTGTTGATTGGGGTTTCATGTCAATAGTGTGTAATTTAAAATGTATGAATTTGAACAAAAATTGAGTATCCATGAACCAAAATAACACTTGATACTATGACAATCACAAATGTTAGCTGTCTACCTGGAATAGATAGGCAATGGACATTGAACTGACAACCATTTTGCGTTGGGATCCAAGTATAAACAGGGGACTCCTTACATGTTTTGCTGTTGCCTTCTTAGGCCAGCCAAAACATGCATCATCAATGAAGTTTTGGGCCTGATAAGATATACCAAGAAGGATGTTAATCTGCATCCTTCGAGATTCCACATTTGTTTTTTCTCAGCCAGTTCCGAAGAAATCTTGAGGACAAAAAGCCACATTGCAGGTTGAATCATTCTCTGGAACAGCTAATCACTTCTTTAGCAGAGGAAGATTCTTGATGAACCCTATCGTAAGCAATATATGTTTCTAAAGGGACGCCAAAAAGTGAGAGCTGCAAACAGAATGTTACCGAAACACAAGTAAAAGGGAGATGCTGCCTTGTTCTACTTTTAACATTGGTTTTAATGAATAATAATCATGCCTGGAGACTGAGAGAACATATTCTTGATGCTTTATGAGCAGTTGTTTTAAACGGTCGTATCTTCATTTGGTCATCCACCTGCCAATTTCGAACGCATTTTCTTCCCATCCCCTCCTCCACTTTACAGGGTGCAGCTCGTGTGTTAGATAAAGTACCAACAGGCATCTGAAGAGAAGATGGAGCGAGCTCTTGCAGAGGCCAGCTCCATCTTTCCTGCATTCAGCCCTGCTGGTGTCGCGGTCCAAATTGAAAGCTATGCACGATATCTTAAGAGCAGAGGTGCGCCATCAAACTAAGCTTTACAGAGTTCCATTCAATTAAATTGCATCCCTTACGATTTCTAATCTGGCACGTCAACCTTCCCGGGAACATTTCCACCATGGTGTCGATTATTTTTTATAAAACAAACACCTCTCCATCATCAACTATGACAATTATGATCTGATGAATCATTTCTTTACTCCATTCTATTATCAGTTCCTTCAATTGTTCCATTTGGGCTACATTACCGCGGGAACCCTCCTCCCTCTGCCAGTCCCTGTTTTGGCTGCTTTTTATTTCACGAAGGCTGGGGCTAACCTAATCTTCATAGGACGATTTCTCCCAAGAACTCGAGCAAGAAGCTCTCACCCCCTTTACACAATTAAATTAACAAGATATTCACAAGGCTGCATAAAATTGCTCGTGTCAGTAGAAAATAAAACCAGTTTCAGACTACTAAATATCAACTCTCAAATCAGGAGGAAACAATTTAAAATTAAAATGTGTTTAAATTTAAACAAAGTACAAAATACAGGGAGGGGGCGAGGGCATCCGCACTCATGTTTTGCCAGCAGATTTAATTATCCAGCTACTCTCTTTGAACTGGTCACAATATAATGCATATACACGTTTTTAAACAAGACAGATACTGATTGATAGCATTTTGGCCTTGTAAACAGGCCATTAAACATTTTTCTGGATGATATTATTCAATGGCACTCTCTTTCATCCTTCCATTACTTTCGCACAACCACTTTTTTTTGCAATATTAAACAGGTTCCTGGTGAGGAGTTACAGTAGGTCCTGGTGCAATGGTAAACTGCAGACCCCTCTGTTGCCCTGATTGGAGCACAAAAGCAACCTGTGTCGCTGCCAATGCTGCTGCCTCCTGTTAAAACAAATTATTGTATAAACTTCAATATAAACTATTATATAACATCAATTTGATGTGAAAGGATAGCATGGACAAAGTTACAGATACAACACAACAGACTAGAACTGAAAGAAACACCAACCTGTCTTTGCCTCCGACGCTGCAAGATGCTGATGGCCCAGGCCATGATGTAACAGGGCAGAAGAAAACCAGCTGCCCGAAGCAGGAAAAGCTGTAGGCGATCAACTGGTTCGTTAGATTGGTGAAACCATAAAATCAAATAAACACTAAACAACAAAGAAATGATGTTCGTCATTATCATAGAATAGATGGAAATACCAATTCCACTTACAGAAAAAAATGTAGATACGTCATCGTCTGCATCAGAATCTGTGAGAGTCAATGCATGCCGCAAGAGCAGGAGGGCCATCAACTGCAATGTAAGTGAATTTAGGATTAAAACCAAATTTCAATTGTGTAGATAATCAAAGAAAAATGAGAGCTTAAATAAGAAAGCATTAGCAAGAGAAATAGCAGATGCAAGTAACGGCCAGCATGGACACCCGGGTGGTATGCTCAAGCAGCTTCCATGTGATATAGAGGGAAGTTTGTTCAAATCTCCAAAGTTTGGTTCAATCAGATTTCTTTATATTGCTAGTATTCTCCAGGTATTGAGAAAATATAATCATGTGTTAGCAAACAAACACTTCAATATTAAGGGCACGGGGAAAATATCCTTTACTTGTAACAGCTGACTGATTGTACTAATTCACAAAAGATTCTGAATTATAATTCTCACATGGAACCACGAAAAAAGAAAATTTTGACTCTTCAAACGCTATTGGGGGAAGTTATGAAATCAAGGGCTTACGATGGACTAATTCACATAAGGGCACAGACACGATGGTAAATACCCTTAATTCATGTAACAAATGATCAATTCACATAAAATTCTGAGTAAACTTTTCACATGGAACCATGAAAAAAAAATCTTTTAGATTCCTGTGAATGCTATTGGAGGAATTTATAATTTAAGGGCTTACGATAAGAGCAACTGAACGGCAAAATGCAGCTCCACTAGCATTTGAAGTAGCATAGTCATCATACTCTGCTTCTAGAAAATGGCGCTCAGCCTCTGCGATTGCCAATAAGCGAGGATCACGCAAATCTAGTTGAGTGCCAGAGATTGTCCAGCCTCCACTGCAAAAAAGATCATGGTCAGAATGTCAAAAGAAGGCATGATAATGCAAAAATCATCATTGATAGGTAAATAACATGTAAGTTATTTTGATGCACATCAAATTGTATGTAAGAGATAAAAAAAAAAAACCCCAACAATCCTAGAGAAAAAGACAAAAATTAGCACCAACTTATAAGACAACAAACATACAAGAGATTTTAAACATACCCAATATCAATAGCAGAATCTTCAGAGTGTGGTGGATGAGGTGGAGCGGTGTAATCAGGTTGGTAAGGCTATACATCATAAATGAAAAATTAGCAGGATTATCAAGTATATTATGTTGTAAGTAGAAGAATTAAAAAATTGAATTGAACTACATACAAAATAAATACAAAAACAAACTGCAGACAATTATCCAACACATCAAAAATTAAGGTTTAACCTAAAAATCCTCTGAAAAGTTCAGACAACATTCTTCACACACTCTTTCATCCAGTTCAACAAAATCCAAAAAAATTCCACCAAAGGTATAGAAGCCTACATTACTTTCCATATACACAACCACATCCTCCCCCGATAAACTAATCCTGATATAACACAATGAAAACCTAGAGTCTCCAACACCACCTGTAAGCTTCTTGGATGTTTGTTTAGTTGCAATTTGATCATTACAGCATACCACTGCTTTGCTAGTAGGAAGTGAAATCCAAAAATTGCTTCGCATGTTTTCATGTTAAAAATGCATGTACATTCATGAAATGGTGTATGCTATACAAATCAATAAGGAACCAAGCATGCAGCCAAGCACAGAGAACAGCTAGAAAACAATATTAAGCGAGCATACCTGATGGCATATCTCACAAGTGATATCACCCTTCTCATTGCACCAGTGCTGGACGCACTTCCTATGGGCATACTGGAAAAAAGAAATTGCAGTCATCATCACATACATAAAAAGTGTATAGCGAAGACTAACATCAATCTAAAGGCTCCTAGTATCCGATGCCATTTAAAAAAGAAAAGGGCAAGATGGAAAGACAGGACCTCTTAGTCAGATTATCTAAAATGCATCTCATAGGCACAAACATCACGACAAACTAGCTAATACAATCTTCCGAAACAACAAATTCTCGAATAAGATGAAATAAAATTTACAGTGCAAACATGATGAAATGTCAAACGATGTCTTAACAAATGTAAAACACTGAACAAAGGATAAAAAAATCATGCTCTAATCCAACAAGCTACAACTATTATACACGGGCACTGGCTGGCCTATCCAGAAGTCAATTACAATGAAAACCTAACTTTAAAGAACACAAAATGAGATATTAATTATTGACCACTCTAAGCATCAAGGAAGGGGCGACCTTTCCGTTGACCAAAAACCCTCAATTTCATAATATTTTAAAAGAACTTAATAAGAAATAAAATCTGTCAACATTTATTATACCTTGAGGCTGCCGCTGCAAGCACAAGGAGACTCCAGATTGCTGATGGAATCCTCCTCCTGGCAAATGCGACACTCGCCCCCCTGAATCAACGGCTCCTCCTCCCCTTCCTCCCCTGAAACATGACCATCGGTTCCTTCACTTGCCCTCGAGCACGAGGGCCCGGCGTCGGCTTCCTTAACGATCGCCTGAACAGACTCCCCAGTCACCGGAGGCCTTATGAGTCGGTCAACATCCAACACCACGTGATCACTCATTTGCAATCCCTAATCTCGTTTTGTCCTCTTCAGACTAAAAAATAATAGAAAAGGAAAGAACAAGTAAGCTTATTTGAAACCCTAGGATGACGCTTAGAAACAGCAGATCGAAGGATTTCGATAGAGAAATTTAAAGATAGAACAAAAACAAAAGAGATTGTGATTTTATATATATGTGTGTTTTATAGTTGGCTTACCGGTGATTTTGTTTTAAGATTTTGATCTTTAATTTGACGCGAAATGGGTATGTTAGGATTTGTTTGTATATTTAAGCGAGGAAACAGGCAAGACCAGGGAGAAAGTAAGAAAACGCGTTATCTAATATTTTGCAAAACAGGGGAGGGGAGACCGGCGAGCGTGTCTTGGAATGGGTCACGGGTAAAAGTTTGAGAGGTCCCTTCTTTTTTTTTTTCTTTCTTTGCTACAGTTAATAAAAAAAATATATTAAAATAATATTTTTTTTTATTTTTTAAAAATTAATTTTAATATCAATACATTAAAATAATATAAAAATATAAAAAATTACTTTTTTTATTATTTTTTTTTAAATTATCCAACCCGCTTGAAACGCAAAATCAAACTATTTCATTTGCTAGCACCCCACGGTATGATTGTTTTTCTCAGACTGTTCACTTACAATAATACCCCCCAAAACTGACCCTCCCACGAATCACATCTCTTTTGATTGCTTTCAACTCTCCCATTAAAGAAATTTCTCAGAGGAAATTATGAAAACGTCAACGTTTTATCAGAAAAATGAATCATTTTGTTCTCCTCCTCTCAGGGTTTTGCTATTCCCTACCGCCCGTGCAGCTCACGTGTCCGCTTTTCTCGTAAATAGATAGATACATAGACAGGATTTTATCTTTTTTTAATCGATTTAAAATTTATTTTAAAGCAAAATAATTATGTCAGGCTTACATTGCATGATGATGTTTCTTGTTTTTTTTTTTGTTTTCTCTCTCTTTATTGTGGCGTCTAATTTTATTAATGAGGCATATAATTTCTCTCCCTGACCAAATTATACACTAACGGAGAATTTGTCAAAAAGCTCGTTCATCACGCCAGAGATTTTTCGTTTTCACTCCTCGACTGGAATGCTGGCCACCCGATTCGTTAGAGCACGACGACCTCATGTGAATGACGTCACCTTTTCCAGGAGTTTCTTTTCTTTCTTTTAATAGGAAAGAAAGAAACAAGATAAGTTGTCAGAATTAAAATAGTATTGCAGTGCAAATATGGGAATTTCTCGTCATCTTAGCAGAATTTTGGTGGGTGACAACTGACAAGTGCTACCGATGACGTTAGCTCCGAACACCACCGAACGCTAACAAGATTTTCGGTGATTCGTGTATGATTGGGAATCCCATGTAAACGATGTTTTTAAAAATTTCAAAATTTTTTATTAAAAGTATTTTTTATATATTTTTATATTATTTTAATGTATTGATATTAAAAATAATTTTTAAAAAATAAAAAAAATATTATTTTAATATATTTTTAAAATACCTTCCAACACGCTACTTTTCCTTTCAGATTCCTTAGCTAATCTACCAGGCACCGCCTCCTGGAGCTGCTGTAATATGGACACAACTACCTTGGCCGCATGGTTTGGAATATTCGGTCCATTTATCTTAAGATCTGGCCGAGGTTTTTTTTTTTTTTTTTTCCGGGGGTAAAAGACAGTTTCTAGAACTAAAACCTTTAATTTCCTCCGTTTATAATCTGGAAATGAACAATGAACGCAAGTCCTATGACGGTGTTCTGTCGTCACATGCTATGCTCTGATTTTAACACCAACAAATTACATAATTTATGTTAACAACATTGCTAACATCACAGGCATTGTCGCAAATGTTGACAACAAAATGCACGTAAAATATTATGTACATGCTTACAAATGCCTTGTCATTTCTTTTGGAAATATACATTCGGATTTATAATATGCTCTTTGCCATCTCGTGAATACAAAAATGATGCCGGGTTAACCTAAACACTACGAAAGAATGTTTTTTTTGTTTTAATATAGGTATTCGGGTCAGTTTGCGTGCACTTCAATTAATTCGGTCTTGAAGTTAATAACCATGTAAATCTTTACTAACTATTATATTAAAAACTATAGAGTTCAAACTTAAAATCATAAAAAAAATAAAAAAAAAAACATCTCAATCTTAAATTTTTTTTACTATGCCACCCGCAAGACGGTTCACTGCAAAAGAATGCTGCGCACAACCCATGCCTGATAAACTCTGTGCAACCACTTGAGTAACAAACTTAGGGCAAATGAGTTTCCTGGGCCTGAGCTTGTTTTGTTGATACGGTCTGAGCTAGCCGTGGTCAGTATTTTGCTATTTTCTGGGCTTCTTGTTTGTACTCTTGGGTCAGGCTCATCTCGTTTTTGGTTTAATGAAGGCTAGAAACAATTGTTCTTGTGAAAACTGAAGAAAAAATTAATTACCCTTTACCGTATAAACATGTTTGAGGGGTGTTAATTGTCAAGGGGGGGTCAATTACCTCCACAATTGGTGTTTCTGGAGGAAAAACTTTATGCTTCCAGTGCATGGAGAGTAATTTAACCTCCAAGCAATATTATTTATTTTTAGTTTTTTACTCTCTCTCCTCCATTTTATCTCAGAATAAATATTAAATGATTTTTTTTTTATTTCTCTTATACTGATCATACTAATGTTTTAATTACTTTTTTCTCTCTCTCTCTTTCAAATAACAATCTATCCTTCAATATATTAACAATCAACCATTCATATACAAAAATTAAAATTATTTTTGTAATGATTACTTCTATAAAAAATTATATTTAAACCCCAAACAAAACACCATCTTAAGCTTAGTTTTTCAAGGCAAGAATCAAGTGTTTTAACTCTTATAGCACTTGTTAAGCATAATCTAAATGCATCTATTACTTTTCATTTTTATTAAATTTCATTATAAATGATTGTACAGTCTATATTTAATTACGAGTGCAATTGATATGCTTAATGAAATTTTTACATGAAAAAAAAATCTTAATAAAAAGACTCCTTTTGTAAGCCCCGACAAGAAATATGGTTAATTTAAATAATTTTTAATTAAATTTTAGGAAGGTGATTAATAATAAGAGGATTTAATAGGCTTATACGAGTGAAGTATGGTCCATGGGAACATGAAAGCATGAATTATAAACCCCATAAGAAAAAAATTAGAAATTTTTGCTACTAAAAAAAAATGCTTATTTAGAAATTTAAACAAGCTTAATTAGAAAGGTACATTGATAGTAGGATAAATAAATAGACTCGTAAGCATGAAATATGGCTTAAAAGGGGGGCATGGGAGAAATATGTACATGCGGGAATGTGAGGGAGGCAAAGAAAAGGCCATGTAAGATAAAGGACCAAAAAGACAAATAACAAAAACAACATTTGCAAATCAGCCCCTCTGTTTTTAAAGACAGCCGACAGCTTGAAAAGGAGAAAAACATCTCCTCATTCATCTTCTCTTCATGATCTTCTCACTCAAGACCCTTGCAGGCATCTCGTTCGAGCTTATAAAAAGAGAGAGACAGGTAAATAAAAACATGAGAGTTAGACTTGTAGGTCTAAGCTAAAGAAGGAAAACACCACCATAGAGAGAGAGGGAGAGAGATTAGAAGAAGCCGCGACGGAGGAAGAAATTTGGAGCTGAAAAATCAAGGAAGAAAAGGGTCCTGGACATACTCGGTCCATTTAGAGACATTCTTGGTAAGTATTGATGTAAAGCTCCAAATTCTTAAGCTAGGGTTCTTAAACAATTTTGAGAAAATTGAGAAATTGAGACAAACAAGTAGAGTAGAGATGAAATAAATGTTGAGAAATGACAAACAAAAATGGATATTGTAGAAGCCCTAGTGTTTCAGTCAAAGAGGAAAAATCTAGGGAAGGGTTTTTCCAAGTACATTCGTGTTCATGCGTGTTGATAATTGATGTTGTTAGATATAATTATAGTGATTTTTGTTGAGATGAATGTTTAAAGGTTACCTTAACTTGACTTTAATTTGAATATTCTTGGATTAATGTTTAGGATTGACAAAAATATATGATACTCCGAATGAAGTGAAGCCAGTTAGTGCTGTAAATTTGAGTATACGTAGAAATATCATAAAGCAATGAAAAATAATGAGTGATTACAATTCCCGCAACTTTATAAGCAAATTACCTGTGTATAAAGAAAAGCAAGAGCAAGACTGCAAGCAAATTACCATAAAAATAAATTATCAAAGCTGGCGTTTACGTACTTGCCATTTCCATCTGACAGTTGCCCCTATAAACAGCGGCCTAGATTTTACACATCTCCTTCACTGTTCGTATTCGCTTCAATATTTTGAAAGACGTTGTCCTCTCGACTTCCTTAATTTTGATTTTCTTCTCTGTTCATTTGGGAGTTGTTTTCTATAATCTTGACTTCCTTGAAACATGTCATGAAAGAAATTACCATGAACAGATCGTGTTCATGGCTATTAATCCCCTTTTCCAAAGCAGTGATGACTGGTGATGGTGAATTGCCATGAACAACGATCTCTCTATGGGTTTGATTTATCTAATTACATCTTGTGTGACAATACAAAGGGGGATGAATCTGAGGATGTTGTATCAGATTTCAAGCATCTTAAATGGATTGTGTTCGTGGCACTTCATGTGTCTATCTGGCTCGGTGCTTGTATCAAGATAAATGAAATGCCATGAACAGCAATCTCTTTATATGTGTTATGATCGCATAATAATGCCTTTGCATCAAGAAGAAAATACGTGATAGATGATAAAGATTGCCATAAGACAAATTTTTTCCCCGTTAACTTCTTTCTCATCTATTCCCAGTCAGATGGCTTATGGATCATTCAATTTCAGCATGAATCATGTCTTCATTCTGGAGCTATTCCTTGTATTCATGCCTTTGATCTATATCATTCAAATTTAAGGAAGAGTTAGATCTTGAGAATTTTGTGAAGCTTAATCGTCCGAAGTTCCATACTCATAGGTAAGGGCTATAACTGATACATGATATTTCAATGCTATCTGGTTTAATCTCGACATCATGTAATTAAAAAATGGTTCCAAGTTAACAGTTTTGAAGTAGTCGCGTCTTCACCCGCCTATGATACCTTGTTAAAGCACTGTTCTTGTTTCCTGTTATTCCTTAAACACCATGCAACAACTCGGGCTTTTTTTTTTCTTTTTGATAATTTCAATTCAAGCTGGTTTAATACACGTCTATTACGTAGAAAAAAAAAGCTTTGACAATATAATTTGGCAAGATTTGTGAGTTCAGCCTCCCACCTTTTGGCCTCCAACAATGCCGATGGACACCATTCTTCGTGGCTCGCCAATTTCTAGCGTCAGGATGAGTCTGTACGTACCTTAATGGCACGACATATTCAATCATCCTCACACTTCAACGTGCCCATTCATCCTCCGAGTGTAAAAGAAAAACAACCTTAAGAAATAGAAATAGAATCAAAACGCAATACGCACATGCATCTGGAAAAATGAAGTGAATAGATATTAAGTAACTCATTTTGATACAACACACTGAACAGCGTCGGGAATCGAGATTCAGAACTCCCCAATCTCAAATGGTTCCTAATTTTGTAGTTTAGGCAACAAGGAAGCATTTGCTTAAAAAAAATATTCAGGATTTAAATTCCCGCTAGATACAAAATGGGAAACTAATCTTCTATGCTATATTGTTGTTCTTTCACTAGTTACACTGCAATTTTTGGATCCCCGCATAATAAGCTGGTAAGCTTTAAGAGTGGGTGACTGTACAGCGAAACAGGGAAGTGTAGAATACCAAACGATGCTTATTGTAATTTATACAAGCTTCCACCTGATCTACCAAGCCAGGACGATGAAATTGCATCCTGCCACAGATGCTATCAACTTTTTCCAACTCGAGTAACTATATACCGTCCCTTCTCTAGATCGTAGACTGTCTTTAACTGGGGCTTCCTCCACTTCGATATAGACCATGCTATAAACATTATTAATATGGCAAAGCCAATTAGAGACAGTAGTGTGGGCGAGTCATCACTGATAATAGTTGCAATCCAGTCAGAGTGCTCCATATCCAAGGCCACATTGGTGTGCAAGATAAACGCTCCCAACGCCCAATCAAGTGGGATATTACCAACCTGATTAGCAAATTCAATTCTACAGAGGGACACCACAGGTCATCAGGATTTAAGTTATTGAGAAAACGATAATAAAATACAATTGGGACGTGAAGAGGTGTATTCAACACATGCTCAAAGAGAGTCACTCCTTTGCAAGGCTAACTTTATGTAGAAACGAGCAGTTTCAATTCACAGGCAAATTAAATGATTTGGCAATCTAAGAAGCATATATTTCCGTATTCAAAGAAAATACTATTTGAAAGTGCTGGGTGAGAAATTACCTTGGGTCGTCAACTGCAATACCAAGGCTGTCATGAAGTAGGGCAACAATATATGCCGAGGAGAAGCAATAGTGCACCAGATCTTCATCCTTGAACGAGTGGTGTTTCTTCTTCAACGTTGACCAATCCTCTCCACAAAAGTGTTCTCCAGCTATCATGAGATTGGAAAGAAATGCCCTTTGACCCAGTCCAAAGAACTAATCAATCAAACAGGAAAGTTAACAAATAAGAAAGGGATTTGAAGACATATGATCAGAGCATAATTTAAGCATGTTGGATATGGTCACAACCAAAATCAGAACATCATAGGAAAACCTTCATTGTTGTTTCTCCAACGTAGAATGCGAAACATGAAAAAAAAACTATAATGTAACATAAAAAAAGGAAGGGGGATTGTATAACCTTTGATGTATAAAAGAAATTTTCCATGGCCAAGAACTTCCCCTGAAGCTTAGGTATGAATACTGATCCTATTTGGCAATGCTGATAGGAGCATATCTCTGCATCCAGATAATAAAGCAACTAAAGGAACAGAAAACACAAAATGTCACGCTATAATTCTACTGACAGAATTTCATACCTTTTCCCTTTTGTAACAGTGTTAGTGCAGCTGATCTGCACTCGGAGAAGTTGCCCCTAGAATGAAGAGTCGATACAAATCTGTTCTTTTCAGTCAAGGAACCTGGAGAGAGCTTCAAAGACTCCACAACACGTGAATATCCCTTGGGAGTACAAGGATCCACAAATATTCCCTTCCCAAGGGATTCAGCAGCTGCATTATTGAGGATATACAAGAAGTTATGTTAAGATATCCCATTTCTAAAACCAATATGCATAATGAACTAGTGCACACTGACCAATTCAAACCAATCAAAGATCCTAGAATTAAAATCAAACAGAAAAAAAGAAGACAGTAACTTTAACAATCCTTATGTATGACCCAATGAACATGCATACACCCTATTAACCTATTTATCTGAAATTACTGTGAAAAATACTAATTCCATGCACATCAGTCATAGATATATAATTTATCTGGTCTTATTGTTGCTCCCAATAATTGGTCAAGTGTGTATTAGACTAACAGAGCATATTGGGAATCTCTCTCTCTCTCTCTAGATAGATAGATAGATATATAAATCAAATTTTGATAGATAGAATAGATAGATAGATCAAATTTAGTTTTAATTCATAAAAAAAAAGTTCTTAGATTGCATTTAATTCAGATTTAAGCACTTACAAATAAAAGGCACAGCATACTTACCCGGATGATGGTTTCCTGAGACAAGCGATTCCCTCAATGCTTCAGATGCAGCATTCTACAAAATTAAAAAGTTACAAGCTTCTAATACTTAATATTTTCTCAGCAACCGAGAAAAAATCAATAACCAAACATCAAAGTTCTTCCAATGTGGATAAGTGAAATCAAAAGCAGTCAGCTGCAACACAAAAAGTTTTATAAGTGTTTCACATATTCAAATTTATGCAGTTGATGCCTTGATAAAGATTAAAATACAGCCCATGCAGACAACACTTTTATCTAGCTAAATAAATATATGGAAGTTACAATGCTAGGAATTTTAATTTAAGCTTGTTTCCCTTGGTTTTCTGGTCAAGTGGTTTTCCTTGATTTAACAAACTTTTACCATTAAGAAAGCTATGGCTATATATATTATAAGAATTATTCTAGAGAAAGTTTACCTGTCCAAGATTAAGAAAGCTATGGCTATAGATATTATAAGTAATATTCCCAAACTCAACAGTCCGTGAAAACTCGGGAGGCACTGGCTCAGTTGAAACAAAAGCCACCTGCGACAGAAGCATCAGGCAGCGGGCATGAATAAAAAAAAATTAGCATTACTTAAAGCATAAAAACAGACAGGAAATTCAAGCAATATAAACTTCCTAAAAATATTTGGCATTGGCCGTTGACCGCCAACCGATACAAGGAACAAAAGACAAGATCTTCTCTCAAACCTTTAAACCTAGAAATACAGCAACTAACGCTAAGTACATTGTTAGAACATCTCAAATTTAAATCAGCTCTAATATACAAAACATTTTGCCTAATTCAACAAAAACACAAGCAGCAAGACCTTTCAATACATGACACTTTGCCCTTGAATGGCCACTCCACATTTCCAACTTCAATTCTCCTTACAATGACAATGCAACTGCTGTATACTCACAAATTTTCAGTGGCACAGCAGAACACCAAAACAAAAATATATAAATTTGAGACAAAAAGATAAAAACCTGAGCAGAAGCTCCACCAAGTTCAATAATCCCAGTAGTTTCCAAAGGATCACCACCAAGAGTACCCAACGCATAATTCGCAATAACCCAAGCATACAACCCCTCGTCCGACCCTATTGAGAAAACAGGGTAATCACAACCAATGTCAATCCTCTCTCTATAACAATTACCAATATACAAATAAATAAACAAAAAAAAATTTTGTACCAGCAATAACAGAAGCCCAACTATCCTGAAACTTAAACCCAGACTTCCTCAAAACCCGCCTGCACACGTCTAAAATCCGATCTCGAGCCTCCGAATCAAGCAACCGCATTCCGGCAGTCGCCATTAACCTAACCTCAGTCTCTCCCCACAATTCTCTAGGCACTCTCCCTTTCCCAAACTCCACCAATTCCTCCAATGACCCACCTGCACCTTCCGGATCCCCCGCATAAGCCGATAACCCTGGATTCACCTTCATTGCTCCTTCTTCAAAATCAAACACAACTTTCCCTCCACTTTCAATTCGGTACCCCAATATATGAATCCGGGTACCCGTACTCCCTCCGTCGATTATGATACCGTACATTTTAGAAAACGATTTCGTTTTCGATTTAAAGAGGTAATAACAAGATAAGAGAGAGATTAGAGTTATTATAATAACTAGTTTGGATTTGGCGTATTTGAATTTGTTAGATCGGGTTGAGATGGTTCGGCTGTGAAGTTTGATAGAAGGATCCATTTTTTGCTGGTCGGTGGTATTTGAATCGACCCGGTTGCGGGCATGCGATCGTCGCATCAAAGAGAAGGAATTGGCATGTGAAGGGAATGTGAGATTTTTAGGGTTTCTGATGGATAGGAGAGTGAGAGGGCTAACAGAGCATGACGGCCCCCCCTCTCTCTATCTCTCTGAAATTCGGGTTTGTGTATGTATTTCGGGCACTCAGGTGGTGGTGGTGGGATTTTTACGATGATGGCAAGACGCGTTGACGGGAGATTTTTAAGGGAAAGAGGCTTTTGCGGTTCGGTTTTTCTTGCGAGGTCTTTTGGGTTCGGGTTGTGGACTGGTTTGGACCCTTTTAAAAATAAAAAAATTAAAATAAAAAAAGTATTCTCACATATTGTTTACAGAGTTTAATTTAAGTTATTTACGTAGAAATTAATGAAAAATAAATATTTTGGTTTTTCTTGCGAGGTCTTTTGGTTTCGGGTTGTGGACTGGTTTGGACCCTTTAAAAAAAATTAAAATAAAAAAAAGTATTCTCACATATTGTTTACATAGTTTAATTTAAGGTATTTATGTAGAAATTAATGAAAAATAAATATTT
>Ga0325402_1001234_pt1 | contig 20430 bp, 18 predicted proteins | sample PopdelMetagenome_22_FD_207212 | JGI IMG/M metagenome (GOLD analysis project Ga0325402, IMG submission 207212) | Populus deltoides microbial communities from Bellville, Georgia, United States - Xylem-PdKOR-R3 | ecosystem: Host-associated > Plants > Phyllosphere > Stem > Wood/Secondary xylem...
ATTCTTAATTCTTGGGTTCAAGAATTTATATATAACTTAAGCGACATGATAAAAGCCCTTTCTATTCTTTTATTAACCGACTTATGTATATAGAACCGCAACAATACATGAAAAATTGGACGTTGCTTTTCGAACTCATTTCTTTTTTCATTTTAAAAATATTTTTAAAACAATTTGATTTTATTTTTATTTTTTTATTTGCTTGAAATTATTATTTTTTTGTGTTTTCATATCATTTTGATGTGATGATGTTAAAAATAATTTTTTTAAAAACAAAAAAACATAGTTTGATACATTTCCAAGCAAAAATCATTTCGAAAAGCAACCGCTACCATGAATATCAAACGGGCTCTCAACAAAAAAAAAAAACTTTGGCCACAAAAAATAGAAAAACCAAAAGTAATATCAAACAAATACTAAACATCAACCTAGTTACTTTTCATATATGCAATCCTAAATTTAACATCCCATCCATCCCCATGATTCCTCTTCTTCTTTTTGTTCTTGGTGAGGCTCCGATTTTCCCATGATGAAAAAAATGATCTGTAGTGGTGGTGGCGGCTGCTTTCGCATAAAGCCATGTGGGACACCTAATCTTGCACCCTCTAATTGATTCTGAAATGGGCAAAAATATATTGCAAAAAAGATGAACCATTATACATATGCTTGTAAGGTAATGTGAGAGAATGTCCCATGGCAATAATAATGGGGGAACTTCGAGCCCTTTCCCTAGGAAGCTGCCCTTGGCACATGGCCTCCAGCCCCTACACCATGTGTTTGTGGGGCATATTGAGTTGAATTATTACCTTTTAATTGCTAGAACTTTAGGACCTTCCTACGCTTTGGAGGCTAATATTCTAAATCATGTAATAATGGCTAGGAGCCAGATAGGTGCATGTGCAGACATGGAAAGAGGCAGCAATCATGTTTTGGCATTTGGTAGGCGAAGGCAATGATTGTCGAGGCTATCACCTTTGCAGAGAAACATTTCCCCCATGAGACCCACCATCGTAGAGAAGTTCCATTTTCTTCTTCCCTCGACCTTGTAACATGGGGGAGAGATTCTCCTGTGCCAAATAAATCCTGATGAGGTAAATAGAATGATAATACCCTAATAATATAAGCAAAAATAATTGAATTTGATGCTTGCCTGACTCTGTAATGATGCATGGAGAACCAGCTCTAGAATGGCCAGAGTGGTTTAACTTGAATTGTTCGTATACCACATCCATCTCCTGCTGTTTTCCCTGAGTTTTAGCAGGGGAAAAAAGGGGTGGGAGCACAGAAGTACGAATTTGATAATGATGCAATATTCATCATCTTATTTATAAGTAATTCATGAACATTTACAAATTATAAGTATTAATGTTTTGATTTTCAAGTCATATAAATTGATGTTTTGGATGGGTAAAAAAAAATCCATAAAATTTCTTGAGTCTGTTCTTTACTCATTTCTTTAACTCTAGAGCTAAAGTTTGATATTTATAAAGAGATATTAAGTGTAATTTCTTTGAATTTATTAAATCTTGTTTAAGAGTGTACCTAAATAAAGTAATGTTGTTGAACTAAACATATTATTACATTACACGTTTATTATGACAGTAATTAGTCATATTATTATTACATTACATGTTTATGAACTAAACATATTTTTCCTACCTTTTCTATTTTTATTTGTGAATTTCTGAAGAACAATAACCGAGTGTGCTCAGTAAACAGTGAAATGCAAACCTTGCCTACAGTAGTCAAAGGTCATGATGAGCAATCTAGCTCAGAGCATAAAGTACAATCTTAAAATATACCATATTTCAGATTAACAGAAGATAAGTACAATTCAGTTTCAGTTAAATGTCCACGAGAATGAAATAAATTATCATTACTTACTAGGTTATTAATTACCTAGCTGGGTTGACCATGAAGATGAATCGATAATATAATCAACAGGCAAAGAATAACCAGCTACTATCACTGAAGGCACATTCTTTCCATGTTTTAGTGTCTGGTGGATTTCCAGTGAGTCCAAACCTTCACACTCATTAAGTGCAGATAATTAGCTGGTTCTGATCCCAAGATCCCACGTAAACAGATTAAACTAATAATCATTGTTCATTAATTATGGCGAGCTGGCTGGTTAACTTCTTCCTCTCTCATACAACATCCTCTTGCCACACCAATCCTCTCTGTTCCACAGAGCCAGAAATGTCACACAACTAGAAGGAAACAAACTCAAAAGAACAAAAAAAATGCAAACCCTTTTGCTGTTCTTCGACATTTGCATTGCTTTCTCTCTTGTTTTTGTTGAGGGAGTTCAAGGTGTGCAGTATGATGAATTGTCAACTTTGTTGTTGATCAAATCTAGCCTGATTGATCCGTCAAATAAACTTATGGGTTGGGAAATGCCAGGCAATGCAGCTGGGAATCGGTCTCCCCATTGTAACTGGACTGGAGTACGGTGCAGCACCAAGGGGTTTGTAGAGAGGCTTGACCTTTCCAACATGAATCTCAGTGGCATTGTATCATATCATATTCAGGAGTTGCATAGTCTTTCTTTTCTCAACATCTCTTGTAATGGGTTTGATTCTTCGTTGCCAAAATCACTAGGAACTCTCACCTCATTGAAGACCGTTGATGTAAGTCAGAACAACTTCATTGGCAGCTTCCCCACTGGTCTAGGAATGGCCTCTGGATTGACTTCAGTCAATGCATCAAGCAACAACTTCTCAGGCTATCTTCCTGAAGATCTTGGCAATGCAACATCACTCGAAAGCTTAGATTTTCGCGGGAGCTTCTTCGTAGGCTCAATTCCTAGTTCTTTCAAGTATCTGCAGAAACTGAAGTTTCTCGGCCTTTCTGGTAATAATCTGACCGGAAGGATTCCAAGAGAGATAGGCCAACTTGCTTCTCTAGAGACCATCATTCTTGGATACAATGAGTTCGAAGGTGAAATCCCAGCAGAGATTGGAAACCTCACCAGTCTTCAGTATCTTGACTTGGCAGTCGGCAGACTCAGTGGCCAGATTCCTGCTGAATTGGGTAGGCTAAAGCAACTTGCAACAGTTTATCTGTACAAGAACAATTTCACAGGAAAGATTCCACCAGAACTTGGTAATGCTACATCCCTTGTATTCCTGGATCTTTCGGATAATCAGATTTCAGGAGAGATCCCAGTGGAGGTAGCGGAACTGAAGAATCTGAAGCTCTTGAATTTGATGCGCAATCAACTGAAGGGTACAATTCCTACCAAGCTTGGTGAATTAACCAAATTGGAGGTGCTTGAGCTATGGAAGAATTTTCTGACTGGTCCTTTGCCTGAGAATCTAGGACAGAACTCACCCTTGCAATGGTTAGATGTGTCATCAAATTCATTGTCAGGTGAGATTCCACCAGGTTTGTGTCATTTTGGCAATCTCACTAAAGTCATTCTCTTCAACAATTCCTTCTCTGGCCCAATCCCCACAAGTCTCTCAACCTGTAAGTCATTAGTACGTGTTCGCATGCAAAATAATCTTATTTCTGGGACAATTCCAGTTGGTCTTGGTAGTCTTCCAATACTTCAAAGGCTGGAATTGGCTAACAACAATCTAACTGGCCAAATACCAGACGACATTGCGGTGTCCACATCACTTTCTTTCATTGATGTCTCTGGAAACCACCTTGAATCATCTCTCCCATATAGCATTCTCTCCGTTCCAAACCTTCAGATATTCATGGCCTCCAACAACAACTTTGAAGGCCAAATCCCAGACCAATTCCAAGATTGCCCATCACTATCACTTCTTGACCTTTCAAGCAACCATTTCTCTGGAAAAATCCCAGAGAGCATTGCTTCATGTGAAAAGCTGGTGAATCTGAACCTGCAAAACAATCAATTTACTGGGGAGATCCCAAAAGCAATCTCAACAATGCCCACATTGGCCATTCTTGACCTGTCCAACAATTCTCTTGTTGGTCGGATCCCAGCGAACTTTGGGACCTCACCAGCCTTGGAAATGGTAAACTTGTCATTCAATAAACTTGAGGGTCCGGTTCCCTCCAATGGAATGCTGACGACCATAAATCCTAATGATCTTATTGGCAATGCTGGTCTTTGTGGCGGCGTACTTCCACCCTGCTCTACTACTTCCTCTGCATCAAAGCAACAAGAGAATCTGCGCATCAAGCATGTCATAACAGGATTCATCATCGGAGTCTCAATCATCTTAACTCTAGGAATCGCATTTTTCACTGGGAGATGGCTTTATAAAAGATGGTATTTGTACAACAGTTTCTTTGATGACTGGCATAACAAGAGCAACAAGGAATGGCCTTGGACATTAGTAGCATTCCAGCGAATAAGTTTCACCAGTAGTGATATACTAGCTTCCATTAAGGAATCCAATATCATCGGCATGGGAGGGGCGGGCATTGTTTACAAGGCTGAGGCTCATCGGCCACATGCAATTGTAGCCGTGAAGAAGCTTTGGAGAACAGAAACAGACCTCGAGAATGGCGATGATCTATTCAGAGAAGTGAGTCTCTTAGGGAGGCTTCGGCATAGAAACATTGTGCGGCTATTAGGGTATCTTCATAATGAAACAGATGTAATGATGGTTTATGAGTACATGCCTAATGGAAACCTTGGAACAGCTTTACACGGTAAAGAAGCTGGAAATTTGTTGGTGGACTGGGTCTCACGCTACAACATAGCAGTTGGAGTTGCACAGGGGCTGAACTACCTCCACCATGATTGTCACCCACCAGTCATCCACCGTGATATCAAGTCCAACAACATCCTGCTTGATGCAAACCTAGAGGCAAGGATAGCGGATTTCGGTTTGGCAAGGATGATGAGTCATAAGAATGAGACAGTATCAATAGTGGCTGGATCTTATGGTTATATTGCACCTGGTAAGTTGCATGTCTATTCTTCAGACATCCTGTCTGAGCATGAACCATAAATTATTTCATCAAAGAAGATTGCCATACACTCATCTCATATCCATCCATTCACATGCTAGGCCTAGGGTTGCAAGACCAAGAGTAAGAAAAACTCAAATTGCATATTGCTAATCTGGACTGCAACTGATGTTTTTATTTTCTCGTGACAGAATATGGATATACTCTGAAGGTTGACGAAAAGAGCGATATATATAGTTTTGGGGTTGTGCTTTTGGAGCTTCTGACAGGAAAAATGCCACTAGACCCTGCATTTGAAGAATCTGTTGATATTGTTGAATGGGCTCGAAGAAAGATCAGAAACAACAGAGCATTAGAAGACGCACTAGACCACAGCATAGCAGGACAATACAAACATGTGCAGGAAGAGATGCTTCTTGTTCTCCGCATCGCGATTCTCTGCACCGCTAAACTACCCAAGGACAGACCATCTATGAGGGATGTCATAACAATGCTTGGAGAGGCAAAGCCTCGAAGGAAGAGCACTTGTCATAACAACGTACAAAATCCTAGAGAAGAGAGGCCAATCTTTAGCACCTCGCCTGTAATAGGCCTTCTGTAGAAAGAATAAGAATATCCTCAGGCTTCTGCTCTTGTGCAACTCCTTTTTCTTTTTATGTAAATCTTTTTACTTCCACTCCAAAATTTGTTCCATGAGTTTAGTTGCAGATATAATCTACATGAATGTTCATACTTTCATTTGGTCTTTAAGGAATAAAATAAGCAGATGTCAAATCACTGCAAATTGTTATGAACTGCTCAGATTCTTTCTTAAGCCTTCAAAATAGATCCATTCCGGTGTATCATGTAAATCCAGAATTCAAATCCCATCATAAGCTTATTCTGCAATCATTGGTATTTGCATTAAAATGTTCTTTACAAGCCTAAACTAAAATTTCAATGGTGAAAAACTACATGTCTATAAAATTTTTGCAACTCTTAAAGCTCATCCCTGTATTCATAGCACTGGCTTTTATGCTTACAATCATATGGAAGGGGAATGAGGTGAAGCAAAAAGTTAACCATTCTAATATGTTGCCTGTTGCTGAAAAATCAAAGTTACAATTCAAAGAAGGCGAGGAGCCAAAAGTCCTCTAACCTAAAAGATTGAGATCGCTAACAGTTGAGAAGGGAGAAAATAGCGGGTCATCTTCTCAACCCTAGCCTGCTTCCTGTGATATTTCAAATGTCAGAAAGACACTGTTAAATGAAGTTATTAATTGGAGCGGAAACCTACATTTCATACTCGAACAAGCAAACTAAACTCGTAATAAAAATTGGCCCTTCATCCTAGGTAGATACACCTAAAAGAGCAGGTCCTGCTCCGTTGCCTTGATCTAGAAAGCTGCTAGACAATGCCTGAAAATACAAGGATAGGATAAGTCCATATATACACAAATGCAGGCAGTAAACTGAAAGCACGGACAATAAAGAAAATCATTTCGTTGCAAAGATGAAATGAAAATAACCAATTTTTATAACAGGTGCAAATCTAGAAGTCTATGAGTCTAACCAACTTCTAAAGAAGCATGCATCACTTTTCTGTTTCATGCAGAGACCATCAAACTTTTACATGTTTACTTTTAACTTCGGAATTCCAGATTATTTCAATCCCAGGATTAATGTGTCTTAATGCAGACTGCTGAAACTCGAGGCTTTCTTTCTATGCTATTTTCAAGGAGTTGGGGATTTCTATGGAAATGAAGTAATTTTTCCAAATCATTCTGCATCTCGAAGAAATACCTATCTATACCCTGGAGCAGCTCTAATGTGGAAACAACAGAGCATCTTCAAAGTAAATAATTTTAGTCACACATTCTTACATTTGCAATCCTCCCCTCCCCTCAAGGAGAAACAAGGGGGGGAGTTGAAACCTACCTCTGTATAATTAGCTTTGGAAAGGGAAAAGGGCTCTTTCTCCCGAATGCCACCATTATCATCAACCATCCTTTCTAAATCCTGAAAGAAAATGAAGTTTTATCTTAGTTAGCATTAAAAATACAGTGATAACAACAAACAGAATCAACTTTTATATTAAAAGGCTCAAGTGACACCAATAAAACCTACACTGCAAAGCAGTAACATACAAAGGTTTGTTGAGATGATCCAATTATTTTTAATCAGAATAACTTGAAAAATTAACATAGAAAAATTGGGTAAATTTTTTAGTTTAACAGATGAAGTTTAGTGAGATGATCAACTTGCACTTCACTACGAGTAGGATTTTAAGTTGATTTTTAATGTAAAAGGAACAAAATAATTATGTTATGAATATGTTTTTTATGTATCATATTTTTTTTTAATTGAGCAACGAAAAAATATTGTTTATTCTTTAAATGATAAATTAAAAAATATATGAACTAATAAATCCAAAAAAAGGTAACATTGATTTAATATTAAAGCAAGAAGATATTCTTCATAATAGAAATAAAAGATTGATGCATATGCAAATGTTTTAGATTGATGCATATTCTTTTATTTTAAACGTTTTTATTTATTTTATCTTAGCGGGTAATTGTAGTTGCTGATAACAAATTATTTTTATTTTTATAAAAACATCATCCAAATATAACTAATTCATATAAAATATAAATAGAAAACAATCCGTGAAATTAAACTAATCTTTTCAAAGTATCATGCAACTAAAAAAAAATAAAAATTAAAAAGCAATCACTATTTAAAAATAAAATTAATTCAATTTATTTCAAAAATAAGAGTTAGGGCATAAATTGCTATTTAAATGGAAAACATTAATGAAAAGAATAAAAAAAAAAAAATAGAACGAGGCCAAGCGCTAATATACAAAAGCTCTAGCCCTCCTTGTTTTTTTTATTTTTCTTTTTTTTTTAATCAAGCGACAGGTCTTTTCTAGTCACTTAGTGACTAGAAAATCAGGGTTCTAATTTTTAGACCTCAAAAACCCAATTTTGAAGTCATTTTTACTAGAAAAAACCTCAAAACACCATAGAAATCTCCATAAACCACCTACCAAATCCGAAACACCCTAAAATCACTTTAAAATAAAAAATCAATTGACTCCAAAAAATCCAAACGAACCTCAATCAACTTTTTCAAGAAAGATGAAGGCCAAAAACCACCACCATTGAACTTTTCTCATTAAATGAAACCCTTTAATACCAATCTTGGTCATTTTGGTTGTCAAAACTATGGCAGCCAATAACTCTTTCTTTCGTTGTTTTCTACCAACTTTCTCTCTCCTCTCTCAAACTCAAATATTGAAAAATAAACAATAAAATTTTGAATAAAAAAAAAATTGCCGTGAATTTGAGATTAACCATATATTTTCTGTGTTTTACATTTCAATCCTGTGTCTTTTAATTTGATCTTTATACCACAATATCAAACTTAATCTCATCTAATAAGTTCAATCCTGTGTCTTTTAATTTGATCTTTATACCACAATATCAAACTTAATCTCATCTAATAAGATTGTAATTCAATTGAAAGAATTAGAGTTCGAGGACAAAAGTTGAAAAAATAAAGGGACGAAAATATATATGAAAAAAAAAGGTGAACAGTGAAGAGCCATATTAAACCCCAGTTCTTTTAGTTTTTTGGTTAATAATTATCTGAAAAGGCAGCCTGATATAAATGCTTTGATATTAGAATTCTCAAATTTTTCAACTCAAGAAGGGAAAGGCAGAGATTTAAATGATTGATAGTTGGAGACTGAACAAGGAAACAATGCTGTCTACAGTAAGTAGAGAAGCTTAAACTGTTTTAGGGTAACATCTTTTACCTTGCCAGATAAAATCTCAAATTCAAGCAATTCTTCAACAATCTTTTCAAGAACTCGTCGATTTTTCTGAAGCATACCCTTTGCTTTAAGATATGCTAAATCGTAAAGCTGCAGAATATCTCAATCCAAACCACAACTACTTCAGTAAATGATGTTTACACTGCTGCCATGTAAAGGAAAAAAGTATAAGCATTCACCACAGGAAGCATGACAAACATACCTTTTCAACTTTAGCTGCCATCTCATACTCATGGCTGTTCCCCGCGCTTAAAAATGTAACCTACACCAATGGCAAAAAAAATAAATCCAACAAGGAAATAGCACTATGGCAACCTTTTTTCTAATAGTAGTACCATACAATCTAGATGCTTCTAGATCAGCCAAGAATAATATGAAGGCTGTCCTCTTTTTCTTTTTTTTTTCTTTTTTGCATTGTGAGAGGTAATCATATGTACAAGCAAACATAAAGGCCACATCGTGGGAGCACAAGCCATGTTTGTTTGTTTGTGCCTCTTATCCCAGGGTAACATGGCAAATACATTACTCTAGTAACAAAACAAGGTCTGCAGTGATTAATTTGAGCAACAACTTAAATTTCTGTCCACCAATATATTCATGGTTGTAGAATAGGGAATACCCCTTTGTTACTGTAGTAAATTGCAGGACTGTCATCAGGCCCCCACCCATACTGAATCACCATCCTTGTAGCTATCTGTTGCAATTAGCAAATAGACAATGATGCATGCTTTACTCAGATGGAATTATAAAATCTGTTGATACTATTGACTTATGAATACTGACCTCCTGAGCCTGTTTCAATTCTGAAGAACAAAGAAAATTTTCTTCCCCAAACGGAAGTAGTAGTTGGGATGATATATATGAACCAAAACAAAATACAAGCTTCTTTTCAAGGTATGATCTTGATTCTGAATTCCCATTCAAGGAACCTTCATTTTTTGCCTTGCTAATCTTTGTACATCCAATACCCTGCAAAAAGAACAGGAAAATTTTTTCACAGCTTCTCTATTCATAAGTTCTCGAAAGAGTTTCACTGCTAGCATTCATCTGAACCATACCTAAGCATGGAACAGCTAGTACAATTTTCAGCTTCTTAAGACAACAAATAAATTGAATGTGGAAGGATCATATGGATAAAGAACCAGGCAAATTGCCATGCAATCAAAGACACTGTACAGCCTTAGCTTAGGCAAGATGTGTTGTACATTTCTTGGAGACATTGTACAAACTTGGCTTAGGCTTAAAATTCATGACCTTTCATCATTTTAATTTATAAGGAGAATGACATTGTTGCTTCAAATCAATTGACATTGATTATCGGAGTTAACATGCACTCAGTCACATGAAGATATGAAATGACTCACCTGCCAAGAACATGGCTCCAGCCATAGATTATCAACGACATCAAAGTTCGGTAAAAGAAGGGCAATCAGACCACGGCCAGCAGCCCAAACAGCATGTGGAAATTTGGTCTCCCTTGTCCACTGCCATGCACCATATCCAATTAATTCAAACCTTCATGGCAGTATAAAGAAACAACATTTCTACATGGTTGTAAGCATGACCCAAAACAAGAGATACTGACTTATCTCAAGCAAAATTTATAGTAAAATTCATGTGTTTCTTGTTTCCTACAAAATCAAAAGGAAGAAGAAAAGGAAGGGAATGCTTGTTGATCTTTGCTTCTTTTATTAAGACCAAGCTGCCCTCTTTGTGATACCATCAAGTTGCTTTTGAGTATTGACATAGCAGGGTAAGAAGCACCCCCTTGTTTATAACATGGATAACTTCTCTAAAACAGACTGGTTATACTTTTAAAGTTTGAGGTGTTGAACCATTCACAGAAGAAAGCCTAATCTAGTAAACTGAAAGCCCCTATATACTGTAGATGGCCATGCAAGCTTATAAACTGCCAGGAAGTGTTGAGGTTTATACACCACATAAGTCGCACAAAACTTCATTCACTGCTGATTGGAGATGCAACTACTTAACAGAAGTTTAGAAAAATCATCGGTATCTTTTTCATGGAACGAACTGAAATTCCTTACTGTTCATCTAATAGAAATATCACAGGGATTGAACTCTGTTTATAGCACAAGTTTTAAGCTTAATTTATGAAAATATAAAATGCATTCAGAAATTATTGATTCTTTCATAATGTCTTTTGCACAATCAGGTTAGGACATGGGATAAGTTGCCTAATGCATGTGGAACAGTAAAGGTAAGCAGTGAGCAAAGAAATGGAAAACAGGAAATCACCAGTTATTCAATAATTTACTTTAAAAATATATTTAAATGGATTCAGGAAATTTCAGATCAAAAGGCAAAATAAATTGCTGGTGCGTGGAAAAAAGCAAAGGAGGTATTTATTGACTAAATTCATGGACGAGGAAAAGACATTACCAAAGGAAAGACAGTTGCTTATCAAAAGCTTAACCTTCAAAAGCCAACAAAATTACTTACATCAAGTGGAGGATTCAGAAGTTCTATTCCATTGCTTATCTGACCATATGGCTCCATTAGATCAACCACGTTCTGCAAATCCTCTTTACTCAATGTTAGTCCCAAATGATTCACCATCATCCTGCTCATCTTCTTTGCAATTTTTGTTTTCCGAACCCAATCTGGAACCAAACAGCTGAAAGTCTACAAAAAGCATCAAGTACCATCCCCATATCAGTGAGAAAATCATTAAAAAAAAACCGAGCAAAGGCCACATTACAAACCTGTTAACTAAAAATGCTTATAAGGCAAATTAAACAAATATCAAACTTGAAGGTGAAAAAAAAAGGAAAAACAAGTTACTAATATGTGAAGAGAACCAAATAAAACATGAATTTGTTCATATACTGGAGCTATATGTGACTCAATAATAAACGGGAGCAAACAAATTAATAATCTCTAGTGACAGGATTATACATATGTATAAAGATGAAATAACGGAGATTATTTCTTTACCGCAAACCAACTGCAATAGCTCATGAGTTCATCTGTGTCAAGAAACTTGCTCTTGAAGGCACTACCTTCCAAAGCAACAGGAACAAGTTTTAATTCTACTGGTCTTAAAAGAGCTGTCTTCTCAGCAACCTGAAAAGGGTAAAAGTTGATATTTAAGACAAGCTCAGTGGAATTCAAATGAAAGAAGGAAAAGTAAGTACTGAGAAGTGCAAAAATTCATCAAACAAACTGGTTTTCAAGAAGGCAACTTTCTGTAACACTATAAATTAGGATTGATGATTAAAAGTGAAGCAAAAGGTCATAATTCAAAAAAAAAAAAAAAACATTCCTCATGCAGAGGGTCCAAACATGAATACATGTATCCAAAAGACCCATGGTGAGAAAAAAAGTTCTCCGGAACAGGGACAAATTATGAGAACTTCAAAGGCCAAGCAAATCAACCACAATAAAATCCATAAGCAAATTAGTGGACTCCCACTGCACTTCTTCATCCATCACAATAACTGCTTATATGCATTAGCAAGCAAGCAAACACACACACAACACTGATCAGGAATGACCTTTCTCCAGTCTACAAAATCAATAAGGTCTTCATCCATGGTTTCTTTAGCAGATAAGTGTAAAATCTTCTCCCTCTCTGCTTGTGTTGGCTGTTGAAGATAAAATACTCTATCCATCCGTCCAGGTCGCTGCAAGGCTTCATCAATTTGATTTATATTTCTAGTTGTAGCCATCAGAACAACGCCATCTTGTTTCTGAAACCTGGAAGAGTACAACGCATGCTTTGATGTAACAAAGATGCTGACAATATAAAACTTGGCTATCTTTTTAATGGCCCAAAAAAAAATAGAATCATCATCTTGCAAAATCACAAAGAGTAGGATTTCCACTTGGAGATCTCAGATTCTAACCCTGGAAGGCTGGGGTGGGATTTATGGATGGGGGAGGGCTACCCCCAACTGTTTATCCCAGGGATCATTGGGCCTCTTGTTGAACCAAAAAAAAAATCAGAGTATCCAGGTTAAAAGTTGTAATGTGCTTAAAGGTAACATGAATATACAAATAGATGGTATAACTATGATAGCATTCCACACCCATCTAAATCAAATCATAGTTATGTTGCAATATGCAAAGCAAAATGCACCAACTATAGGCCATTAACAGGAATGAGAGACTAAAATGTGATAGAATCCTATTGATGTCCATAGAGAAAATATATGAAGATGCATCTAAATATTGGTATCCTAACAATGAGATGGGAAATGCTGGTACGAGGAGAAACAAGAGATGATCATTAACATATGTGATAGCAGATACCGTGTTCTGATGTGTTGATAATAACTAAAGGCCATTACCAATTACAATCTTCCAGAACCTATTAAAGGCAGTCTTGCCTTCAGCATATTTGCATTGTGGTTGCAAACTCAAGAATTTCACCATTACACCAAGCAGAAATTGGCCAGCAGATCTTACTCTTACATGGAAAGGTTACCAAAGCTAAAGGACTAAATTGATGTGAAATTATGCAAGAAAGACTAACTCGAGCAAATCAACAAGAGAAAAAGGCTTGCAGGATCAATTGAAGAAAGAAGAAGCTGGGTGCTCGAGAGGATAGTGAGCATTCTGAGTCCTCAAGTTCAGAAGCAAAACTAAAATTTTTAAAAATGGACATCCTTGCAAAAGAGATTTCCTACACCTAACAGTGATTCCATCAAATTCTCATTAAACTCATTGCAGTTGTTTTTCAGTTCATGGTTGCCACCAAAATATGTCAGTCACAGATATCTCTGCATCAATTGCTTCCAGGAAAAGAAACGGCCAAAATCACAAAATAAGAACAGAAATGAAATGCTCTGTAAAAGGGATAGATTCAAGAGGCATTGAATAGACAGCTACGATTAAAACCATAATGACATTTTTTCTTGCTACTTGGTAGAGGAAATTTAAATTTCATGTTCAATGAAGTTGCGCAAATACAAAGCCAAGACCACCCTCCCTCGTGGCTCCTGAGCCAGGAAGGAAATAAAAAGAGCTGCACATGTTCAAAGTTTCTTGCAGGTTGCCAGTCATTCAATTAAAGATGCAAAGCACAGGTGTCCGTGACCATTTGCCTCCTTACACGTGCAGAGAAAAAGATGCAGCAATTAGGAATATTAAAAGGCATGAGATCACACCAACAAAATAGGAAATGGAAAAGATGTTTGAAATCTATCACTGAGTGCTGTATGGAAGAGCTTGCTTTACATAAGAAAATACTAATTCAAAGCATACTGCAGAGTTTTTCTCAAATAGAGTGAGAAGCTGAAAATTACCCATCAAGCTCCACCAGAAGTTGATTAATGAAAGCCTCATGATCCTGCTTTTTAGTATGTATGAACTTACCACGGACACCAGCAAAAAGGTCAAAATCCTCCACAAAAATTATTACAGGGGCCTACAAATGACATTATATAATCAGCAAAACAGATTTCTCTGTATCATTCAAGAACTAAAAACTGGAAATCAAATATCTAACACGGGAAAACTCAAGTAGATATGAAGCAAAACCCATATTTTGCTTGTTATGAAGTATCACCTAAATTTTTTGATAGAAAATAGCAAATCCAAGATTTGCAAGACTTACAAGATCAGCAAAATCTTGAGCAATTTATGAAGAATATTTACTGCATGATAAAGACACAGAAGCCACAGGAAAAGAAAAGGGAAAGGAGAAAGTTATTGTGTTAATTTGCATCTAAATTTTCTCTTCAAGACTTGTTTATAAAACAGTTTTTTATTTTCAAAAAACATCAAGGATTCAAAAACCCGTCCATCCTTTGTAAAGGCACACTCAACAAGTAAAAGCTTTATTGATTCAAAAGGTATTAAAGGATAACCAACTACCTTTCCCTACAATTAAAACAAAACTAAGAAGAATTAATAAAGTAGTGAAAGAGATGTAATTTGTCAAATTTCCAGACATTCATATAATCTTCATGCTAAAGTAGGTAATGAGAGAGAGTAATCCCCTAAATTTGGTTAAGCCCAAAGTATAAATTGGAATTGACCGTCCAAATAAAATTTATCTTTGATAGGGAAATCAATATGGCAATAGCAAATAATGTAACTTTTAACAACTGTTCAGTTTTGAACCAAGCATTCATTGAATAAATCAACATGCTCTGAGAAATACAATTGATCTGTGATTCCCCAATTAAACAAAAATTAGTCAAAGAAGATAACCAGGAAGGCTTATAGGACAAACCAAATCCCTAGCTGTCTGGAACAGTTCCCTGACATTGGATGCACTTTGGCCAACCCATAGCCCAGCCTCCAATTGCTGGGCTTCAACTTTTACAACCGGTACCCTAGCTTCTGCAGCGATAGCCAGTGCCAGAGATGTTTTTCCCGTTCCCCTCTCACCTACAATAAGAACTCCCTGCAACAATGAACTACCTCACAAGCTGGTATAACCACATTACACATGAACATCTACCTTGCAGCACAAATTAGTAATTTGAAATATTGTGTATGCTGAACAGATTACACTACATGTTGAACAGGCAAACAAATGGAAGTTGAACATGCAAGTGTGCTGAAATAGTTATTATGAATGTTTCAAATCTTGTATTCTGGTAAGTAGCTCAGCTGAAAAGTACAAGAATCAGAAGAGGAAAGAAATTAAATTTTTGTAGTCATTTCCCATGAATTCCACTTATCAAACTATAGACCTACATCTAATATTGATGTGAGAAGTAAATGTCTCCATGAACCTGTAATCGCAATCTTGTGCAAAATCAATACTTAAAGTCTAGTTTTAATTCAGAATCTTGTTTGATTGACTCATGAACATCAGTGCCATTCCTTTTTAAACCTATGAGTCAAGGCATCATGTTTTATATTGCTTGTGTACTTCTGTTTTAGCTTCAATTTATATTGCTCAAGTGTTGGGCAACAAACAAAACTAGAAACATATTAATGATGCATAGCTGACCAAGGCATTCATAATACCAAAAATAAAATAAAAAACAACAGAATGTCAGTAATATCTTGAGAATAACATACTCGAGGTGCACGGGCACCCATTTCTTGAAAAGCACTAGGATTTTGTAGAAATGCAACAACTTCATTGATTTCCTCTCTCATAGACTCAACACTAGAAAAATCCTTCAATGGTATAGGAGGATTCTTTACCCTCTGCAAAACAAACATGGATATAAAATTTGTCAGGGAAAATAGCTCTCTATAATTAAATTATTTTTTTTAAAAAAAAAAAGATTGTTTAAGTGGCAAGTATAAACCTTCATTCCATCAAATGCAGTGCTAATAGGATCAATCCCAGCTTTTTTCTTACGTTTGATGGTCCTCAACTTGTACTTAACATAGTATTTCTGCGAGTTAACATAAAACAGTAATGCTATTCAGTCAGCTCACATCTAGACTTTTAATCAAGAGTGGATGTGCTATGGAGCAACTAAGTTCCAAAGGTCATCCAAAATCAACCAATAATTTCCATACCATTCCCTTCTTTCAATAGAAGAGAGACCAGGAAAAAGTATTTCACTAACAGGGATAAAACGTCCATTGGTATTGACCATGAGTGTAGTTAAAATCATCACAACTAACATTACTTAATAAACAGAAATTAGAAGATTGCCAGTGCAGATGTTAATTTAAGAACCTAAAAATCCTAAACAATTATAAGAACCAGGTTAGGGTCTAAGCAATACCACTCTGCGTAACTTCAGGAAGTTTGGATCTCTGCTACGTAAAGGTCCAAAACCTAAAAGTCTTGGAACTTTTCTCTTCAGAAACCGGAAGGCATGGAACAAAATATATCCATATATAAACAATCTAATGGCAAACCAAAAAAACCATTGCATATCATCAGTTTTTCTGGACTTAAAATTTATTTCTGCCTCAGATTGCCATTTCAAGTACCACGTTGAGCCAACAGTTTGATCTATTTCCTCTGGCCATGCCATCCCCAACTGCATCCTCACCTGTGATAGGACAGTAACTATAAAACTATCAAGAGAATAACAGCACTGGATAAATACAAACAAAAGGTGGCAAGTGATGAGTTCATATAATTGATACCGGGAATGGAACGATGAGCTCCAGCATGGGGAACACAATCACCATCATTATGTCATCATTTATATTTCTAACTTTCTCTACAACCCAATCTCTCCCATATGAAACAATTCTACTCTTCCATAATCCATTTAAGCATTGACCAGTCAGCCTTAATGCCATGAGAAACTGTTGACCCAAATCCAACTCTGATAAAGGGATCCACATCAGATGAACACTAGTTGGAATGCCACTGGCAAGCATTTTCATGTACAGCCCATCAAACCCTCCAAAATCTTCATAGAGAATTTCAAATTCCTAGAACAAAAACAAAGAGGGTTAAATGTATTTCAATAGTGGGTCACAAGGAATAAATGGCATAGAGAATAAACAGAAATAACCTTAATATCAACAAAATATTCCTTGTCATCCCCCTTCAGTGCAATGTACATGGCACCCCAGTCATGCCTAATTCGAGCATGCTCCACTAATTTCTTGGAGACAGCATATGGAACAGCTATTGGTTCCATTTCCCACCTGTTTTTTTCTTCACTGTACCATGTTTTTGATACTACTCTATCGCGACCCAGAAGAACTTGTTCCTGCAATAATATTTAGTGAATGGTTCATAACACAAACTAACAAAAAGAAATGCATCCAGTTTTAGATAAAGCAACAATCTACAACGTTAATCCAAAACAAGTGACAAAATGTAAATGGAAAAATTTAGTACATATAGCTTTACATAAAACACAGACTATCGATGAAGTACAGTTTTCTGCTACCAAGGGAAAAAAATAGAGAGTTTTTATCATTTAACATGCTCTATTGATAAGGTTCAAAACTAAAACCAACATCAGATTTCAGATCTTAAAGCATGAGAGAACCAGTTGTCATTGACACAATTGACATAGTGAGGAAAACATGAAACAAGTCAATTTCCTACTCCATACTATTCAAATGAAAGCTCTCAATACAAATACAAGGTTCTATAGAATTATAAATATCTTTTACTCTCTAAAGTCTCAACCATGTCAGTGACCTACAGTATTGCGAGGACAAGAGAATTACAGAGTCTTTCAGTAAACTCAATTGCTTTCTTCAATTATCTTTAGTTGGATGTGCCATATGATCCAGACCTATCTCAATATATATTACACACTACTTGGTTGATGACAAACTACCTGTTTTTGGGCCACATATTCTTTACCAAAATCCGCATCTTCCAACAATTTTCTTTTCAGTTCTGCCTTAGCTTCTTCACGCCATTTTTTCCAGCTATGGTACAGGTGAAGGTGAATTGCTTTAGGAACTACAACCTCCTTATCTCCAAACATCCACTGCAATTCAACTTCTGGATAGCCCTTCACAATCTCATCTGCTGATGTCTTCACAACCAAATGCTTTTCATCACCGAACCTCTTCATCTTTTTTCTTATAAGAGCCTCAGTATCTTTCTGCAGCTTCTGTGAATCTTTAAGGCCTTGTCTTATACGTGCAGCAAAATCAATCGAATCTTGATCAAATAATAGCCCAAGGCCTTCAACTTCTACAACATTAGGCAGAATCATTTGCTCCAATAATTTTCTTTGTGCAGTTTCCAGTTCTTTCTGAATGTCAGATCTTGGAAGCTTGGTAATAGAGCTCTTTTTCTGACTGCAAGCGAGTTAAACATTGCTCAAAGAAGTAATTAACTTTATAACATATTTATGGAAAGAGAATTTAACAAACACATGATATGAAGCCCGTGAAAACACACTAGTCCCAGAATGTAAAAGAGGAAGGACAGAGAGGGAGAATCTAGGTGCACACTTGCATTAACTTGTAAGTTGAAATATCTATTTCCAGCTCTAAAATAACAAACCAAGATAATGTGTGATAAGGGATGCAGCATAACATATCAGAAGATAGGTTAAAGAATGCTCAGTCAACAGTGTTCATGCATGGAGATTACTACAGTTTCTTCTGGTCATGCACCAATACGATTGCTGAATAAAACATTAACAAACCATAATGCTCAAACCAACTTAATTTTTAAAAATCATGAACAAGACATCAATTTCCCTTTCATCATTCTTTCCAAAATCCATATGACCATGGTATGTCTAAGTGCATAATACATCCAAGTACGCAATTTAACATCTTCCTAACCGCATTAAAGATTGCATAGTCTTTCATCTAACTTCCCCCCTAAGCCTGTTGGTAGCAAAATATAAGCTTGTCACTATTTACAGTACAAGTTGGTTGGTAGATTTTACATCTTATGATTACTACAATCACATTCTAGTGACCATACCTGCAGCATTCCAAGAGAGAACCATTAACTTAAGACAAAAGGAATGGAACACCAAAACATAGAGCAGAATACTATTATCATTCAATCAGAACATTAATATGGCACTTATTCTTGCTGTCTTGATTCTTCCTAGAATAAAATCAATTTTAATAATAGCAACTCAAAATGCATCTACTTATAGAGTTACCTGTCTGTACTCTTTTGCCTCAGTTCCTGGCTAAACCTCTTCACCAATTCCTCACACTCTCTCTCAATAAAGCAAAGTTCCCTAACCCCAACACTCAGTGCCATCGTCTCCCTCCTCAAAATCTCTCCCCCAATCTCTCCAATTCTCTCCCATACACTAGTGTACTCCTCATCCATCACTCTCATTCTCTCCTCCAACGCCTCCATTCTTTCTTTATCACCCTCTTCCCTCAAATTATCAAACTCTTTCTTTTCCTTTTCCACCTCTTCCACAATCTCCTCTGAGCGATTTTCCATCTTCCCTTTTTCCTTCCTCAACTGCCTCACTTCCAAATACATCCCCTCCATAATTTCCCTCTGCAACTCCTCTTTCCTTCCTTTTACCGCTTTTAACACCAACTTCACCTCCTCTACACTGCCATTTCCTTTCCTAACCTCCTCTATACGCTTCAACAACCTCGAAACCTCCTCCAGCAAACTTTTAGTATAATTTGAAAACTCATGCTCCTTCAAGTTTGATTCTTTATTCATTTTTTTCTCTTTCTTTTTAACTGCAACTTCACTAGCCACCGCGACATCAGCCACAGCAGAAGGTGGCAAAGCACCAAGTGGATAAAACCCAATTGCAATACAAAACAATGTGAGCACTATAGGCCTTGTGATGCATTGAAATACACCTTTTTCGGGTTTTGAAAGGAACCCATTTGAGAAAACTAATTCTTTTTCTTTTTTTAACCTTCTGGGTGAATCCAAAGGCAGGTCTTGACTGCTCTTGGAGCTCTTTGAAGCTCCTTGAAACCCAAAGACACATAAACTATGGGCAAAAGGGAGAGCTTTGTGTCTGTTTCGGTGTAATTTTGTGGTTCTGATTCTGTATTTGATTGGTGATGGAGGGTCTTTGTGTAATGGAAAGAGATGAGAGAGAGACGGAGAGATGAAGGAAGCCATGAGAATTAAAAGAGGAGTGTAGTTGAAAAGAAAAGAAAGAGATTGAGGGTCATTTGGCACTTAGTGTATTTTTTGGCAGGGTTTTAGAAGATGAGGATGTCTGCAAACAAGAAGTGAGAGTGATGAGGGAGATAGGAAGAAGAAGAGAGTCCGGTTCATTGGCTTCCGGTTTTCATTTTAAAACGGAGGGTAAAACAGTAAATCAGAATGTTTTCCTTGAGATTTATTCTTGATTAATAAAATCATTTAATCCCTCTGCCCTTGACATTTTTTT
>Ga0325402_1001236_pt1 | contig 20417 bp, 8 predicted proteins | sample PopdelMetagenome_22_FD_207212 | JGI IMG/M metagenome (GOLD analysis project Ga0325402, IMG submission 207212) | Populus deltoides microbial communities from Bellville, Georgia, United States - Xylem-PdKOR-R3 | ecosystem: Host-associated > Plants > Phyllosphere > Stem > Wood/Secondary xylem...
GTCCTTAGTTTCTTTTATGACCACCACTACCAGTCCAATTTAATGTTACCATTCAGCATTAACAATTAGAAACAAGCCAAAAGAGTTAACATTTGATCTATAAAAACCCAGTTGTTAGCTTATCTATTTAAAAATGCATATACTTGCCATAAGAGTACCAAAACATTTCACTAATATATAAAAGTCAAATAAAAAGGTTATTAAATCAAAGAGCATAAAGGTAGAGGAAAAACAAACATAAGTACAAGCTCATAGCAGTTATCATGTGAAAAAGTGAAACAGAATTGCACTCCATTTTTACATTTTGGGCGGGGGAGAGAGGCTGCATTCAGATATTGTAACAATAAAGCCTTCAAGTTAGAGAATTTGATTAACTCTTAGAGCGTGATATCTACAGTACAATTAGTCACACAGACTATTCAATGGGGAAAAGGATGTATGTAGTGAGCACAATAACTATCAAGTACCTACAAAAAATCACAGACCTTGTGTGATTGGATGATCCCATATAAGCTGTCAGGTTCATTAATATGAGTGACTGCTGACATAAGTATTTCAATGTGATGCGGCAACTGAAAGAAGGGGGAGCAAAAGGAAGAAAAATATGGTTAGAATAATTATTTTCCTCATGAAAACAGAGAATTCAGTGTGGAAAAACAAACTTAACGCTTTCTTGTTCACAGTTATCTATGATGCCCTACAAATGATACCACAATTGACTAAGAAATGATAAAATTATCTTACTGTTCTGAGGAACATTGTTAATTGATACAACACAAAAACCCACAAAACTTACCACCTCAAGATGGGAGAAATCTGGGCTCCCTAGCATAAGGCCATTGAAATGCTCTTCACACCAATGCTCCACATACATCATAGCGGTGAAGTATGAGCCACAAATCTATAATGGAGATGCATCCATGTGAAAAAAGAAAGGGTAAATAAATTGTCATGTACATACTAAAGAATGCATTCTCAACTAAATAAGTAAATAAGGAATTTGATCTGGGCTTGAAAACTCAATACAATACATAACAAACAGTCAGATTTTGTCACTCACAACTGCTGATTTGGCAACAGCAAGATAATCAATTGTCAGCCAATAAACCTGCCAAATATGGGGATAGTCAATTAAAAGGGAAAAAATAAAGCCAGCAAGAAAGTAAGATATATCTGATGCTAAATTTAAGAAAGCCTGAAACCCAACTATTTAGAGTCAGCAGTTGATATCTTTTTTCCACATGGAAATCAATTTCCATCCTTTTTAATCCCTTTGGGTATCGACAATTAACTAACAATAAAGATAAGGCACCACCAACGCACTAATAAGGTATAAAATAGAGCATCAAAATTTCTTTCAAACACGTGGGTGTGTTGTCTGTAGGGGAGAAAGAAAGAGAGATTATAATTCCAAGTTAACATGTTAGATGTTAGAACTACAGAATGCAAATATCAAGATGAATAAAATGAATACAGGTAAATCATGAAATGTAGCTTTGACCACCACAATTTTCTCAACCTCAAACAGACTATTAATTTTGTATAAACAGAACTGCACTGCACATAACAAATCTCCTATTTCCAATCTTTCGTCTCCTACCAGTGAATAATTTTGCATCAACTAATCCCACAGAGGGGAAACCTTTCACCACAAAAACATTACTTTTGGACCCTCACATTTCTCTGACAACCCTAGCTGCAGTCCAACCATTAAATCATTTTCATTCACACACATAAACTGAGTGGAAATCATTTACCACAAAAAAAATTATTGTTGGACCATCAATTTCTCTTTGATACCCCTAGCTGGGACACACTCACATGCACACACATGCATATTTAAAAAAACCATTTAAAATTCCACTTCATTAAAAAGTCTTTGGCCAGTACTTTCTCTACTTCCTCATCAGTGAAATTGATTTGTATTAACTTCATGCTATCATTACTTATACATATAATATCCTTGTTTGCACACAAGAATATTTATCACTATTCCTGCAAAGGTAATCTCATGAAAGGTTAAAAAGAGTCATTTACATATTTTATCTCCAAGTCCTCATTTCCAACAAGTTTTAGCCTTACAGGATCAGCTCTGGAACTCAAGCAAAAGGATCAAATTTTCCACAAGCTTGAAAGTAATCAAATTAGGAAACATTTTGTGGCCCTTTATATACAAAATTTGGACAATACCTGTGCTTACGAACATGGCATATTTGTGCCTGGATGCACAGGTTCCCTCATACAGTAAAACAAAATTCTTAACAAATGCTTCAAAAGAACATATGTGACATAAAATTGCAGCAGCTAGTTTATGAGCATGTCTGAAAAAAAAAAACCATACCTTGTCCCAGGAAGATGTTGTCATTACCATTGAACTTGATGCAGCTACTGAATCTCTAGCCTTTACAGCAGTGGAACGGGATATTGAGTCATAGCTAGAAGGCTTAGCATTCTACAAAAACCATTGGAAAAAATAAAAAAAAAATCAACAAGTTCAGCACATAGTGGTAATTACAGCCATAGGTCATCACTTTTCATAAGATGTAAATTCTTTTAGGTAGAAGGAAATCCTATATTCTACTGACAGCTTTTCAGGCAATGCTATATGGGATCGGGTCCTCAATACAGGTGCATATCCAAAAATATTAAGATTTCCCTGCCCCTAACTAATGGCTAGGTAGAATAAGCAAATGATAACAGTTGCTGCACGCTTAGCAATCAATGCTTCAATTTTTTTATCTCTTAATTATTCTGCACAGCCTTATCCTCACCATATGGCATCAGCTGTATCCACCTTACAATCTAAATAAGGCATGTAAATTAAAAAAAAAGACCATTTACTTTATTTTTCTTTAAACTTAAACCATGATGATCAATGCAAGGGAAAGAGAACAAATTTCTTACCAATATGCCAACGCTTCTCAATAAAAGACCCACTAAATGTATAGTTAGAGAGTTACTTTTTTCTCCCCTTTTCCCCAATCTTAACAATTACTGATCCCCATTCAATTTGGAAAAACCAGAGGAGATACCAGGAGTACAGTAATCTGCTGTAGCAATAGTAAAGGAAATATCTCCCTTTGTGCAAAATGGTGCAGAAATAATTGTGAACCAAAAGAGAAGGAGAGAGAAAAGAGAGCATCTGAAACTGAAGAAATCAAATTTCATATTTAAAATGCACCATATAGATGTGATCCTTTATGCACTTGCCTTAGTACTTTCTCGCTTTGATTGTCGTAAAGAAGATTTTTCCATGACATGACATAACCGAAGTTCATTTAGGGCATTCAAGAAGACTTGAACTGATTTAATCAACTCATTAGACTCTGATAGTATATGTTCCTGCGCCTGCATGTAAATAAAAAAAATCAGGTGCAACCATGCAAAATACACTGCAGTGGATAATGAGTAGCATTCCAAACTTCACAAGTAATAGCATAAACATAGTAACTTGTCAAAACATTCACACCCAAGTCACATTGAACTAATACTAATTTTACTGTTTCCTAACCTATTGACTTATGTAATTCGAGATAAGAATACCAATAACATGACGCCACAGTAAGACAATAAATAAAAACATAAAAATGTACTTTCATATCTTTAAAAATATATATATTTTGTGTGTGTGTGTGTAAAATTCTACTAGACATAAAATATATAAACTAAAACGGATTATAACAAAACAGAAAAGGATTCATCCCACTGATATGTGAAGGTTAGACAATGCAATAACAAAGCTCTATTAGCCAACTACCTGAGAACTGTTACACATTCATTTTAACCAGATTGAATCTAAAGCCATACATCTAGGTAAATTCTATTTTCACTTGTGTATTGCTTTCATATTGCCGTAGCTGTTGTCCTTATGGTGCCAACTGAATCAAGTTTCTCTTTTTCTAGCATCCATAAAATGCTATCGTTACTGCTATGACTAAAAAGAAGAGAGCTTAGAATCATAGAGCATTAGAGCAAGGAGTCAGGTCTCCTTATAATGTTTTCTCCTTGTATCTTATTGAAACACCAGAAATACACGACACATTTATCATACTCGCGAGAATTGATTCCAAGTCTCTGGATAATGTTACTACCATGTATCTTATCACAACACTAGGAATGAGACAACAAATATCTATTACATAAATTAATTCTTTCAGAATCTCTGTTGATGACTAAACTCCAGCGTACCTGTCCCAAATCAGCTAGATTTAGCCACATAAATCCTTTTCCTTCATTTTTTTTTTACACCAAACTCTTCATGAAAACAAAGTGGTTATGACAGTAAAGCATTTTTCATTGCTCCAGCCCAAGTCATTCCTTGGTCTACCTCTCATTCTCATTAATCCCACTCCAATCATTCAACTCATCAGCATGAGTGCTCTCTTTTCGATAAATGAAGGCCATAAATCGAGCATGATTTCACTCCTCATTAAAGGTGGAGCTCTGTTGTGTCTTGATGTGGTGGCATGTATTGTTTGGCTCCCTATTTCAAGGTGTAGTTCTCTGCATAGCACTTTAACTTGTCTTGACAAGAGATGATATTCTGCTATGTTTTAGATTATTGATAGGCTACAGCATTTTATTCTTAACATGTCTCTTCGTTCACGCAGGCAATCTATACTTTTACTCAATTCATTAATAAATAATGTCTCTGATTAACCGAAAAGAAAAACAAAATAGTCACCAGTATGTTAATATATCCATGTCAGCCATAGCCAGTCCAACAGCACTCTTTGGAAAACTAATTAACCTGAAAGTTTCGGCTAATATTTAAGAGCACAGCAGTATTTATATCCGACCCATCCCTTAATGTGCAAGTCCATTTGCATTTTGCATGTGGACCTCAATAGCAAGCCTGTCAATTTTGTGCAACAATCAATGTTAGTTACATGGATTTTCAGGATCTGATGTTTTGAGTACCTGATAATTTGTTCATGATAGCTTGAAGCTGTATTAGGAAACATCAACCATCCAATTTAAAAGCTTAACCCAATAGGAAGAGCTTAAGAAAACACTTATAACTAACACTTAGCTTATCCTGAACTGGTACTCATTCAATTCTTATGATATCTTTTAGGGAACCATCAACCATCCAATCAAAAAGCTTAATCCGATGGGAAGAGCTTAAGAAAACACATATAGCTAACACTTAGCTTATCCTAAACTGGTACTCTCATTGAATTCTTATCAAATCTTTTATGTGTTAGCACAGATATTTTAACAATCACAGCTGCACTCATTTAAGGGCATGCTGCTCTCTTAAGCCATAAGCCATACACCAAATTAACAGGGACAGTCATCAAACCAGTCCTAGAAATTTATTAAGTTTTCTGGTTGAGTCTTCAACTTTAATTTCTTCTATTTAACTCTTTACATTTAAAATTATCAGTTGAGTTCAACTACAAGCACCTCTTAGAGAATTGATGATGTGGCTGCTATATTTACAAGAATAAATCAGAAAAATCAGATTACAGAAATCATTTGAGGCTACAGAGGAGTTGGCTTTGGAGAAAGGAAAAGGATTCGTAATCCTTTTTTCCCTTTTTATTTTCTTTGCTGCAAGAAAATTTATGGGAAATTGATGCTAAAAAGAAAGAGAGAGACCAACCTAGTGGGCAACGTGGCTCTTCTTCTACATCATCTAATGTACCATTATTATCCATTTTCTCCGCGCTCAGAATGTGTGCATATAGGGTTGCATCATCAATTCTCTAACAGAAGTTTGCAAGTGAAATTCAACTAGTACTTTTTCAAGTGTTGAAAGGAAAATATAGAAAAAATTAAAATTGATGTACTCAATGAGAAAAGCCAAAAGAGTTCAAAGACCGATTTCATGCTCATTGGAATCTAAAAGAGGACCTCAAACCCTCTGAATATCAATCAAGGATAAAACTTTCCCTCTGTCTCCCTTTCGCTACAACCCTCCCCGTGATGCTTTAACCTCAATAAAACAAGAAACAGTGTCCATCAGAACTAACTCAATGTGAAGTGACTCTTCAAAATTATAACATTACTTTCCTAGAAAATGCACCACGCGATGGAAAATAGCAGCGTGTCACCATTAAAGTTTTACCGCCTTCCATCCTTCCAAATCTAACAATGGATCAACCAATAAATTGTACTATAATTCTATGGGGATTATCTTCTTCCAAGTCCCCTCTTTTTATATGTAGAGATTAGGAACTGAAAATGGTCACCAGAAAGAACCTATACTACATCCAGTTAACAACACCCCCTCCAGTAACACTAATATTTTGATGCATCTTCTGTTTTATTCATCTTGCCAACCCTCCAAAACTCTAGATTTTTGTTTACCACGGCTTTTAGTCTATCAGAACTATGCCTCATTGAAAATAATAAATAAATAAAATGAAGAAAGATTTAACATGCAAATTAAACCAAATAAAGAGCCATGAATCATTTAAATACTCAATTATTTAGACATTAAGCAACAAAGCAGAAATTGAAAATCTGTAAAATGATAAAATCCAGCTTGACAGCAAAATGAAAATTTGCAGAGAATAAAAAAAAATTACCTGCAAAGAGATTAATTTATGAAGATCAACATCAATATCCTTCTGAAAAGCTAGATCTTTGATAACACTTGGAAACAAAAGCTCAGCAACTTCAGCTTTCAATAACACGATATCTTGGCATAATCTAAAAGCAGCATAATAAGCAAAACAGTTACTTCAACAGGCAAGAATAACCATAAGACACAATATAAGCACCTAGATCTATAGATACTTGAAACAAGTTACTAAACTTATGAAAAATACCTTAGAATAACATCATTGCAGTAGCTAATCAATGAATACACAAGTGGACAAATCCACATTTGGAAGGTCTTATTACATGTCTCCCATATTATAGACTCCTCAAGTGAAATTGCTTCAGCTGAAAATGACAGGAAAAAAGAAACCATCAGATATTTTGCATGCAAATTATACAACAAAAGTCAGACTCTAACAGAAAGTAGTGTGTTTATTGTTTAGTAATCTATTAAAACAATATGAAAATGAAATACATGTCCATATGCGTGATTAAACACATACACGAGCATTAACCTCGTTGCAGCTTAGTCTTAGAATGTAAATCATATATACTGCAAGAAACAGAATCTCTACTCTAAAAAAAAAAGAGAAATTGATTCTATAAATCAATCAAACAAGCTCCTGCAGAACTGGGTTCTCACAGGGCAGTGAGTGGCGTGAAGCAGAAATCTCTTCTAAAACCCATTACTTTGAAATTTTCAGTGAATGCAACTTTCACTCAAATTCATAACAACGCAGAGAACAACTTATCTCTACATAAACTTGTCAAAGAACCATATCAACCCAATAGCTTAAGCTATTAGGTGAGGTTCCAGGATATGATTTATATTATTCTCTAACACACTCCCTCAAGTGAAAGCCCTTTGGGCTTGAAACTTGCACAGGCCCACATTACCTTGTGCTTAGTTTTTATCAAATAAATGGGGATGGTGAGATTCGAACTCGTGACCGCTTGGTCATCAAAGCTCTGATACCATGTCAAATAACCATCTCAACCCAATAGCTTAAGCTATTAGGTGAGGTTTCAGGATATGATTTATATTATTCTCTAACAAAACTCACTCTAATTCTTGAGTTGCAGACCCTTGCATCATGGTCATCCTAATTCCCATGGATAAAACAACTCGTATTCAATAATCAATTGATATACTACAAGATGTGACCTACATGTGGGGTCTGAATGGATCATAATATAAATAAATAATAAAACAATGGAAATGGAAATGGAAATCAGATAATGACATGCTATTGAAAAAAAAAATTAATCAGCAGTCAAAACAACCTAAACTCCACTTATCAGAAAGCAACTATAATAATTATGATGGTAGGGCTGATATCAAAAACTCAAAGACTTTTGATACGTAGAAGTATTTATGATGAGAAACCTAAAACAATTTGGTATTGAAAGCAATACCAAAATCTTCTAAGGAAAAAAGTTAGTAACACTTTACCTCTATACCTCTTTCCAATATCCAGCACTAACTTCTCCACCAGCTCAAAATTTACACCCTTTGAGTGAATCTACAAGACAAGAATTACATGATGATTCCTTCATTAAGTCGACCTTTTTCCATAAATCAGGATAAAGCAAATGATATCACAACCAAGGACAATAAGCATACAAGCACAACTGCCAGCAATAATGGTCTAGCTCTATCAGAGTTGAATTACAGCTTCAAAATGGATGGTGAAAAAGGTGAAGATATCAGCTATTGACATTCTGTAAGATCACCATATCTTTTGTTTTCTCATCACTTTTTACATTTAAACCTATCTGAAAGCAATTCCAAACCTAGACATGCATGCCACTTACATTGGTATTCTCACATTACTTTAAAATTTTAATCTCAAAACAATACTTAAACCATCTTTAGGATAATAAGTTAAACATCAGCAACAATGCATGTGGTACTGGGATAGCAGCACCAGACCAGAGTAAAATCCATGCCTACTATGCCAAAATGAAAACATTTTTCCCATATTGTCAGTAAATAATATCAAGGACCTTATCAGTAAAACAACTATTATAATAAACAAACTGTCATCCAGAATATGTGTACCTCAATAAGAGACCTTTCATAAGAACCAAATGACAACAGAGCTCTTTGACCTCTTTCAGTTGAGAGTATTCCCTGTTCAAGGGGAAAATGTATGAGAATGTTCTTCATTTCCTTTAGTAGAATACATACCTAAGGGTATAGAGCTTTTTGGCATTTATAATAAATATCATCTGAAACTTCCATATAAAACATGAAATTAAAAGAAACAGAAACAAATTTGAAAAAAGAATGTTCACCAAGGGTATAACTGATTTAAGGAAGAGAAAGGGATTAAATATCCTCAGACACAAAGTTGAATTATTATGGATCTGTTTGGCCTTGTTGTCCTTGCAAGTTAAACAGGTGTTGCTATAGGCACAAGCACTAAAAATGAAAACTGAATTAATAAAAGTTAATGGATGTTTAGTTATTTATGTGCTACTAAGTTTGAAAGCAAGCAACGAGTGTTTGGTTAAACTTATATTAAAAGTGGTGTAGGGAATCAAATGACAAATACGAACACAAGTCCTTTTTCATCTACGGGGATGGATATGAAAGAAAAGAAAAGAGAAACATGTAAGATTAACTAAAACAAAATTAAAAGGGAAAAAAAAGTATTATTTATGTGCTTCAGCTTGTTTTTAGTGAAACAAAGACTTGTATACATATAATAATAAAACCGTACTTATTTGGAAGGTTGAAGGATAGTTTAGTCAAATAAAAATAAAAATTAATGGCTAATTGTGGAAGCATATTCCACTTTTGAAAGAAGCAGGTGATCTTATGCTTTTACGAACTGAAGATTTTAAAGGGCTACTGTAATTAATTTTACCAAACATTTACGTTCAGATGAAAAATAAAGCACAGTTGTGTTGATGTGACTTTGAGCAAAAGGCCAAACAGACTCTACATCAATGACTTTATAATAATAGAAACAGGAATGATTACATAAAGTTGAATGGTTACATAAAATAACTTTTTAAAAATTGAAAAGGGGAATAACAAAGCAAGATTTTTTTTTTAACTCAGCACAGGTGTGCTTCAATTACAAACTACTTAAGATGTCTATACAAACAATTTTCTTCATTTTTTTTTTCTTAATTTTAAAAGAAAAAAGAATATTCAGAAGACAGGTTCTGGGAAAACAAATTTAAGATTTAAATGCAAGTAACAGCATGATTTACGATAATCTCAATTAAGTTGCCCAACCTTTACATTGTACATAACATACCAGTGTTTGAACTACTTATCAAAAAAACATGCCAGAATCAAACAAATACCAATCCACACAAACACATCAATTGTTGCATCCACCAAGCCAAGCAAAAAATAGCATAAAGGGAAAAGCATTATTTGACAAATCTTTCACGTATTGATATTTAATGCAATTTTAGTTTTTAAGGTTTTATATAAACAGTTTTTACCAGTGCTCTAAGCATATTTCAATGCTTCTGTTGGTACATTTTTTCCAGCTTTAGGCAACCAACACCGATCCCAAATAAAAATTTCAACCATGACATTGCACAAAATTGTAATAGACATTGCAATAAATTAAGCTAATTGGCACTTCCAAACTTATTGAATGCAACACTGATCAGGATCTCAGATGTTCAGGAGGAGCAATCAATCAAACACAGAAATAACTTGAGTCAGATAATAACAATCAGTAGATAAAACCATCTAAATCTCCCCACGCTTACCCGAAGAGATTGTGAGGTGAAATCAACAATTCTAACAGAATCATCCATCAAATACTTCATCAGAAGTTTCAAGAGCGCAATCAGTAGTTCTTCAGATACACCAGTATCCATGTTAAAATTCACTTCAAAAGGGTTGGTGATCTTCAATTGTTGATAAACTTTCATTTGACCATAGTCTACAGGTAGATGGAAAACAACGGAATGTGGGTCCCCAATGCCAACCTGAAGTCACAATCAATAGAATAAAAAACCTTAGCTTCTTGTTATCAGCAAACAAACAAGATGTATAAAGTTCAAAGGCCTGAACATGTATAAATTGATACCTTGGACACAAAATCAGACACCAATGGTCTGATACTACTTGCATCATCGGAACCACTCATGCGAACAAGTGTCCAGATTGATTGGACAATTTCAGGGTCACAGTGCCAATACACATCCTCCATAACATCTTTTGCATTCCTTCCCCTCTGAAAACTTTCCCCCACAAGTAATTTCTTGTGCAGTGCTTGAACACTGCAAGAATATTTAGCATCTCAGTCACAATTAAAAGGCGCAAATTTCAAATTGCATGGCTAGATATTACCATATAAACCAAATAGTTTCCTTAGACATGATGACAAGTTAGTAAGAATAAATTTTAAGCGAAAGATTACACAAAGGAGAATAAGGTGAAATCAATTTAAAAATAATTGATTTAATTTACAGATTTCAATACAGAGTGATTGTAAATACCACCAAAAGTACTCTATGACCATCTATTGGAACCAATAATAAGCTCAGAAAGGCCAATCACCTGCATAAAAGTAATCTTGGCGGAAGGTAGAAAGATCTCTTGACGAACTGAAAATAAGCAATACAAAATGTACGAAAAAAGATGAGTCATAGTGAATAGATGCCACAATAACAAATACCTAGCAGGTTAACCATTAAGTTTAACTGCTGACCTCCAATAGGTGGGCCCTCAGAGAGTAAGCTTCGCATAATTGGTGATGAAACTCGCGTATCTCATCAAAGATATCTATTTCAGGGAAGGGCTCCAGCTCCTGCAGAAGTAATAGCATGACTTAAAAGGCAAATTTTCTACTGCTTCACATGACATAAATTTTACAAGATGAGATCATATAAGCCAATATCATTAGCACCAATATCAATTTACACCACAGATGAAAGTCAAAACTTACTCTAACATAATCATGAAGAGATGGATCAGAGTCCACAGTTAGCTGGCGGAGCAAAGATAAGATTTCATATGCTCTAGTGCCAATTTCCCCAGAAGTTTCAGAGGGAATGCAACATGCTACCAACTTCGAGACTAAAAACTACACAGCCCACAAAAAATGAACAAAGAACATTGGGAATGCTTTGGTTAAAGATAATTCTAGGTCTTAGAATATGAGGTACCTGAAGCTGCTCACCAAGCACATTGGCAATGTCTTTGGATGGGTTGCCTTTTAATGTGTTGAGCAAAGCAGAAATAACACGGCAGCATTGATCTTGTAAAGCATCACAACCAATGAATTGTCCAATCAAATTGATAAGATACCTGTTACTCAAAAGAAAAGAGTTAAAATGACTCTAAGATAAAAGACATTTGTTAAAATTACAAATTGCCCAAATATTTCAATAGATAAAGTAAAACACTCTATTCAGTTAGTGGAATTTTAATGAAAAAAGACAAACAAAGTGAAAATGGAAGCAAAGAAAAGGCAAAAGCATGAGAAACAATGTCCAAGGGAAGGAAACCCTTTCCAGAGTCATATCCATCAAGCAATTTGGGATGGTGAAATGATTCCAAAAGAAGACATCATGTAAAACCAGGAAGATGGTTAATAACTCTTTTGTATTTTGTGGATATATGGATGTACCACTGCATCAAAATTTGCAGCTTCACATTGCTTCTAGACCACCCATCACAAAGGAGTTTTGAGGAAGATTGAAGTTAAGAGAAGGTGCCATTATATTGTAATGATGTCAGATAAGTAGGGTTCATCAGATAAGTAAACAGAGAAATAAGGAGAATGAATGTTCAAAGGATGGAGAAGAAAAATCTTTCAAACAGAAGAGAAGATAGTAGAAAGCAGAGATCCAAGACTTGAAACCAAAGTAGATAGAAGAAAAACCACCAACTACCACAATAGTGTAAAAATATATACTTAATTATCCATGCAAGCAACATATATATGATTTTTACCAGTCAATGAACAGGTGTACTGGAAACAATGCTTCAATAAGTTTGTATAATTGATCCAAAAACCCCATGAAAAAACTGAACAAACATAATCTTTAGCACCATATAGCTTCCAAGATTAAATTTGCTTAAAACAAGGTTCCGATAACTTGGTTGTCATTAAAAAGCTCCATTTGAACAACTATAGACATACTTGAAAGTGCTTGAAACAGAAGCTCTATGCCCAATGATATCTACAAGCACCTCAATTCCAGCCAACCTATGGCATCTGTGCCTATGATGAACTGCTGCTTCTATTTTGTAATGCATTTCCACTAGAAACTGCAAATCAAAACATGAAAAGTATCAGCAACAAACAATAGATAATGTTCAAAAATACATACAAGGCACATGCTCACCATGAAAACTCTATCTGGGCGAAAAATGTTAATCTTATCAAGCACAGAAACACTTGTAGGATAATCCTCCCTACATACATGTAAAATTTATGTTAAGAAAAAAAAAAAAAAAAAAAAGAGGATCCAGAAAAATAACATAAAAGAAGTCAAGCGAGATAAGAAGGTAATGCACATTTCCAGAAACCCATCCACAACTGTTTGAATTGCACGTGCCACTGTTTCTCTGGAAAAGAAAGGGATGGCAGGATCCAGTGCACAAGAGGCAAGGGCCAGAACATGGCTCAAAATAGATACCTGCAAATATTGAAAGAAACATGACAATAAATGCAGCTGATAACTTGATATATTTATGGAGAGAAATTTACTGAAATCAGATTCTTATGAAGAAAGAATGACATCAATCTGTCCACATACGACAAATAAAAAAATAAAAACATTGCAGAGATTAAATTCAAGATAGCAAAAGGCATGATTTTATTGGCATGAAAAATTTAAGAATTTGTCCACATACTACAGAAAGCATTTCCATGCATGTTTGTATCAGAAATTAGTACATATCCAATGCTCCCGATATGCTTCCATCATTTCTCAAACAAATAAAAACTTTAATATGTAAATACAATCAGAAATTTGTAAGGAACCCTCTCACATGAGAAACATGAGTCAAGATATTATGCAATTATTAATAGGTACAAAGCCATATATATTTCAGAAGAAAAAGAAGATGATGGTGATGGTAATCAATGTCTAACATGAGGATGAAGTGAAACAGTATTACAATAGCTGTAATTAATTTAGTTCTTTATCTAAACAGAGCTAAGGTTTTTTGTTTTTTTGCTTACAAAATCAAGGTGCTTGTTTGATTAAAACTAAATGATGGTATTGTTACAATTCATTTGATAGAAAGATGTCTGATGTTATTCATACATAGTATCATATCCTATTGACAAACCAATGCTACATGGCACATGAAAATGGGCCTTTGATTAAAGAAATAAAAATTGTTCCCTCGATATGAATATACATAACTGCTGGACAAAAATGTTTTCTTTTAAGGGACACCATACAAGTTGGAACTGTACAAAACAATTACTGACAAGTAACTATCCATATAAAGAAAGGAAAGGAAGAAACAAAATTAAACACGCAGTGCACTTCCAAGGAGCTAGCTGAACCTTAATACCTAACAGTGGAATAGAATAGCTGAACCTTAAACCGCCAAAAGATGTAAATAAGTACCATATTAGATTCACTTTTTTTTCTCATGCCACTATCATGTTAGTTTGCAATAGCGCACACAATAAACTGAAACAGCCAATTTGAACATTTTTATCCCACTGAAATATTTTGCTCTCCACTAAGAGCTTTATATTTCAAGAAATAGGAGCCCACCATGTGTTTCTTTATGAGCTTGTCTCTTTCACTCTCAGATAGCTCTGCCAAACACAGAATTGAACTCTGAAGCACCTTTGCTCCTCTTTCCCAACCAGATCTCTTACTACAATGCAACACAATACAAACTGAAAATATTGGCACAAAGTGAAATTTAACTAGAACCGCCAAAGGCTGACAAGCAACCTGCAAAAAAACACATTTGTCAGCAGTTATAACAAACACTAGTGCTAGTGCTAATACAAAGTAGAAAATTAAAAATAGCAGACATTACTCTCGTACCCTAGCCACCCAATTCAGGTTGGAACTATCTTCATTCAGAACCAATGCTGGAAGAAGCCAGTGGCAACAGTATTGCATGAAATAACTAGGTTCAGCATCTGATACAAAAAGCTGTCGAATCTACAAAGCACAATTATTAAATGGTCAGGTGAAGTAGATCCTTCAAGTCGTATGTTGAATACAAATATATTGTAATTACAACATTTGTTTTCAAGTAGTTAATTTAGGTTACACTGCATTACAGTTATATATGGCTATTCATGTATACCATTTGCATAGAATAAATAACTATCAAACAATTATTCACACTGCAAACCCCAAACATTATACTTATTGTTAGCTTGAAAAGAAAAGAATCCAAAAATGGAACTGGAAAAGTTCATGGAATAATATCCTGATAAAATCTGGTTATACAGAATTGAATTCCTTAAACTTGCGTCAAAACTATCTAACTATGATATGTAGTTTCTTTTTGTTCTCATCAGTTTACTTTTTGCAGCAGAAGTCATTCTCTGGGATCATCAATGGGGTTGGCCAGCCTGTATCATTTCCAATTCTATGCAATGATATTTTCAAAACTATAAGTTTAGATGAGCACCACCTTTTGACAGAAGAATCCTATGCCATAACAACTCAAGAGGGATGCATATTTATTCATTGTTCAACAGAGAAAATTTCACTTCAAAATCCATGGTATATCATTCCCTGAGTTTGATGTGTCTAGTAGAAGTGCTAAAACAACAGGCACATTCAAGCTCTAGTACTTGAGCAGACAATTAGTGAAAGCTGTTCCTTTCACACCATTTTTTATTATCACTAAATTTCCCTTCCCCCCTAAAAAACAAAAGTAGATCTAGAAATTTCCATCTCCAAAATAAAAATAAAAAAAATATCTTGCAGTTGACTTTGTTCATTAATGATACAAAAGATACATAATATATCTGCAACTGAATGATCTATGGGTAGCTAACACACATTTGACAAGAAATTATGAGACTGAATTTAAAGTACCTCAACAAGTGCCACTAAACTAACATCGCAAGTGACCCAGTAGAAGAGTATTGATCCCAGTAGCTGCTCCAAGTACTGAAAATATATAAATAAATAAAGACTAAATACAAATATAGATGACATGTCAAACATTCAAAAACTATAAAGTAATAGAACTCAAAAATCAAGTTGACTTCTGGGGGGGAGGCTGTAAGAATCAGAGTGCATAACCAGACAGTATATTCCTCCTCAAGAGCGAGCTGAGTATGGAAGAAAAATGGAAGTGCAACTGAGGATCACTTTGATGTACTGCCCTCATTAAAATAATTATCGTCCCAAGAGACTCTTACTCAGCACTAAAAATGCAACATTAAAAATCAAATTAAAGGAGAGAACTACTATCATAACCTTGAACCTGGTTGCGTAGTTGAGCTGCCTTGACAGATTGTCGAGTGCCGCATGCACCAATTCCCTGAACCAAAAGGTGAAGACATCAAGAAACTAATTATGCCTCATTACAAACAACAAAATAAGGTGGAATAATGTACCTATGACCAGGGTCAATGGCAGAAATCACGCACATCATGAAAACAGCCTGCACATGTCACATCAATCAGCCCTTTAAAATGCAGAGACTTATAAACCCTATCAGGCAAGTGAAGTTTATACAAATTAGAAATCTTGGCCAGGAGGAAAGATTACCTCCAACTCTATTTTCTCACTATGCAAAGCAAGATGCATAAGTGTAACAATAACAGTTTCCATTTTTGGTGTGGGCTGAGGACCACAAGCTAGGACCTCCTTTGCAGTAACAACTTTTCCTTTTAAGGGAATAACCATGGCAACACCAAAGTTTGAACTGGATAAAAATAGCCAATAAGTATCCTCGATATTAATGCCATGACAGAAATGGAGAAAAAAGGTTGATGGTGATAACAAAATTGTGGGGCCAAAAAAATTAACTAAAAGAAGAATGTATTACTAGAGAAAGTAGAATGCACAACTTGGAGAATAAGAATTCCATACAAAAGGTGAAGAAAATTGAGCTAAACTCAATATACAAGAGCACTCCAATCCTACTTAGGGAACGTTTGGGAACGCGGCTGCGGCTGCGTTCCCAAAAAATTTAAAATTTTTTTTTTTTTACTAAAATTTAATATAATTTGTATGTTTTGGATCGTTTTGATGTGCGGATGTCAAAAATGATTTTTAAAAAATGAAAAAACATCATTGGCATGCATTTTGGCACGAAAAGTTATTTGAAAAGCACCCACAACCACACTGCCAAACACGCTCTTAACATTATTTGGGGAAGCACCCCTAAAGATCCCCAAGGCCAAACACCATAAGGATGCAAAAAATCTTTCATGTCCTCAATTGCCTCCAAGTACCAGTTTTCTATATCCAAAAGCACAACAACTGCAGAAAAAACACAACACCCAATGGATATCCTGCAACCCTTCCTCCAAAAACACCCACAGGATATCCCAGACCAATTTGTCATCCTCCTCTGGATCAAACATGACTCACCTACTACATGAAACTAAGCTACATAGAGAGTTTAAGCAAGTCCACCATTAACCTGACACCTTCGACATTATACTATTCGAATCTCCAAAAAAATGGACCATCAATGGCAACCATTCACAAATCTATTAATAGATGGTCAAAAAGAAAAAATTGCCTCAGGTAAATTTGAATTCCAGTAACTAAATGAAAGATTAGAAAACAATCAGCCATCACAAAGCATAAGAAGCTCACTAAAGTTTCACCATCCATGAACACAAAGCAGACATAAGGTGAAGATGTCCAGATTAGCTGATGATAGCTGCCACCATATCTTCCCACACCCCAATCATCTCACAATCAACTTCAGTGGTACCCATGAGACCACGACCCACTAACAGGAAGATTGCAGCATCAAAATCATTCACTAACTCAGCATCCCACTTGCATAAGCAGTACTAGTTTTTGAAAAATTTCCAAACAAGCAGATATGAAAGAAATATACCAATGGGCCTAGTGATCTAGTGGTAGGTACCTCTTGCTTAGTGCAAGAGGTGTTGGATTCAACTCCTAGTGGAGTTCAATCTCATCCGCTCACCTCCGCAGTAGCACCATAAAAATTAGTTACGAAAGGACTCAAAAATGAAGAAGCTGTTTGGATAGAAATTGCTTGTTGGAAACTCTAAAATTCTTCTCCTTGTTGGAAACTCTAAAATTCTTCTCCGCTCAAAAACTCACGACTACTGACATGGTACATCTCCAAAGGATCCTATTATTTCCCACTTGGATCGATTATGTTAATTAACTTGAAGTCAAAGCAAAATTGGATTATAAAAGGCATTGCAAATTATATAGCATAGTAGTTCCTATACTGCAAGCTTGGAATGAATATCAAAACCAATCAACAGACAAGAAATTGCAATGGGCAGAAAAAAAAGGCTAGAAAAGTAGTCATTTTTTTAACATGAACATTTGCTGCATCAGAAAATGTTAGAAGTTCAGAGGCTAGAAAATGATGGAATCACAAATATTACAAATAGATTGCAGTGACTGCATATAATATACAGGGCAAAAACGTGAGTATACGATCACTCTCCCGTGCCATAAAAATCCATCATAGAACAATCAAACAATTCCTCAATATCCCATTGGAAGATATAATTGGAAGTTCCCATTACATTGATGCATGCTTTGGCAGATGTAGCAAAGATACTACTATATTAACATCACTTAACAACCGAGACATGGTCGAAAAAGTGCTAAATGTGCTATACTGCGATACTGCATCTGCTATGAGAAGAACGAAAAATTTGAGATGCTAATGCATATGCATAATATGCAATGGCAATAAGAAGTATGCACATATCTTGAGAAATAAGTGTGACAACGAATATGAAAAAGAATGTTTTACAATTGGAAGGAAAAGAAACCTGAATAAATCATCAAGAGGATATAGTAAATATTAAAAGGAAACCTACCAAATATCCTGGGAGAGCTCATCGTGACCATCCCAAGTTTGGAATAAAACACCAATCCGCCGAGCCAGTGAAAACCTAACTCGATAGTCAGGATCTTGAAGCATTAAGAACAGCCTCTCTATCATTGTCTATAAAGATTGCAACAGGGCAATTATACAACAAAGAATAAAAAGGACATACAGTTTCAAGTTATAAAAATATAAGAAATAGCTAGCAAAACCCTAGGATTTTTAGGACAACAGCAATGAAGGTATGGCATGTGTCCATTGGGGAGATTGGAGGTTCAACAAATTCTGAGTTTTTATGCATCAGCACATTCATGCTTTCATAGTTTAATTACAGCCCACCAAACATCATGCCATGCATATACAATCTCTAAATGAAAGGTATCTCTGTCAGTGTCAGCCAGTAATCACCTGACCAATTTGAGGATTGAGTAAGACAAAATCACAAAAGCAATCAATAAGCCTAACACGCCCTGACCAGTCAAGAAGCCCAAATTCTGCTATTTTGTTAACCAGTTCTCCAAGATGTACAAGACTCTGCAATAAAACAATCACACCACCTTCAGTTTTAGCATAAGATTGACCCCAACCAACATGTGAGACAGCATGATTCTAGGGATAGAATTTCAGTAAGATAATCCTTACACTCTTTTTATCAAGATGATCAAAAACCAAGTCATAACTGAGACTAGTATGTTTGGGGCAGAGACATCAACACAATTATAGAGGCACCATATGGAGCCAAACACACACACATATAGGTTGCAGGGTACAACAGTAAAAGAGCACGAGTTGTTATAAATGGAATGTGCCAGATGCAGACAAAAGGATGGAGACATTAAGATAAAATAAAGTTAATAGCTAGGATTCAAACATAAGCAGATGAGAATGACTGTAGAAGACAGTGGTTGCACACCGGAAAAATCACATTTCTTCATTTCTCAAGTCCCAATAATACTATGGTTTCATAACTAAACAGATGAAACTCAATAGATTATATTGGTTTAGAGACAAGTTTCCAGTCTCTATCAGGAAAAGAAGTAGACAGGATGCAAAACTTCTTGGGTAAAAGGTTGCGACAATTTGGTGAAACAATACATGCATCTTCCTCCACAAGTCCCTATCTCTACAGAACTTAAAATTTCATTTATTCTTGTTTTCCTTAATATGACTTTCCCTCCATAACAAATACAGAACTCCTGCATATCACCATCAGTGTGTATGATGATACTGATGACGACAGAATGCATAAAAGCATGCATGCATTTGGCAAAACATTAGATGCATCTTCCTCCACCAATCACACTCACAGAAAACCCAAATGAACATTTATAGTAAAGAATTAAGACAAGCAGACTCAATGAAGAATTGTGACCCAAAGTTCAGTGCAGGAATTGTTTTTACAGAGAAGGACAACCAAAAGAAGGGGAAAATGCTGATTTACTGTGAATTCCACTCTTAGAGATCAATAGTTTTCTGTTTTAACAAAAAGGAAACCAGCTATCATGATTTTTATCTTTCTAATGAAATACAATCATCTTGCAATACAAAATAGCACTGAATTTTGTGAATACCAGTTCAGATTCTCTTTTCCATGCAGTTAGAGCAGCTTCCTTTCCAGAAGCATCTAAGGATAATAAGGTAGCTAGCAATTGACAGGCAGCGACTACTACACCAGAACAGTCCAGCTTAACACTTGCTTGCATCTCAAACATGCTATTCATTGTTTTCACCTACATTTTGAAAGGAAAAGGGGAGAGAGAGAGAGAGAGAGAGAGAGAGAGAGAGGGTATAATTAGAAATGATCAAAAGAAATATAAAATGCTTCAAGCAATGAGTTGCCTGTTACTGCTAACTCTTAATGAATTTCAACCAGACATTA